>JAANMV010000467.1_pt1 | contig 49866 bp, 66 predicted proteins | sample 7279661 | NCBI WGS metagenome assembly JAANMV01 (sample SAMN14094540, study PRJNA606508) | bioreactor metagenome | isolation source: A lab-scale SPAN reactor treating ammonium-rich wastewater day 121 | place: Ireland: Galway | collected 2017-05-16
TGGTGGTGGGATGGCCCGTGTTGCTGCTCATGGGCGCCGTGCAGACGTCCGCACGGCGCTGAGCAGCATCAGCCCGATGCGCCCGGCAGGCGGATTTCGTAGCCTTCGGTCTTGCCTGCGGGCGTGACGATCTTTCCGCTCAAGGTGATGGTGGAGTAGTCAGAACCCAGGAAGTCGAAGCCGTTGTTCGCACCCAGCACGCATTCGTGCACGTCGGCTTCCACAGGCGAGCCGTCCACCATGTTCTGGCCGTCAAACTGCGCCTGGCAGCGCACCTGCGTGACGCGGCCGCCCAGAATCTTCTTGCCGTCCACGGCGCCATAGGCGCCGGTGAGCTTGAGCGTCGCCGCCGCAGCAGGCGCACCCGCAGCCGCCGAGTGAAAGCGCACCAGGCCGCGCAGCCAGTTGACTTCGTAGTGGGTGCCGAGGACATAGGTGACGTCTCCTGCAGCGTTGGTGAATTCAAGGCCCACGTCACTGATCGAGCGCTTGCCCAGCGGCAGCCATTGGTCGAGCGCGGTCAGCGTGAAGTCAACTGCGGCAAACGTACCGCTGGCCTGGGTAAGGTTTTGCACCAGCCCCTGGAACTGCATGGCCAGCGCTTCCACCGTGGCGGCAGAGAGCTCGATGGTCAGCTCGGTGGGCTTTGGCAGCACCGTCGAGGCGCGGGCCTGGCCGTAGTCAAGATGCGAGCGCGACTCGCTGGTCTTTTCTTCAAAGTTGGGTTTGATCTCGAACTTGTCGGCATCGAGTGCGTCACCAAAGCCGTTGTAGGCCTGGGTGACCGTGTTCCACATGTTCAGCTTCACAAGGCCTGCGGCCAGAATTGCGCGTGCGGTTGTTGTCATGTCCATCTCCGTTGCGGAAACAAAAGAGCCCGCTCAGTGGCGGGCCGTGGTTTGGGGGTTCGATCCGGGGCTGCGTGTCAGCTCGGGTCGCGGTAGTCGATGGTGAACGTGCCGAGCACCAGCTCGCCGCCCACGTCGATGTTTTCCAGGCGGTAGGTGACCTCGCCTTCGCGCAGGCCGCCGCCGGTCACCTCCACGCCCGCCTGCGTCATGGCAGGCATGCACACAAGCCGCAGCACGCGCTTGGCGGCGCGGTAGTCTGTGTGTGCTGCCTGTCTTGCGTTGGCGGCGCGGCTGATAACACCCAGCGTGAAGCTGTAGGTGCGGTGCTGCACCTGGGCTTCATTGCTGCGCGGCCGGTCGCCTGCATCCTCGAAGAAGACAATGCGCGCACCTTCAGCCAGGCCGCTGGCGCGGCGCGGGTTGTCCAGCACCATGGCCCCCGCCAGGGCGGGCGCATCGCGCAGGGCTTGCACGATGGCCGCGCCCATGACGTAGGGCGCACCCTGGGGGCACTTGTCGGCGGGAAGGCTCATGGTGTTGCGCTGCCGAGCAGCGCCTCCATTTCTGCGCCGTCCACCGTGCGGCGGGGGGTATCCAGCACGGCGAAGCGCTGGCCCACCACCACGCCCAGGCCCGGCAGCGCCTGGGTGGCCACCAGCACGTCGTCTGCCCGCACATCCGCCGTGGCGGGCATGAGGGCATTGCGCGTGGCAGCCAGGGCGCGGCCTTCCAGAACTTCGTCGTCTGAAACGCCGATGATCACCGCCACCGGAACATCGGCAGCGGCAGGCCGCTGGCGCGTGAAGATGGCGGTGAAGTCGGGGCCGAAGAACACGGTGGCCAGGTCTTCTGCGAGGTCAAGCATGGCTGGGGTCAGTCTGGCTTGGCGGCGGCGGCTTGCTGGTCAGGCGCCTTGGGCTTGGGCTGGGTTGCGGCCTTGACCGCACCCAGCGCCAGAAGCTGCTTGGCCTGGCCTTCGCCAAGCTCCACAGACTCACCAGGCTCCACACGCCCCGTTTTGAGCAACAAAGGCTCAATGGCAGTGAATTTCGCCATGATCAAGCCACCGCTGCCTTGAACAGGAAGCCCGCCGAGGCACCGGCCAGCACGGGCTGGTAGGCGTCGGTGGTGGGGTAGTACCAGGTGTTGGTGTTGTCGTCGAAGTAGCCTTCTTCAACACTCGGGCGGCCTTGCAGCTGGTAGGTGTAGCCATAGGATGGCGAACCCATTTCCTGCTGGCTGGCGGGGGTGGTGAAGGCCAGCACGGCATCCTTGCCCCACACGTCCACAAAGGCCGTGCCGTTGTGGTACACGGCCTCGCCCGTCACGATCTGCTGCAGCTCAAAAAGGGCCTGCAGCTGGGCGATGGTGGCCGGTGGGCGGTCGCTGGCGGTGGACAGGCGCGAGAGCACCTTGGGGTGCGTGCGCAGCGCCGTCAGCACCTTGGGGCCCAGCGTCAGCACGTTGGGCGTCTCGCCGGTCTTGCCGCGAATGACCTCCTTGGCGTTGATGATGGCCGTGAAGGGGTCGCTGTCCACATCGTCCCACTGGGTGTCCGTGGTGAGAGTGACCTTGTTGGCACTGTCGTACTTGGAGGCGTCAAGGGCCAGATCGGCGGCCTTCTTTTCACGCTCCAGCGCCATGACGTTCTGCACGCGGCGCACGGCGTTGGATTGCAGGTCGATGCCGGGCACGGCTTGTGCCTCGTCCATCAACTCGACGGGCACGGCGCCTTCCAGGCGGTAGTCCACCAGGCTGAAAGGCTCGCTGGCGTAGCCGAACTGGATGCGCTTGGTGTTGGCACCGGGCGCGCGCGCCGTGCTGACCAGCTTGAAGTCATCCGGGCCGAACGAAAGGATGCGGCCTGCGCGCTGGCCCACCGTGACGATGGGGAACAGCACGTTGGCCACAGCAGCCTTGGGGCTGCGGTAGCCGCGCGCGACGGCGGTCAGAATGGGGTCGAGGACGCGAGCCTGACCGGTGGTTTGCTGAGACATGAAGATGCTCCTGTTTTATGGGGTTGTGAAGGGTCAGGCGGCGGGGGTCAGCAGGCCTGCGCTGGGGACGAGCAGCACTTCGACGAAGGCGCCCTCGCTTGCGGTTTCCATGGCGCGTGCCACAGGGCTTTTGCTCAGGCCTGCCAGGGCCACCACGCGGCCGGTGGCGTCGGACATCAGCGCGGCATCTTTGGTGACGCCGCCCACGCCCACTTCGACAATGGCCGTGCCTTGCACGTCCACAGGCACCAGGTCGCCAGCAGCGGCGGCGCTGGTGCGGGTGACGCCAAAGGCCGCAGCACCTGCGGATGGATAGGCGCCTGCCTGGGTGACAAAACGGTTGGCTGCCAGCGCGCCAGCAGCGGCGACGGTCAGCGTGAGGATGGCGATGTTTCCGGACATGAATTGCTCCTGTAAATGGGTTGTTCCGGCCGATCAGGAGGCGTAGCCGAGCTTCTTGAGCGCGGTGACCAGATCGGTGTTGTTCTCTGCGGCGTAGGCCTGGGCTTCGGCCACCTGCTGCACCTTGGTTTTGCCGGTGTCGGGCGGTGCTGCGCTGGGCGCTGCGGGGGCTGGCGCGTCGGCGGCGTGGGCGGCAATGGCGGCTGCGCGGCTGGCTTTTTCAGCTGCCAGCACGGCCAGCGAGGCGTCGGCCGCCGTGCTCTTGCCGTCATAAGCCAGGGTGCACAGCAGCTTTTCGTGGCCTGGCAGGCCATCGCCTACGGCCAGCACGGCCTGGATGCGCTCGCGCTCAGCGGTGGCACCGCTGGCGGCAAGCTCGGTTTGGAGTTGGGCAAACAGCGCGGGGTGCTGCTGCTCCAGGGTGGCGCGGTCCATAGAGTTCCTTTCGGGTTGGGGGGGTGGGGATTCGAGCAGCACCGGCTCGGGGTTGTCGCCTTCGGCCCGCGCACCGGCGGGCCTGGGGTTGGGGGTGGCCGGGGCAATGCGTGCCTTGCGCCGGGCCATGAATTTGTCGGGGGCGGTGGCCATGCGTTCGACCAGTTCGTCAACGGTGGAAAAACCGTCTGCCAGGCCCACGTCGATAGCGCGCTGGCCGATGAAGACGCGGCCGTCGGCCATGCTCTCCAGCACGGCCTCGACCGATGCGCCACGGTGCTCGGACACGGCCTCCACGAACACGCCATAGAGGTGGTCGAGCTTGGCTTCGTAGTCGGCCATGTATTCGGCGCTGGGCGCCTGGCCGTTGATGCTGCCGCGCTTGTATTTGCCGCGCACAAACTCCAGCGTGCCCGGCTGCGCGGTGCCCAGCTGCATGCGCGCATACACGCCGATGCTGCCCGCCTCGACCGTGGGGCCGCTGAGGTACACCGCATTGGCGGCGCTGCCCACCCAGTAGGCGGCGCTGGCAATGGTGGCTTCGCTGACGGTGGCCACGGGCTTGATTTGCGCTGCGCGGTGCACGGCGGCGGCCAGCTCGGGCGTTCCGAACACGCTGCCGCCGGGCGAGTCGATCGCCAGCACCAGGCCCTTGACGCGGCTGTCGGCCAGTGCCGCCTCGACCTGGCGCGTGAGCAGCTGGGCACTGGCCCCGCCGCTGATGCTGGTGAACAGGTTGGCCTTGGGGGCAATGGGGCCGTCAATGCTGAGCACGGCAATGCCGCCGTCGCGCACGGTATATTGCTGCGGCTCGTTCGCCAGCTTGTGGCCCACGCGGGCCTCGACGGCGGCGATGTCGATTTTTTCGCCCTTGAGGTGGGTGGCGTAGATCTGCTGGATCTCGCGCAGCGATTCGGGGAGGATGGCCCACGGGGAAGTGAGCAGTTCAACAAGGGTCATGGCTTTTGCCTCGGTGCGGTGAGGGTGCGGCTCACGTCATTGATTGAGCGCTGCAGGTCTTTCAGATCGGCCTTGATCTCGCGCAGGGTTTCTTTCACCCGGCCGTCTTGCTCGCGGTTGCTCTCGACCACTACCGTGGCCTGCTGCTCAATCAAGGTGACGCGCTTGTCGAGCGCGCTGTAGGCCGAGAACCCGGTGACAAGGAACCCGATGAAGGTAAGCACGTGCCCCAGGTTGATGGTGGGGTCGAACGCCACGCGCTTGCGGTGGTGGGCGTCTGCCAGGGGGGTGAAGTCGCTGGTGCTCATGGGGCTTCGGGCTCCTCTTGTTCCGGTTTTTCGGGCGATGGCGACGGCTGCGGGGCTGCTGCGCCAGCCTTGGGGGTGGGGAGCAGATCGGCTGCACGCAGGCGGTCTTGCTCGCCCTGCTTTTGGTCGAAGGTTTCGTTGAAGTCGCTGCCCCACAGCTCCCACTCGGCGCGCTCGCGGGTCATGAGGCGGGCGTCGATGGCGGACACGTAGGCGGCCACTTCGTCCTTGGGGTTGATGGAACCCATGCTGTCGCCCGGCCATGCGGCGCGGGTGTAGGCCCAGCGCAGGAGCGGGTCGCTGAAAAAGCCCGGGGCGGGGATGCGGCCAATGGCCACGGCTTCGGCCATCCAGGTTTCGTACACGGGCTGGCAGAAGCTGAGCGACAGCCAGGTGCGCACGCCGCGAAAGTAAACCCAGGCGTCGAGCAGGGCGGCCTTGCTGGCCGAGTAGCTGGCGTTGAACTGCTTGACCAGCAGCTCATAAGGCAGGCCCAGCGCCATGCCCATTTGCTTGATGACGGCCAGAATGAAGGGCTCGAAGTTGGGGTTGGGCCGGCCGGGGTTGACGGTGTGCGGTTTTTCGCCGGGTGCCAGACCTACAACGGCGCCCATGCCAAGGCCCACCTCTTGCCCGGGGGCGCCTGCGCCCGGCGTTGCGCCGTCGAATACCGGCGCGCTGGCGCCCGTGGGCGTCTCGATGAACACCGTGAGGTATGCGGTGATGACGGCCGCCATGATCTCGGCTTCGGTGTAGCGCGAGATCTGTTTGATGCAGTCGATGATGGGCGCCAGGTAAGGCACGCCGCGTGGCATGCCGGGGCGTAGCTTGCGGTAGTGGTGCAGCATGCGGCGGCGGCCGCTGCGGCCCAGGCGGTCGATCCACCGCCCGGCAAACATGGCGCCGCCCTGCCCTGGCAGCCAGCCGCCGGGGTGCTGATCGTAGAGGTGGTATGCCTCGGGGGCGCCTGCATCGCTCAGGCGCACGCCACCGGCAATGCGGGCGGTGTCCATCTGGCCCAGGGGGTTGCCCACGCGGTCGGCCTCCAGCACTTGCAGGCGCAGGGCATAGGGCTGGGTGGCGGTGCGCTGACCGTCGGGCAGCAGGGTAAAGCAGTCGCCGCTTTCGAGCGCGCTGCGCAGCACCAGGCCCTGCTGCTGGTAGAAGTTGAGTTCCTGCGCCATGTCGCACTCGGTGCTGTCGGCATACAGGCTGAATTCGCGCTGCACCAGGCCCTTCCATTCCAGAGCCTGGTCCACCGTCCAGCCGAGCACGGCGCGATTGGGCTGGGCGCTGAGCGCCAGGCCTGTGCCCACCACGCGGTCCACGTTGGTGTTGATGGCGCCCACGGCAATTGGGCTGGTGCGGGCCAGCTCGCGCGAGGCGCCGCGCTGCGTGGGCAGCAGGTGCAGGGTGTCTGCCCTGGCGTCGCGCGCCATGGAGCGCCACCAGCGGCCAGCACTACCGCTGGGCGCGGCAGGAGCGCCATCAAGGGAGGCCGACACCTGCGGCTGCGGCTGCGGCATGAGCTTGTCGAGCGCGCTCATGACGTCCATGCGGGCGCGGGCCAGTTGCCGCTGCGACGCCCAGGCTGGCGCCACCGCTGCGATGGCGCGGTCAAGGATGTTGGGCTGCATGGCTCAGTAGGGGCGAAGGTAGGAGACGCGGCGCGGCGCGGGCTGCAGGCGGGCGATTTCGTCGCGGCATTCCTTGATGCCAGCGCGCACCTGCTCCAGGTCGGCCCGGCGGTTGCGGCGTGCGGTGCCGCCCTGGCCCACGGTGTATTCCTGCGACTGCAGGATGCGAGCCTCGGCGTCGAGGTATTGCTGCAGGCGCTGCTGGGCCTGTTCGAGCTGGGTGCCCGTGCTCATGCGCGCCCCCCTTTGGCAACCATGGCCTGAAGCGCTTTGTCAAACTCGACCTTGAAGCGGTCTTGCGCCACGCGCTGCACCACGCCGTCGAAGTTCAGGCGGCGGCCATATTGCGGCGCTTGGCTGGTGAAGATGAAGAGCGGACGAATGCGCCCATACCCTTCTTTTTTGCCCTGGCCGCTGCCACCTTCCCGGCGCCAGATGCCGTCCGGGCGGTTGCCGCCGCGCGGCTTGCCGACGAACAGGTCGTTCTTGAGCTTGCTGCCTTTCCGGATCTTGGTGCCGGTGGAGCTTGCCGCACGGATGTTCTTGAGCGCCGACAGGATGGTGCGCACCTCGGCGCCCTTCACGTTGCCATTGGCGTCCATGCTCAGGCCCTCTCCAGGCATGGCGAACTGGCCCGCGCGCAGCACACCCGCGTAGCGCATGGCGGCCTCGGCACGCTTGTGCTTGCGGCCACCACCGTCCACCTGGGGCAGCAGGAAGTTTTCAGGCGCAACGCCGCCATCGGCGGTGTTCTTCACCATCACCCGGGCGCTGAGGTTGTCCTTGGTGGCAGGCTCGACGCGCAGGGACTTGAGGGTGTAGGCCACGGGGCTGCCAAAAACAGACCGCATTTCGTCAGGCAATGCCTTGTCTGCCGCGTGCTTGGCTGTGCGCGTGAGGGCCGTGGCCGTGGCGTAGGGCACCATGTAGCTCTGCACGCCGCGCACCGACGCGATCACGTCGGCGATGCTGGCACCGCTGTGGCGAACTTCGATCATGCTTTTGGGCGCTCCAAAACAAAGCCCCCGGGGCCTTTCGGCCGCCGGGGGCGGGGGTTACAACAGCGTTGTAGTGTGTTCGGGTATCACATAACTTCCTCACTTATGGGTTGTTACGGACTTTTGAGACCTACCTGAATTAGCCTTGATTTTGGGGCAAAGTGTCACCTGTTGGCGAGCGCTAAATTGTCACCTCTGGAGGTGACAATTTACGGCTTGACTTCACTCGCCAAGCGCATTACGTGCCGCCCTTGCGTGCTGCATTTCACTGAGCTTTTCCTGCTCCTGCTCCAGCAACGACTGGGCCGCCGTGTGCAGGCGTTTGCGAAAGTCGGCCAGCACCGTGTAGAAGTGCTTGCGCGAGATCTCCAGCGCCGCCGCCGCTGCCTTGATGGGCTTGACCCGGTGCACGTAGTACAGCGCAAACACCCGCTTGTCGAGCGCGTCGGGCTGGCAGGTGTAGGCCACATGGAAGGCGGCCAGCTCTGCGCTGCTGATGGCATCCGGCCCACCGGCCTTGAGGGGCCGCGAGCTGGTGCCGCTGAGTTGCCCAAGCACCGAGCCCATGACGGGCGGCGGGCCGTAGAGGCGGCGCGAGCGCGTCCAGGCCACCCAGCGCTCGCACAGGTCATCGAGGTCGCGCTGCTCTTCGCTCAGCGCGGGCGCAGCATCGTCTTCCTGGCTGGCAGGGCCGGGAGCAGAGAGGCGCAGGGCCTCGGTGTCGTATTGGGTGCGGTGGGTCATATCAGCGGATTCCTCTCGACAAGATGCGGCGGTGGGTTACGGGCGCCGGGGCTGGCACGCTGGGTGCCGGTGCGGCTGGCGGTGGGGTCACAGGTGCGGACGTCTGTACGGTGGATGGCTGAGCCATTGGCTCGGGCGCCGGTGTGGAAGCGGGTTCGATCGCCTGTACGGGCGCCGGTAAAGCGGGCGGCTCCGGCGCGAACAGGTCTGCCGTGGGCGGGATGAGCTTGTCGCGCAGGCGCTTCCAGTCCAGCGCGCTCCACTTGTGCAGGCCCAGCCGGTAGGCAATGGCGAGGTTGTAAACCGAGAGGTCGAGCGGCTCGTTACGCGCGCCGTTGGGCTTGATCCATTCGCGCACGGCCCGGCCTTTGACGTACCGAGTCCGGGGCTGCTCTACCACCAGCCCGGCGAACCATTCGGGCGGGAGCTGGTTGTGAAAGTGCATGGCCCCTGGGCCATCCAGCAGGTGGAAGCGGTTGAACAGGTAGTCCTTGGCAACGTCGGTGCCGACCATCCAGCGCTCTACCCCACCGGGCCGCTTGGTGCCGCCCCAGTCGATGTCCACCTTGGACGGCGCGCTGCTGATGATGGGGCGGTTGGGCCGGGGCGAGCCGCCCAGCACCGTGCAGGCCAGGTGCACGCGGTCGGAGCCGTAGTTGTAGACGTCTTGCGTGTGGTGGCCGCCAGCGTCGATGCCGTCCGCGCTGATCATGATGGCCCGGCCACTGGCGTGCAGCAGCGGCGTGCGGCGAATTTCGTCGAGCCGCGCCCACACGCTCTTGGGGTCGGCTGGCGAATCCGACGGCAGGCCGGGCAGCACGATGTAGTCCAGCACCCAGTGCTGCATGCCAGGCCCCCAGGCCTCGATCTGCACCTCAAGCCGGGTGTCCTGCGTGTCGGTGGCCATGGTGACCACCAGGGCCTCGTCCGGGATGACGCGCGGGGCGTAGGCCTCTGCGCGGTCTTGCAACTGCTTGGCGGTGGTGGTGGCCTCGGTGTTCTTGTAGCTCAGGCCCAAGCGGGTGTTGTAGAACACCATCATGCCGTCGTGGTCGCCGCGTGCGAGGCGGTCTTTGGCCCGCGCGTACTGGCGTGCAAGCGACAGCCAGGTGATGGCGCCCACCGGCATGTAGAACGCCGACATGGTGACGCTGATGGTCTCGCCATCGCCCGTGGCCGTGGCGACCCAACGCGCCTGGCCACCAGCATCCACGTCGGGCAACATGGTGGTCTTGTGGTGCTCGTCAATCTCGCCGCCGCAGTCGGGGCAGACGAACCACGCGCGATCCATGTAGCCGGTGTCGGGGTCGCGCTGGTAGTGGAAGTTCTCCAGCACCAGCGGGTGCAGGTGGCCGCAGTGCGGGCAGGGAACGTGGTATTCCTCCTGCGTGCCCATGGCGTACAGCTCGTCAATCTTGCTGAAGCCCTCCACGCTGGGGCTGCTGGTGTAGAAGAACTTGCAGTCGTTGGCGTACTGCGTGGCACGGGCCTCGGCAAGTTCCACCGGGTCGCCCTCGCCGTCCACGTTCAGCTCCAGGCGGTCAATCTCGTCCACGTAGATGAAGGGCGCGGACACTTCGGCCAGGTTGGCTGCAGAGCCTGCGGTGTTCATGTACAGCGTGGCGTCACCCAGGAAGTCCTTGGCCTGCACCGTGTTGCGGCTGTCGCGGCTTTTGGCGGCAGACACCCGCTCGCGCAGCGCTGGCACGTTGCGGATCATGGTGGCAACGCGGGCGCTGAAGCGTTTGACCAGCGTGTCGGTCGGCTCCAGCGCCAGGATGTTGCGCGGCTTGCGGTGCATGATGGAGCCGATCCAGTTCAAGGCCGTTTGCGTCTTGAACATTTGCGATGCCACCTTGGCCACCACGCGCTTGCATGGGTGCCCCGGCGACAACACCTGGTGCACACGCCGCGCCGGGTAGCTGCGCTCGAACCGGAACGGCCCCGGCTGCGGGCCGCTCTTGGGCAGCACCATGAATTCCTCGGCCCACTTGTCGCAGTGCAGCTCAGGATCAGGCCGCGCCGCCTCGATGGCGGTGCGCAGGATGAGGTCGTAGCCGTCGGAGAGGTTCATGGACTCCTTTCTGTAACGCCGCTGCGCTTTTGCGCCAGGTAGGCGCGCAGGTGTTCGGCAAACTGCGCCGCCATCACCGTGGCCCAGGCGCCCTGGCCCTCCTGGGGCGGCTGGCTGACCAGCAGAACGCGCTCCACACTGCCGCCGTTGCGCAGCCCCACACGCATGGGCTTGACCCGCGCGGGTTGCCCGGCTTGGGCAGACGCCTGCACCAGCACGGCTGTGAACACCTCGCGCCGGGCCATGTCGCCCTCGCGCACCAGGCTGCACCAGTGGGTGTAAGCCTGGTAGGCCTGCGCAGCCAGGCAGGTCTGGTAGGGCAGGCCCTCAATCAGCCCGCCGCTCCAGTCTTCCCAAAAGGTGTGTGCGCCCGGGTGGCGTGGTGCGTCGGCGGCAGCGGCCTCGCGTGCGTCCAGCTCGCGCAGGTGGTCGTGTGCATCCAGCACATCGAGCATGCACAGGCCGGTGCGCTGCTGTGTGACGGCGCTGGCCTGGCGTACGGCGGCAGGCAGCGGCATGCCCGCCGTGCGTGCACTGCGCAGCACGCTGCGAAACACCCGGTCTGCCGCCACATGGAAGTCCGCCACATGGCTGAGGTAGGGCATGGGCTGGGCCTGCACGCCCATGGCGCCGGGCGCCTTGGGGTCCACGTAGGCGCCGGTCTTGCGGATGCTGGGGAGTACCTCCTCAAACACCAAGCGCTCGAAGGCCTCGGCGGCGGGCAGCTTGCTGCCCACAATCAGGCGCAGCACGTCGGGCTCGCTGATGATGCGGAGTTCTTGAGTTCCGCCTGGTGTGGCAAGGGGGTAGCGTTTCGCGACCCCCTTGCAATGCTTGGCGATGGCGTCAGCGGGGTTTGCGTATCCCAGCACCTCGGCCACATCCTTGCCGACGAACCACGGCTTGCCGTCCACCATCACCACGCGCACAGCCTGGCTGTCAAAGACAAAAACATTCAGGTCAGACATGGCTGGCTCCTTGCAGGTGGGCCAGGGCGGCGCGCAGCAAATCGGCAGCCCCGGTCTGGACTTGCAGCAGCTTGCGGGCGTCGCGTTCGCGCTCGTAGCGCAGAACCTTGCCGCGCCAGATGCCAGTGACCTTTTTGGACGGGCGCCCGCGTGGCCGGGGCGGGTTGACGACGGGCGCGGCTGCGGCACCAGGGAAGGGAATGATGTGTGCAGTCTGCTTAGTCATGGCACACCTCCTTGTACAGGCGGCCGGTCGAGTCCAGCAGGCTTTCAGCCTCATAGGAGATGGCGTCGTAGCTGTTGCCCGCCTCTCCCCAGAGCGCATGCAATGCCCCTTTGAGGGTGCGGCGCTCTGCGCTGTCAGGCAGGTGATCGAGGTACGACATGGCCAACTGAGCCATGGCGCAGATATGACTGCGCCCCTCGTCGGCCAAGCCGTGGATTTGCTCCAGCGCGGTGTACAGGCGCTGGATTTCTTGCTGTTCAGCAGGACTGCGGGTGGACGCGGGAATGTGCGCAGACGTGCGCGGGGATGCGAGTGCCATGAGGGGCCTCCGAAGGTTGCGGTTTGCTACAACCGCCGACCCCACTGCAAATTGGGGGCGGCGACTCGGTGGGTTTGCAGACCGGGCAACCTCGCGGAAACCGGCAGGGCTTGCGCCCTCCCACCGAGCCGCCATAACACTGGAGGCACAAATGAAGAGAGCCGCTGACCTTGGCGGTTCCATGCGGCTCATGCCGCGAAATTGCAACGGGCTGCAAATCCCGATCACGCCTTTTTTTGACGTGACGGGCAGAGTGTACCTGCTGCGGCTGTTAATGGTCAAATTGGCCTCCCGCGCTGATGCAGCGTGCGCAAGGCGCTATGCCTTTTAAAAACGGGTGGCGGGCCGCCTGCGGCTTACGATGGGTGTTCCACCAACCATCTGCACAGGGGACCACCATGGAAACTTCGATCGAAGAGCGCATTGCAACGCTGGAGCGCCAGGCACGGCTGGACCGCATCGTTATCGGAGCGCTGGCGTGCCACTGCGGCGACCGCGACGCGCTGCGGGCCGACCTGCTGCACACGCTGGAACAGCACACCGTAGCGGGTTTGAACAGCAATCGCATGTCAGACCAGTCGCTTGAGGAATTCAAAAACGCCATCCACGGCTTTGTGCGCACGTACCTGTAGCCGCGCCAGCCCGGTGGGCGGGGCGTATCGGGACTGAAATTCTTCTTCCGAGAACACGCCGTACATGACCCACAGGTACTCTTCGCGTGTCATTTCGCGGCGGGGCCGAACGGAAGCGGAGGCTTCGGTTCGCTCTTCGGGCGACAGGTCTGGGCTGGCGGCATCGCTGGCGCCTGGGGGGATGATCTGGGTCATAGGGCTTCCTTCGGTGGGAGCAACGCAGCCAGCCGGGCCTCGAAGCCCTCCAGTGCCTTGCGGGTTTCGTCGGTGATGACGTGCTCGATGTCGCGGGCGTCGGCCAGGCCGATGCAGCGGGGGGCGGCACGCTGGCCAACGACCATGACGGCGTCGCGGTAGGCGCGCATCACGTCATACATGCCGCGCTCGACCCTGGCGCGCTCGACCAGCAGGCCTGCGTCCTTGGCGTTGGCCCGCTGGGCCATTTCGGCTTCGGCCTTTTCGCGGATGGCGCGGTAGTCGGCATAGCCTGGCGTTGTGGGGCCGGAATCCGGGCCGCTGGGCGCCTCGGAGGCCGCAGGCATACCCTGCCCTGCCTCTGCCGCGTTCCCGGCCACGGCGCGCCCGCTGTCGCCCCGCGCGCGGGTGTTCTTCGCCCACTGAATATCGGCCACCTCTGGGTCGATCTTCCCGTCGATGGCGCTGATGCGCCCCTCGGCGATGGCCTTGCGCACCGCCTTTTCGTCGCATCCACGGTGGCGGGCGTAGGCCGCCTTGCTCAAAAGCCGGACTGCCATCGGACTACGCTCCCAGGGCCGGACTAAAAGCCGGACTTTTCCCCGCGCCAGCCACTAGCGCCCGCGCGGGGGCCGAATTACCCTCATGGTGAACGGGGCTGGGAGTACCTACAGGGGGGGTAGGGTGTGCCGATACCACGGACGCGGCTGTGGTGGCCGATGGCAGCGCGGCCGACAAGACGATGGCACGCACGCTCAGTACCGCCAGAGCACCGTGCACGTCCTGACCGGAGGCGATGGCCTCGCAAGCCTTGAGGCGCAGCTCCTCCCGAAGCTGCACAAACACCGCGTGAGAGAGCGCCTGCGCCCGTTGATTCACGGTACGCATGTCCGCACGCCCAAGGGGAAGCACCTCAACGCTGTTGCCCTGCTCTTTCATTTCCCTTTTCCTTTTCAAAAGAAGAAGTGGAGTTACACGGTTACGCGCACGCGTAACCACGAAACCCGCGCCACGCCTAGCGAGTTACACGGTTACGCGGTTACGCCATCGCGCATAACGTGAACAAACAAACCAATCCATGTAGCCTCGCGCACACCCGCACATAAGGCCCGCGTAACCTCGTAACCTCGTAACTGGCCGCGCCGTTGCTGGGTTTGCTGGTTACACCGACGCGTAACCTCGTAACTGGTGCGCATCAGTTCGGCCCTCCCTGCCCGTTGTCGTCGCCATCGAGGGAGCGGGAGCCCGCCCCATACCCGAGGAAGACCTTGAGGTGGTCGCCGAACTGCGCCACGCACTCGGCAGCCCATTCGCCCTGGGGCACATCGGCCGAGGGCTCTGCCACCAGGTACATGCGCTCGACCTTCTTGGCGCCCAGCGTGGTCAGCTTCATGACCTTGGAGCGCGCGGGCTTGCCCTGCGCCTCGCTGAAGCGCAGCACCGTGGGCGTGAACTGCTCACGCTTGAAGGGGTAGCGCTCGCCCGTGCGCTGGCACCACTTGAGGTAGGCCTGGTACGCCTGCGCCAGGGAACAGGCCATGTAGGGCAGATCCAGCTCGCCCCCCTGCCACTCTGACCAGAACAGCTCAGGGCTCTTGCGGTTCAGCCCTATCAGGGCCTGCTTCGCTTCGGTCATGGGGGCCGGGGCGAATGGGTCAAATCCGTCAAGGTTGCAGTTCAGCAGAAAGTGATAGAACGCCTCGATGCCGCCGTTGTCGCGCCACGCGCCCAACTTGCGATAGAACTCAAACTCCTTTGCCCGGGGCGTGTAGACCACCAGGTAGCGCCGGTCGCTGTTGTCCAGGGCCAGTGGCTGCAACTCGTTTGAGAGAAACACAATGTTCATGTGGTTCTTCTCTTCACGCCGGGGCAGGTTCTTGGGGTTGATCTGCACTGTGGGCGAGGTGATCAGCGCCTTCAGCCGGTTCTTGTTGTGCACCAGCTCAGCCCGGCTGGAGACTTCATCGCCCACCACAAACAGCTTGCAACTGCGCCAGTCGTTGAACTTGTCTTCCAGTTCGTCCTGCCCCACCAGCGCGCCATATTTGCCATAGATGGCCACCACCGTATCGAACAGAAAGTTCTTGCCCGCGCCCTCGTCACCATGCATCACCACCGACGTGCGCAGCTTCGCGCCCGGGTGCTGCAGGGGGTAGGCCAGCCAGCACAGCAGCCAGTTCATGACCTCGTCACAGTCATCATCGTTATCGCAGGCGCGGCTGGTGAGGTAGCGGATCAGCTCCAGAATGGGCTGCACATCGCCCGCCTTGGGCTCCATGGCCAGCCCGTCATACAGGTTCACCGTGGTTTCAGGGTCGCAGCCCATGGTGGGGTCGAACAGCACATCGGTCTGGCGCACCGTGCGCCTGCGCTCGCTGGCCTTCCACATGCGCACCATGTCAGCCCCGTGGGCGTGGCCCATGTTGCTGATCTTCATGATCATTCGCTCGCTGGCGTCCCACACCGTGTCGGTGCCGTAGATCAGCGTGAAGTTCTCCACCAGGTGGTTGAACTTGCCCCAGTCGATAGTCTTTTCCTTCTTCTTCTCTGGCGCAGGCTTTGCGGGCCTGGCATCGTCCAGCTCGTCGCCATCGGGGCTACCCCCATCCCCCGATGTGTGCGCAGCTGCGCTATCTGGGGGGTGGGGGGGGCCGGGCAGAGTTGGGCCGCTTTCGACGTCAGAAGATGCCGCACCACCGCCCTGCCCCGCATCCGCGCCAAAGCTGACGTGAACGACAGCACTATCGAGCGGCGCTTGCGCGCCGATGGCATCGAAGGCACCCGCCTCTTCGGGCGGGTGCGGCTGAGGCGCAGGCGCCGCGCCCAGTGGTTCGCTGTCCGGCGCCTCAGCCATAGCGCCTCGCCATCGCCGCCACCACGCCGGTCAGCTGCGCCTGCACCGCGCCCAAGCCCTCGCGAGCGTGCAGGTCGTTGAAGTCAGTGTCCTTTTCCTCGCGCAAAGCCTCGCGGAAGATGGGCCACACAAAGTCGCACCCCGGCACCTGCTTGGCAATGGCCTTCGCGGCCGTGCGGCCAGGGTTCACCAGCTCGCCCGTGTGCTGATCTTTGGTCAGCCAGTCATCGTCGGCACAGACCAGAATGCGCGAGCTGGGGAACAGGCCGCGCAACAGCGGCACCACATGGGCCAGATTGCCCGCGTCCAGCGCCACAAACACCGGGTGCTGCCGGTGGGTTGCCATGCGCAGCGTCAGCCCCGTGGCGTAGCCCTCGCACACCAGCAGCAGGGCCGACAGCGTGGCATCCGCCACGCCCAGGCGCACACAGCAGCCGGGCTTCTCGAAACCAGCGGTGAAGTACTTCTGCCCGCTGGGCAAAATGCGTTGCACCGCCTGCAGGCGCTGATCTACAGGCAAGTCGTACCGCATGAGCGGGATGACGATGGTGCCGTCCGGCAGGTAGCGGCAGGCCTCGCCTTCAACCAGCTTGCGCTCCAGGTAGGGCGAGCGCCCCTCGCGCGTGGCACGCTTCAGCAGCTCGGCCGCTCCCATGGCAGCCAGGTCAGCGGCGGCCTTGCGCTCTGCCTGTGCATGGGCGCGCTGCGCGGCCCGCTCTGCGGCCATGCGCGCGCGCTCGGCATCCGACAGGGGCTTCCAATCCACCTCCACCTTGCGCCAGCTCCCGCCGTGGCGATAGGTGCCAAACGTGCCCACCACATACTCGCCACCGCCCTTGTCCGCATCGCGCCGGTACAGATAAAGCCGATACCAGTCCTTGCCGCCCTTGCCGCACGTCACCCGCTTGGGCGTGTCGATCCGCAGCGGCAGGTTCTTGTCGAGCAGCTCAATGCCGAACTCCGCCATCTGCAGCAACACCTGCTGATAGTTCTCCATGCTCAGGCCATCCCCGCCTGCTTCAGCATCGCCTGCAACTGCTCTGCCAGGGCCGGGAGCTGCGCCAGCGCCGCCTCCTGGCGGCCATCGCGCGGCTTGATGAACTTCTCGACCAGGTAATACACCGGCACCAGGTCGCCCGTCTTCTCGATGTACCGCTCCAGGCTGTCCACGCTGAAGTGGCGGGAATGGTCATCCGAGAGCTGCACGCTCAAATTGCTGGGCGCCTGGTCAAGATCGATGGCCACCCGCTTCAGGCCCCGCTGGTACACCCCCGTGGCCACACACTCCCGCAAGGTGTGAAAGCGCTCGCTCACCCCCGACTCGAATGACAGCGTGAGCTGCTGCTCCTGCTGTGCCCCCGCCGAGGGGCGCCTGATAACTGCTGATTTCATCTGTTATCCCCGGTTATCACTGGTTATCAATGGGTCCGGACAAAAATGGATGCATGCCCACCACGCACCACACCCCGGAAGAAAAAGCCGCCGGCCGCACCACCCGCACAAGCGGGAGGGAAGGAACGGAATGCACGGCCACCGCTGCAAGCGGCCACGTGGCGGAAAATGCGCTGGGGGCGGCAAAGCGCCCCAACACACACACAAAACAGGAAACTCAGAATGAGTACCGAGGAACTACTACAGCACGCACTGGCGCGCATCGACGCACTGGAATCCACGCTGGGGGCACTCACCATGCTTGCCATGCGCGCCATGCCCGCAGACAAGCGCCCTGGCTTCGCCGAGTCCTTGGCCGCACTGGCGGCAACAGCCGAAAAGCACCACGACATAGCCAGCGCTACGCTCCTGACCGAGCTGCATCGCTCGGCGGTTCAAAGCGGGCGCGGGTAGCAAGCCACTCCTCCCAGCGGGCCACAAGGTCGTGGTCTTCCAGCAGCGCTCCGGCATCAGGCTCCAGGCCCAGGCCGCGCATCACGTGCGCCCCCTCAGGTGCTGCGCCCACCAAGTCGTACAGCTCGACAGCCGCCGCCAGCAAGGCCCGCTCTTCGGGGCGGCGCGTCACGCTGAACACCGTTGCGGTGAAGTCCTTGCGGTGCACCAGCGTGGCGCCCGCCGCGCCAGCCCAGCGCTCGGCCATTTGCAGCAACTGGAGGATGAAGGGCTCAGACATGGGCGGCCTCCCGGAGAATGCGGCCCATGAACATCGAACCCAACGCCAAGACCCTGAACGCAATCGTGGACGCCATGGGCGCCATCGTGAAATCGCTGGTAGCCACCCTGCCGCCACCCCAGCAACAGGTGTTTCTCACCAAGCTGATGGACTGCGTGGAAAGCGCCGAGCGCAAAGAAGACGACTTGCTCAATTCGCTTCTCCAGACACTGCTGCAGGCGGGGGCGTTGGAGCGTCGTCCACCCACCCGGTAATCAGACGCTTGAGCGCCGCCTTGTTGGCGCGAAGCTCATCGCGGCTGAGCAGCCGCGCCCTGCTGAAGACAGGCTTGACCCAGAAGCGCCGCTCCTGCTCGCCGAGGGCCGCAATGCGGCACTGCTGGAGACGGAAAGGGGTAGTGCTACGCATGTGCCGCCCCCTGTTCAGTTTCAGAATTGATAGCTGCCACCGCTTGATGGGCGGGCGTTGGGGGCTGATTTGGCTTAGCTTCGGACAGCTCAGGCCAGATTTCCCGCCAGTCGTCGGGGCGCAAGTCCTTGCGCGAGACCGTTCCGCTCGTCAACGCCTCGATGCGCACGCATTGCTTTGGAGGAACGGGCCGGCCTTTGGAACCATCGGCGTGAATCCATTGGCTCACGTTCACCGGCGCCACACCCAGGGCAACTGCCAGTGCGCGTTGGCTGCCCAGCATCTTGGCCGCACACCGAATTGCTTCAACTTGGTTCGTGTTCATGGCGACAAATGGTAAAGCAATACTTTCAAAAGGTAAAGCATTGACCACCAATAGCGCCGCAACTGAGACTAAAGCAATGCTTTCACCGTCTGAACGCCTCGCTGAGAAGTTGGGAACCGCGATTCGCGAGACCGATTTGAAACAAACCGACATTGCCATCGCCTGCGGCGTCACGAAGCAAGCGGTGCAGGGCTGGCTTAGAACCGGACGGATCGCAAAAAAACACCTCCCCACGCTCGCAAAAGTTAGCGGAAGGTCACTTGACTGGTGGCTTGACGGAGGTGCTCAAGAAGAACCAGCCGTCCAAGAAAGTGAAAACGAGCGCATCTTGGCCGAGCTGCAGAACTGGCGGTTGCGCGCCAGCACACGCTCACAAACTGTCATCGACAAGCTGTGCGCGCTTGCGCAAATCAATGCACTGAGGGAGGAAGATTGGACACTGATCGAACAAGTGGCGGCACGCCTGAAATCCCGGCACTGACCAGCGCGAACGAAGACACCTTTGCACCAGCCACTGGCCCTGAGCCCGTGCGCAAGCTGCTGTTGCATGAAGGCGCAACCCGCGTCGAGCGCGCCAACGAGCACGAAAAATCCGATGAACTCTGGCAGGGCGATGCGCACGACCCCGAGCGCCCGGAAGAAGGCGCCATACCCATCTACTTCCGCATAGGCTCAGCGCAGGCGCTGGTGGCCGAGTTGATTTGCGGATGCATGGCACATGAACTGGGCCTGCCATCCCCCGAGGTGTTCGTGCTCAGCATCCCTTCTGGAACGCTGAAGACCTCCAAACTGGCGCCCCCCGACAAGCCTTGGGTTTGCGTGGCAACACGCGACCTTGGCGGCGAAACATTCAACCAACTGCTCAATGACAATGCAAACGCCGCAATAGATCTGCTACGCCAGTGGCCCGAGCTGGGCAAGGTGGCGGCATTTGACGAGTGGACGGCCAATATTGACCGCAACATGGGCAACATCATCTACTCGGCAACCACCCTGCACATCATTGACCATGCCGAGGCCTTTGGTGGCGGCATCAGGGACATGATGCCGCTGCACAGGATGACCGGCATGGCTCTTCAAAACAAGCTATCAGGCGTTCTCGGTAAACTCGGGGCTCAATCCCGCAACGCCATCTTGCAAGACCTGCATGCGTGGCTGGGCAGCACCGCAATAACCCTGGATCTGGGCAGCGTAGTGAAACGGGCTGGGACGGATGAATGGAATAGTCCAGAGCAGGACATGGAGTTGATAGACTTCCTACGTCAACGGTTACCGCTCACACATTCCCTGCTATGCAAACAATTGGGCCTACCCCAACTACCTCTCCAGGCATAGATAGCCCAGCCACTGGCCATGTCAGCGGCTGGCGGGCCGTGGTCGAGTTTGCCCCCAAGCCAACATCGTCCGAGCGCGTGATTGCTGGCGTTGTGGTTCGAACCGAAAGCGGCGAAGTGCAGGCACAGTGCGCCATTGATGCACGCAAAGCCGAGCACGCATACGGCCACGCCGGCAAAGCGCTGCATGCGGTTGCAGACCGCCTCTGCCAGTCCCTGGCAGAGCACTGGCAAACAGAGCCCAATGCAGAGAGCTGGAAGCCCCCATTTGCACATGCACGCATTGGCAGCATCAACAGGTTCTCCGCCTTGAATGCGGCGGAAGGGTTGCAACTGATGCTCAACCGCACAAGCATGCTGCACACGCTGTTTTCTGCCTATGAGATTGAGCAGCAGAGCCGCAATGCAGGCATAGTGGAGCGTGTTCGATCTGCAGTACGCAAAGACCCCAATGCAAAACACTTGGCGCGCCGCTTCAACCGCGAGCTCAATGTGCACGGTGAGGCCCAGCCGTTAAAAGTGGACTTTCTGGGGCAGCACTATGCCTGCTACTTTTTGCAGATTACGCGCAGCACAAGAGGCATCGACGCCAGCACCGACCGCGCCTACGGCAAGCTTTTTGAGCTACAAGCCCTGCGCCGCCTTGTGAAGAAGCCGCACAAAAGCCTTGGCTTGCTGGATGAGGAGCGTCCAGAGGTGTTCGAGCTACTGATGATCGGAGACCACACAGACCCCGTACAACGCCGCGCCATCAAGCAGGTGGAGGCATTGGCCGACAGAGGCCAGGTGATTGCCCGTACGGAGCCTTCTGCAGGTGCCGCCGCCGAACGTGTTTACGGCCAGGAGAGGCTGGCCGCATAAAGCCAGCACCCCGATTTACGGGACAAGAGGGCGGAAATAACCCTTGATGCACGCTTCGTCGCGCACACAGATCTGGATATGGGTGTGAGAGCGAAACCCTGACGTCGGGTAAATGCGCTTGCCCTCCAGAAAGGGCCCGCGAACCGAGTCATATTTGGGCTGCTTCTGATCCTCGCGCATCTGGTGTAGGGTTTTGATTACCAGGCAATCGAGCTTTCGCCCGCCCTTGTCAGGCGTTGGCCCCACATTCTTTGGCAGCTTCTTACCGGTGGCGCGATAGGTTGCCTTGAGAGTCAAGTGAGCCTGACTGAGCTGCTGCATTGCGCTGAGGTCAAACAGATCAAGGCATTGCTTTAGATCGACGATTGCACCAATGACCGCCGGAGTCTGGATCTTGCCTTCACGCTGGCGATCTTGTGCCCATTCCAATGCCCGCGTGTAGTTGCCTTCCCAAAAATAGATGCCGCTGCCCAGCCAGTCGTAATCCTTTTCGGAAGGCTTGAGGTGGCCGGGCTTGTCACTACACAAGATGGCATCGGCCGTCTTCTTGTCGCACCCATGAAAGCCCAGAATAAAGCTGGGCTGGTACTCATAGTGCTGCAGGTTGGGCTGCATCAGGCGCAGTATTCCTTCTTGATGTTGCCCTTGCTATCCATGATGCCGGCGCGCTGCAAGAAAGCCATGGCCTCGGCCCTGGAGCTCTTGCTCATCTTGCGAGCGTATTGCTTGAGCTGCTCCAGCTCTTGCTCTGGCGTAGCAGGCGCGACCGCAGCCGGCACCACCACCGCTTTAATCTTGACCTGTCTGCGCGCCTTGGGCGCTACAGCCCGTGGCCGTGCCACTTCTTCTTCAACCATGGCATTCCTCCAGCGCAGTTTGCTGTGAAGTGAAAAAACGCGGCCTGCAATTGATTGCAGTCCGCGTTGCCCATGCCGGCCTGCGCTACGCACGGTGGACGATAACTACATTGTTGTGCAAAAAGGTGCGCTTGTGTGCGCAAGGGTTTAAACAAGTGCAAGCAAATACAACCAATGCTTTACTTAAAGAAAGCATTGGTTTACTATTTCCCCAACACGCCACCACGGCGCCTTGGAGGAAGCAATGTCAATCACCCCCAGTGCACACGCGTGCACACCAGCAGCCCAGCGCACCCGGCGCCCGGCCAGCACCGCCACCAAACCCCTTGCACGCAAGCCCGTGCCACTGCAGTTCCCGCCCCTGCCCGAGACGGGCGAGCCCGGGACTGCCAGTGGCGCCGCGTTCTGGCGGGCCGCATTCCTGCGCGATCTGCGCATGGCAGACGTCGCACGGCAGCTGTTGTACAAAGCACTTGATCAGGCGGTAAAAAATCGCAGTGGGGGAGGAGATGCCACCACGCTGTACCTGAGCAACAGCCTGTTGCAGCAAAGGTACGAACTGAAGCAATCGTTCACCACATGGATGGACGAAACGGGCGGCCTGGCCTGCAGCCACACGCAGCAAGGCAGTGCAGCATGACCGCCCAGCTAAGCAAAGAAGGCCGCCATTCGCTCCGTCCATTTGAGAGAGCGCACCCCACCTTCGCGGTTGATCGCCCTCAGCGCATCGTTGTAGGCGGGCATGCCCAACGAGGCAATGCCCAACGGGCCGGACTCCTGGGCCTCGGTCGCCGCCTCATGCAGTTCGGCATCCGTCATCTGGTGCATCCGGCGCTTGATGCCCAGGTACTTGCACTTCGCGCGCTCGTGTCGTTCCGCCTTCACGGCCGGCTGCACGGTCAACGAGATAGCAGCCACAACCGACAGGACAAGGCCACTGGCGATGACCAGCCCGTTCTGTCCACTCAGTGCGGCTGCAGCCGCACCGGAGCCCCCCACCAATTGCACGAGGTTGGTGAAGAAGTCCACGCGCCGGTAAAACCGCTCGTTGGCGGCATTGAACCAGTACCCGTACTCCAGGTTAAAGAAGGAATCGTCGCGCGGTGGCGTCATGTCGTGCCTTTGATGGTTAGCGGCCCGATGGCGGCGGAGGCGGTGGCGGCTGGCGTAGCGGCGGCACCTGAGTCCTCACGTCCCATGGATCTGTTGCAGTTTTCATGGGCTCCCTCTTGCGGTAGTTTGGTTGGTGTTGGAGCCCCCACTCTACCGCGAGCTGCGGAGCCCGCCAATACGGCGCTTGGGCGCTATCTGGTGCGCATGGGCACCATCAGCGCCATCGTGCGAGCCACCAGCTCGCTGGACGCTATGGTCCACGCGCTCGACCTGTACGGCCGCTGCCCCAGCAGCTCCCGGAGGCTGGCATGACCGCCCCCATCCAGATCGACGGCCCCTACCGCCGCAGCCCCACCGCCCGCGCCCTGGCTGCGTGGCTGGTGGCGGCCCTGCTGGCCGTGGTGGCCTTTGCCGTGCTGGTGGGTCTGCCCTTCACAGCGGGCGCCCTGTCGGTGCTGCTGCCCCGCTAACCCGCCAGGCTGCGCTGTGCACACGTCTACACGCTCTGCCCTGGTGCTCAGCATCCGGGGCCGCATTACCAGCAGCACTTGCCGCGTCACCCGCCAGGGCGTGCCGGTGGTGGAGCTGGAGATTGCCGACGTGCCCAGCGGCCAGACGGTGCACATCACCCACCACTACCCCGACGCCAGCTTTGCCAGCACCGCCGCCGCCCGCGCCCTGGCCAACCGCATGCGCGGCCAGCACGCCGAGCTGCAGGCCATCAACCCCCGCTTCAAGGCGCGCCGCCTGGAGTGCGAGGCCTACCTGATCAACACCCCCGAGCCCACCCAAACCCGCAAGGACCTGGAATAGCCACCATGAAAGCCGTCACCATCACCCTGATCGAAGACGCCCACGGAAACGTGAGCGTGCGCACCGACCTACCCCAGCCCACCACTGGCGCACCGCTCTCGCAGGCCCAGGCCCTGGGGCTGGACCTCATTACCCACTGCCGCCACCAGCGGCGCGAAGTGCTGCACGGCGCAGAGCATGTGCCCGCCCTCGCGCTGGCCCTCGACCTCACCAGCCCCGAAATGTACGGCTGGAGCACCGCCCCCGAGGTCCGCAACCGTGCCCGCGAGGTGCTGGGCATCTCTGCTCTTCACTGGAGCATCGCATGACCTGGATGACCACCGCATCAGGCACCGACCACAGCCTGAGCCGCGCCAACCTGCTCGATGCCGAATACAGCATTGAAGACATTGCGCACGCTGGCGCGCAAATCAACCGCTACAACGGCCACACCCGGCGCCCCATGTGCATCAATGAGCACCAGTTGCTGTGCGCCGACATTGCCGAGCACCTCAACCTGTCCCACGTGGTGGCACTGGCCTGCCTGGTGCATGACGCTCACGAGGTCTACACCGGCGACACCATCAGCCCCGTGAAATGGGCGCTGGGCCATGCGTGGGACGAGTTTGAAAACCCCATTGCCACCCACCTGCGCCGCTGGCTGGGCCTGCACAGCACCTTCACAGGCCACCGCGCCGTGATCAGGCAGATAGACCTTATGGCGCTGGCCACCGAGCGGCGCGACCTGCTCAATTACCAGCCCGGCCGCAACTTGCCCTGGCCCATCCTCGACACCCCCGGCAGCGTGGTGCCCTGCGCTGACTGGATCGACCTGAACACCACCAAGCGCGAACAGACCCACTGGACCGAGTGGAAGGCCATGTGGCTGGAACGCTTCCACGCCCTGAACAACACCGCTTACATCCCCTGCTTCACCACCGAGGCCCTGTAACCATGCCCACCAAAACCACGCACCCCCCCGAAAAGCTGCGCACCGCTGGCCTGCATGACCTCCACACCAGCACCAAGGCCTACGGCCCCACCAGCCGCACCCCCGGGCAAAACCCCGTGCCTACGGCGGCAGAGCTGGCCGCACGCCGCAAAAGCGAGCGGCTGGAGGCCGCCAGCAGCACCACCCCCGTCCGCAACAGCACCATGCGCGGCGACCCGTTCACCTGCCCCGAACTGAGCACCCCCTGCAGCCGCCCAGGCGCCATGGATGCATTCCGCCTGCCCAGCCGCACCAGCTTCGGCATCCGCATGCCACAGGAGCACTGACCATGGCCACCACCAAAGACCCCCTCATTGGCCGCACCGTGCGCGTGCTGCCCGACGCCACCACCTTCAAAGGCCAGCCGCATCCACAGGCCGGGCAGCAAGGCACGGTGAAAGGCCGCACGCCCGGCGGCAGGCAATACCAATTGCACGTGGGCGAGGCCATCATCAACCTGCCCATGGACGCTTTCGAGGTGCTGGGCGCCACGGCAGAACCCACGGGCGGCAGCACACTGGCACTGGACGCGCTGGCCCCCAGCCGCACCAACCGCCCGGTGGTTGAAAACGAAGCCCTGCTGGAGATGGCGGCCACCATCAAGCTCTATGGCGTGCTGCAGCCCATCTTGGCGCGCAAGCTGCCCGCCGAGCGCCTGCAAGACACGTTTGAAGACGCGGCCACCCGCCACGCCACGCACGAAATCATTGCGGGCGAGCGCCGTTGGCGTGCTGCGCGCATCGCGGGCCTGCGAAACATTCCGGTGCTGATCGTCGATGCCGACGCGCCCCACGCACTGGTCATGCAACTGGTCGAGAACTTGCACCGCGACGACCTGACGCCGCTCGACGAAGCCATGGGCATCCTGCGCCTGATCGAAGAGCACAACTACACCCGCGAGCAAGCCGCCGAGGCCATCCGCAAGAGCCGCACGCACGTCTTCGAGGCCCTGCGCCTGCCCGGCCTGTGCCCCGATGCGCTGCTGGCCCTGCGCCAGGGCACGCTCAAGCGCAGTGTGGCCCTGCTGGTGGCGCAGCGCCCCACGCCAGCCCTGCAGCAAGAGTTCACCCGCAAGGTGCTGACCGGCGGCCCCGACAACGGCCCCCTGAGCTACCGCGCCGCGCTCGACCTCGCCCGCCGCAGCTACATGACAGACCTGGCGCAAGCCCCCTTCGCCCTGGACGATGCGGCCCTGCTTGCCAAGGCCGGTGCGTGCACACAGTGCCCCAAGCGCACCGGCGCCGCCCCCGAACTGTGGGACAAACAGGGTACGGACGTGTGCACCGACACCGCCTGTTTTGCCGACAAGAAGGAAGCCCACTACGCCCGCATCACCCTGCAGGCCAAGGAACGCGGGCGCAAGGTCATCACCGGCGCCGAGGCCCGCGAGCTGATGCCCACAGAGGGCGCCAACCCCACCGGTTACATCCTGCTCGACAAGCCCCGCAAGGGCGACACCGAGCCCCTGCGCAAGCTGCTGGGCGAAGAGGTGCCCGAGGGCAAGGTGGTGCTGATCGAGTCCCCCAGCGGCGCCATGGTCGAAGCCGTGCCAACCCGCGCCGCTGGCGCCGTGCTGGAAGCGCGCGGCAAGGCTGCCAAGCCCGCCGCCAAACCTGCCGAGCCAACGCGCGAAGAGCTGGAGGCCGAATACCAGCAGCGCTGGCGCACCGCCGCAGTGCTCGCCACCATCGAGGGGCTGAACCTCACGGCACTGAGCACGTCAGAACCCCAAGCGCTGGACGTACTGCCCACCCAGGTGGCCTACCGCACCATGCTGGAGTTGGCGCGTGAGGTGCCAGACAAATTCCTGCATGTCATTTTCCCCACCCTGCTGCGCGGCTTTGGCGACGAAGACCTTGCCCAGGCCGTGCGCGCCGCAGCGGAGCAAGACACACGGCTGCGGCACATGGTCATGATGATGCTGGTCAGCGCGGTAGACCACGAACCCCTGTTCGATCGCCCCGCCGACGAAGCCCTGCACCTGGAAGCCGTGGCCCCCATCGCGACGGTGGACTTGCCCGCCATCAGGGCGCAAATCCAGGCCCAAATGCGGGAGGAAGCCCATTACCGGGACAACCCCGCCGCATCCCAGCCCGACACCGCCAAACCCGCCCTCAAGCCCAAGGGCAAAGGCAAGGCCTCGGCCGAGTCCAAGACCACCGCCGCCGAGGCCCAGGCCGCCATCGCGCAGGCCATGAGCAGCGCCGACAGCATCAACACCTTCGAGCCCGGACAGACGGTGCGCGTGCGCATCGACCTGAAAAACCACAAAGGCACCCTGCAACTCACCAAGGGCGCCAAGGCCGTCATCACCAGCAAGACCGGCGACCGTGCCTGGATGCTCGACGTGGAAGACCTGCCCACCGGCAAGGGCCTGATTGCCGACTACACAGAACTGGAGGCCATCGATGGCTGAAGCCCCAATCCCACGATGCAATTGCTGCCACACCAGGGATGTCGCCATCCTGCTGGAATGCCACAACTCCGCGTGCAGCCACTACGCCACTCCTCAGAGGATCTACGAAGGATGGCACAGCGAGCAGGCAGCGCCTGCCGCTGTAGCACAGGAGCCGTTTGCATGGCATGTATGCAGCGTGAACGCAGACGGCTCGTTAAGTCTGGAACACGCAGCACAGTGGGAGGAAGCTGCGCACGAACACATCAACGACGCGATCACGGAACACGAAATTGAAGGCGCTGGTTCGTGGGTTGTGCGTCCGGCTTATCACAGACCCCAGCCATCGCCAGCAGCACAGAATGATGCGCTGTCCCAGTCCATGCGTGACGTGCTCGCCGAGGTCGAGCGCGCCACGCGCAAATTCCCAGCATGGCCGACTGACCCGTTGCACGCGCTGGCCGTACTGGGCGAAGAATTCGGCGAGCTGACGAAGGACATGTTGCAGCTCACATATGAGTCGCACAAGACCAGCGCGGACAACGTGCGTACAGAGGCGCTGCAGACCGCTGCCATGGCACTGCGTTTGTTCATGAGCCTGGATCGCTACGACTACCGCCCAGGTGTGCAGCACAGCCAAGGCGTAGCCCGCGCCGGGCAGGAGGGCAAGTGATGGGACTCCCACGTTTCCGCCCCCCGCAACCACGCCAAAAAGCCTACGTGGACACAATGGGCAAGGCACTCAAACGCGCATCCTGCCTGCTGCCATCCGAGATAGCCGACACCATGGCCCCCGCACGCGCTTGCGCCGAACTGCTGCGCGAGGCCAAGGCCACCGAAGACCACCTGATCATCCTGCGCACCCAGCTGCGCATCGCCGTGGGCATTGAAGACAGCGGCATCGTGCGCGGCTTTCGGGCAGAGTTTGAAAGCGCCCTCACCGCCATTGATGCCATCGAATCACGCTCGACGGCTGGCGGTGCATGGCGCCAGTCCGCGCTCTACGCGCCCGAGCTGGCCAGCATCCGCGAAGCCGTGCGCTGGCACGCGTTTCAACTCCAGCATGTGAGCGCTGGCGAACTGCACGCAGTCGCCAACAAGCTGATCGCGCAGACGCAAAGCAGCGGGGGAGAGTTGCGCATTTGCGGATCTATGCAGCCTGGGCGGGAGGTTCCGGCATGAGCGCCAACACAAATATCGAATGGTGCGACGCTACCGTAAACCACTGGGCCGGCTGCACTGCAGTCTCGCCAGCCTGCGGCAACTGCTACGCCAAGCGCATGGCCGGGCGACTGTGGGACACGCAATGGGGTCCAGGCCAGCCCCGGCAGCAGTTTGCAGGCGCAGACAAAGCCCTGCGCGCACTGGACCGCAAAGCCAAGCGCCAGGGCCGGCCGCTGCGGGTGTTCCACAACTCGCTGTCGGACTTCTTCGACAACGAAGTGCCGGTGCAGTGGCGCATCAGCGCAATGCGCTCCATCGTGGAGACGCCGAATCTGATCCACATCCTGCTGACCAAGCGCATCGGCAACGCAGCGGAAATGCTGGATGTGGCGTTTCGCGCCGTGCATGGCCAGCGCGAGAAGTGGGCCGACAACGTGCCCAGCAATGTCTGGATCGGCGCCACCATCGCGGACCAGCCCGAGGCCGACCGTGACATCACGAAACTGCTGGCCGTACCTGCAGCAAAGCGCCTCCTGAGCATGGAGCCGCTGCTAGGCCCCGTTTCGCTACGCTGGCTCGCCGCGTGGCCCGAGAACGCGCCAACCACGGCCCATAGCCCCACTGGGCGCACCGATCACATGGACGGCCTTCGCCGACTGGACTGGGTGATCGTCGGCGGCGAGAGCGGCCCCAGCGCCCGTCCAATGCACCCCGACTGGGCGCGCTCGCTGCGCGACCAGTGCGAGGCTGCTGGCGTTCCGTTCTTATTCAAGCAATGGGGCGAGTGGGGCGAACCCGATTCAATTGAACGAACCAACCTCGCACATCAAGGATGGTTTGAACAAGATCGACTCGACGGCGGTGTACCACGCCACGAATGGCAAGGCCCCATGCAGAACGGCGTAGAGCTGGCATCGCTACGCCCCGAAGTATTTCGTGTCGGCAAGAAGGCCGCAGGCCGTCTGCTTGATGGCCGCACCTGGGACGAGGTACCAACATGAAACGCGGTCTCACCCAACAAGAAGCCATGGCCTACGTCGGCGTCAAGCGCCGCACCTGGGAGGCCCTATGGCTCCCGCGCCTGGTGGGCATCCAGCAGGGCGTGTGCCTCATCTTCGACAAGATCGACCTCGACCGGGTTTTCGACGACTTCAAGCGCGATGCCGAAGGGCGCCCACCAGACGCCGCCAATGACAGCAACCACGGGCAGGCGCAGAATGCGGCCAGGAACGGACGGCCCACAGAGAAAGGAAGGAACACATGGGCCAAAAAATCAGGGGCATCTACCCCGAAAAAGACGGAACCTGGCAAGTTGACAAGTGGTATCTCGGCACCCGCCTACGCCAACGCGGTTTCCCAACTGCGGGCGAGGCAGAAAGCTGGCTGATTGCGCGCCTGGGCGAGCTACGCGCCGTGCACTTGCACGGCATGCGCCCCGAACGCACCTTCGACCAGGCCGCCGCGCACTACGTGACGACGCACCAGGACAAGAAAAGCATCCCTACCGAGATCATCCTGCTCGACAGCGTCATGCCCTACATCGACCAGCTCACTTTGCCGCAAGTCCACGATGGTGCCCTGGCGCCCTACGTGGCCGCGCGCAAGGCTGACGGCCGCAAAAACAAGACCATCAACCTCGCCCTGGGCGTGGTGCGCCGGATTCTGAATCTGGCCGCCACAAGCTGGCGCGACGACGACGGCAAGACATGGCTGGAGCAGGCGCCCAAGATCACCATGCTGCCCCTGGTGGGCCACCAGCGCGAGCCGCGCCCCATCAGTTGGGGCCAGCAGCGCACGCTGATGCCCCTGCTGCCAGACCACCTGGCGCGCATGTCGCTGTTCACGCTCAATACCGGCGTGCGCGACGACGTGGTGTGTAGCCTGCGCTGGGAGTGGGAAATCAAGGTGCCCGAGCTGGGCTGCTCAGTGTTCGACGTGCCCCGCCAGCATGTGAAGGGCGGGCGCCGCTCGCGCATCATCGTGTGCAACAGCGTGGCGCAGTCGATCATCGAGACGGTGCGCGGCCAGCACCCCGAGTGGGTGTTCGTGTACCGGCGCGAGCGGGTCAAGCACATCGAGCAAGCCCCAACCATGCCCTACCGCCAAATCCAGACCATGAACAACACGGCCTGGCAGAACGCGCGCAAGGCGGCCGGTCTGGGCGATCTGCATGTGCACGACCTGCGGCACACCGTGGGCATGCGCCTGCGCGAAGCTGGCGTGGCCGAAAGCACCGTGGCCGAAGTGCTGTGGCACAGCACCAAGACCATGACCCAGCACTACAGCATGGCCCAGATCGTGGAACTGCACGCGGCTCTGGAGAAGATCAAAGCCGACTCGGGAAAGTGGAACAAGACCCTGGCAACCCTGCGCCAGGAGCAAGAAGAGGCGACGCGGGCGAAGCTGAGTCCCCCAAAAGTCCCCCAGGAGAAAGTAGCGTGAACACGCTGCACAAAGGAAAAAGCCCTGAAACCTTGCGATTTCAGGGCTTACCTGTTGGTGCGGCTGGCAGGAATCGAACCCACGACCCCTTGGTTCGTAGCCAAGTACTCTATCCAGCTGAGCTACAGCCGCTAAGCCTCATATTATAGCAGAAGTTTTCAGGTTCCTAAAAATTTCTACCAAGACAGTTTTGCGAACATCACATTCACCACCACCGCCCGAAGCAAGCGCTTATTGTAAATCACCCAAACACTGGTTTTCTGCTGGAGCCCACTTTTTTGTCTGCTCTTTTCGCAAAAGGGTTCCTATCTGTCAAGACTTCCGGTGGCCGTGCACGGTGCCCGGACGGCCAGCGCCGGGCACGCCATTGCCACTCAGCCTGCACGCAGCGACAAAAGAAAAAGCCCGCTATGGAATGGATAGCGGGCTTCATTGTCTGGCTTGGTAGGGCGTGGCGGACTTGAACCGACGACCAAAGGATTATGAGTCCTCTGCTCTAACCAACTGAGCTAACGCCCCAGCATCTGCGCTGCTACTGCAACGCAGGGCCTTATTGTAGAGGCTTACTTGTGGTGACTCAGTGCGTTGGAAACCAGTCTGGAGGTGATATCCACGATCTGGATCATCCTGTCGTAAGGCATGCGCATGGGACCGATCACCCCCAAAGTACCGACCACCTGACCATCCACCTCGTAGGGCGCACTGACGACCGACAACTCCTCGAAGGGTACGACCTGGCTTTCTCCGCCAATGAAAATACGCACGCCTTCCGCCTGACTCGATACATCAAGCAAGCGAAGGATCTGGGTTTTTTGTTCAAACAGATCAAAAGCGCGGCGCAGATTGCCCATGTCCTTGGAGAAATCGCTGACAGCCAGCAGATTGCGCTCACCGGAGATCACCACTTCTTCCTGCGCCTGCGAAAGTGCTTCGGAACTGACGTTGACGGCAGCCTGCATCAGTGCGGCGATCTCGCCCTGAAGCGTTTCCACTTCCGTCTTGATGCGCTCACGCACTTTCTCCATCGCCATCCCTGCATAGTGGGCGTTGAGGAAGTTGGCTGTCTCGATCAACTGCGTCTGGGTGAAATCGTTCTCGGCAAAGATCACCCGGTTTTGCACATCGCCATCTGGCGACACAATGATGACCAGAAACCTGCGCTCGGACAGTCGCAGGAACTCGATATGGCGAAACACCGACGTCCGCCGCGGAGCCATGACCACCCCGACAAACTGCGACAGACTGGATAGCAGGTGAGCCGCGTTGGCAATCACCTTCTGCGGTTGTTCGGGTGCCAATGCATGGGAGGTGAACTGCTCACGCTGCACGGTGAGCATGGTGTCCACAAAAAGCCGATAGCCCTTGGCTGTCGGAATGCGCCCCGCAGAGGTGTGCGGGCTTGCGATCAGCCCCAACTCCTCCAGATCTGCCATGACGTTGCGAATGGTGGCCGGAGACAATTCCAGCCCTGACGCACGCGACAAGGTCCGCGAGCCCACTGGTTGCCCGTCGTCTATGTAACGCTCTACCAGCGCTTTGAGCAACAACTTGGCACGGTCATCAAGCATGTCATGATTTTAATGATGTAATTTCACCATGACACCCCATTTCCGCCATGTTGCATTGATTGGCAAGTACCAATATTCGGTATCGGGCTCCGGGGCTGCCGGGTCTCGGCAGGTTCTCGAGGATATTGCCCAGTTCCTGATGGCCCAGGGTTGCGAAGTATCCATGGAGGCCCATACTGCGGCCACAGCTGAAATGACGCAGTACCAAGCACTGGACGCTGATGCGATTGGCGTGCAATGCGATCTCGGTCTGGTGGTGGGCGGTGATGGAACGATGCTGAGCATCGGTCGGCGGCTGGCCCGCTACGGGACACCCCTGATAGGCATCAATCAGGGGCGCCTGGGTTTCGTGACCGACATTCCCCTGGAAAACTACCAAGCCACCCTCACGCCGATGTTGCATGGCGAGTATGAGGAAGACCATCGCCCCCTGATGCATGCGCGAGTGGAGCGTGAGGGGCATACCGTTTTTGATGCTTTCGCAATGAACGATGTGGTCGTCAACCGTGGTGCCACCTCCGGGATGGTGGAACTGCGGGTTGAGGTTGATGGTCATTTCGTTGCCAACCAGCGTGCGGATGGACTCATCATTGCATCACCCACCGGATCGACGGCCTATGCACTGTCCGCGGGAGGACCCATGCTTCATCCATCCATCCCCGGGTGGGTTTTGGTACCCATCGCCCCGCACACACTCTCCAACCGCCCCATTGTTTTGGCCGATATTGCAGAGATCGCCATTGAACTCGTCAGCGGGCGTGATGCCAGTGCCAACTTCGATATGCAGTCACTCGCATCGCTGCTGCATGGTGATCGAATCCTCGTGCGCCGTTCAGAATACTGTGTCCGCTTTCTGCATCCCAGGGGCTGGAATTACTTTGATACCTTGCGCAGAAAACTCCGCTGGAACGAAGGAGGATCCTGAGGATGGCGCTGAAACGGATCGCACTGCGTGATTTTGTGATCGTGCAGGCTCTCGAACTGGATCTGAACAGTGGTTTCACAGCACTGACGGGGGAAACGGGTGCCGGCAAGTCCATCTTGATCGAGGCGTTACAGCTTGCCCTGGGTGCGCGAGCGGACGCCGCATTCGTCCGGGAAGGCGCACAACGCGCTGATATCTGTGCGGAATTTGACTGCCCCCACACCATGCTTGGCTGGCTGGAAGAAGCAGGGTTTGAACAGGATGGCGTATTGCTCTTGCGCCGCACCATTGATGTGCAGGGCAAAAGCCGGGCCTGGGTCAATGGTTCGCCAGCGACCGCCACCCAATTGCGATTCATCGGCGAACAGCTGCTCGACATCCATGGGCAGCATGCATGGCAAAGCCTGATGCGTGCAGATGCCGTGCGCACGCTGCTTGATGCCTATGCAGGCTCCTCAGCATTGGCGGTCAATGCGTGCTGGACACAATGGCGGGCTGCGCAAGGCAAGATCGAACAGGCCCGCGCAGCACAAAGCACCCTTCAGCGTGAGCGTGAACGATTGCAATGGCAGATTGCCGAACTCGAAAAACTCGCTCCTGGCGAGGACGAGTGGCAAACACTCAACGCCCTGCACACGCGCCTGACCCATGCACAAACACTGCAGGAAACGGTGCAGGCGGCCATCGCCGTACTAGATGGCGATGAGATCGGCGCACGCACAGGCATTGCCCGCGCGCATGACCTGCTCTCCAGCCACGAACACCTGGAGCCGGCTTTCAAGGATCTGGCCGATTCACTCGCATCCAGTCTGGCGCAGGCCGATGACGCGGTGCGTGGCCTGCATGCCTACCTGCGCCATGCGGAGCTGGACCCGGAGCGCCTTGCAGAGCTGGATGCCCGGGTCACTCTCTGGATCAGCCTGGCGCGACGCTACAAGCGCCCCCCTGCCGAGCTGCCGACTCTGCTGCAATCATGGAAATCCGAGCTCCAGCAACTGGATGCAGCCACCGACCTCACGACACTGCAAGAAGAGGTGAAACGACTCGCCTCCGCCTACCAGGAGGCCGCACGCACGTTGTCGCAGTTGCGTGCCAAAGCAGCTCCGAAACTATCCCGCACCATCACGGCAGCTATGCAGGGCTTGGGGATGCCTGGCGGTCAGTTCGCAGTGTCCATCGACAAGGCTCCTGAGGCAGGCGCCTACGGGATCGACGATATCGGCTTCCTGGTGTCAGGCAATCCGGGCATGGCACCCCGGCCCATCGGCAAAGTGGCATCGGGCGGTGAGCTTTCACGCATTTCCCTCGCCATTGCGGTGGCCACCAGTGCACTGGGTACCGCAGGCACGCTGATTTTTGATGAAGTGGACGCAGGAGTCGGTGGCGCTGTGGCCAGCAGTGTGGGCCGTTTGATGCAGCAACTGGGGCGAGCCCGCCAAGTGCTGGCGGTAACGCACCTTCCTCAAGTGGCCGCCTATGCCGACCACCACCTTGTCGTTTCGAAAACCCGAGGAAACGCCACCACCAGCAACGTGGTCGCCGTCCACGCAGAATCGCGTGTTGCCGAGGTGGCGCGCATGCTGGGCGGCGAAAACATTTCCCCCCATTCTCTGGCGCATGCACGCGAAATGCTCGAAACTGCCCAACCCCCCGCGTCCTCGGGAGCCTGATGCATGAATCCGGAGATCGTCCTCATCACCGGCATGTCCGGTTCCGGCAAATCGGTGGCTCTGCGGGCCTTGGAAGATGCAGGTTATTACTGCATTGACAACCTGCCTCCCGAGCTGCTGGTCGCATTTGTTGCGCTGGAACACAAACACCACGGCCACCGCCTGGCCATTGCGATGGACGTGCGCAGCGCCACCTCGCTACCCCAGGTGCCGCACAAACTGGCAGAGTTGCGGGATCAGGGATGTACAGTGCATTCGTTATTTCTGGATGCCACCACCGACACTCTTGTCCGTCGCTTTTCGGAAACCCGGCGACGCCACCCACTGTTCCATGGAGAACTCAATGAGGGCCAGCGTGCGCTGGTCCAGGTGATCGAACTGGAGCGGGAGTTGCTGGCCGAGTTGCGGGAGCAGGCACACGTCATTGACACCAGCAATATCCGCGCATCCCAGCTGCAGGGGTATATCAAGAGCCTGATTTCGACCACATCAGACCAGCTCTCGCTGGTGTTTCAGTCCTTCGCATTCAAGCGAGGAATTCCGGTGGATGCAGATTTCGTCTTTGATGTCCGCATGCTCCCCAATCCCCACTATGAGACCGACTTGCGTGATCTCACGGGGCTCGATCCTGAAGTGGTGGATTTTTTGCAGCAGCAGCCCGACGTGGCGCTCATGCAGAAGCATATTGAAACTTTCCTGTCCCACTGGCTTGTAGCCATGGCCCAGAATCACCGCAGCTATGTCACTGTCGCCATTGGCTGTACTGGAGGGCAGCACCGCTCTGTGTATCTGGTCGAACGTCTGACGGAGATTTTCGGTCCAAAATGGTCCACGCTGCGTCGCCATCGCGAACTGGACGGTCGCTGAGACGCTGCGCTCTGTCTTGACCGATTACGCCACTTCTTCGAGCAGCTTGCGAACAGGGGCTGGCAAGCCCAGCTGTTGCCATTGAGCACGCTCAAACCAGCCTCCATCCTCTTCTGAAAGCAGCGGAAGTCGGGTCGCACCCACCTGCACAGGATGCAGATGGAGATCACGGTGCGTCAATACATGAAGCACCGCAGGCATTTCAATAATGCCAGGCACCATCTCTTGAGGAATGCGATCCATCAAGGCCTGGCGCTCCGGGAACACAGGAAGGCAATGCAGACCTGCCCAGATTCCTCTGGATGGGCGTCGGTGCAACCACACTCGCTCCGTGGAATCGCGCTGAATCAGCAACCACCATGATTCGGATTTGCGCAATACCTTTCGAGTCTTGACTGGGTAGTTTTCAGGATCCCCCTGCAGGCCCGCCTTGCAGCAGGAGTGCAGCGGACATTGCCCGCACTGCGGCTTGCGCGGCAGACAAACCATGGAGCCCAGATCCATCATTCCTTGTGTATATCGCGGCATGGAATGATGCAAATCGACCTGCGGCAACAGTGTGGACGCAAGCTCCCAGAGCTTGCGCTCATTGGCCGCTATCGCAAGATCGTCCCCAAACCCCAGGAGTCGGGTAAGAACACGGCGCACGTTCGCATCAAGGATGGGCGCACGCTCACCAAAGCAGAAAGCCGCGATCGCCCCGGCAGTGGAGCGCCCGATCCCCGGCAGCGTCGCGAGCGTCTGTGCAGAACTGGGGAAGGACCCGCCATGTTCAGCGACGATCTGCTGTGCGCACCGATGAAGATTGCGCGCACGGCTGTAGTAACCCAGCCCGCTCCACAGCGCCAGAACCTCATCCGGAGAGGCCTTCGCCAGTGAAGAGACATCCGGAAACCGCTCCAGGAAACGTGCGTAGTAGTCCAGCACCGTTCCCACCTGCGTCTGCTGGAGCATGATTTCGGAGAGCCAGACTCGATAGGGATCTCGCGTCTGCTGCCAGGGCAAATGGCTGCGCCCGTGCAATTGCTGCCAACGCACCACCCGCGTGGCCACCGCGCTTTCACACTCCGTCATGCCGGAGCAAAAACATCGTGATGCTCGGTATCGGTCGCATCGGCGGACAGGCACATCAATTGCTCTGTCAGCTGCTGAAGGCGCTGATCGAGGCGTTCCAAAGCCACTTCACCCTCTTCGATTTCGGCAATCCGATCCTCCAGCCCGCTGGCCGCCTGCTGAATACGATCCACCGCTTCAATTCGGCGAGAAAAGCTGCGTTTGCGCTCCCGCAACTGGGCATCGAGCTGCGCCGTGGCCGACTTGCTCCAGAGTTCGAGATCATTCGCAGCAGACTCGAACACGGCACGCAATCGCATGGAAAGCGCCCGCCCCAAACGCTCTGCAAACTCCGGCTGCACCAGCTTGAGAGCGTTGCCCACGCTGAGATACTGAAGGTGACTCTGCTCGATGCGATCCAGATCGAGCGCAAATGGATCCAGTTGCGGTACCGCAGGCACCTGGAGCGAAAACCCGAACTCGGCATTCAATTGCCGGAAGGTTCCTTCGAGCATGGCGTGAATTTCAGTCGCTGAGGCCTGAGCCATGTCCAGCGTGGACTTGAGACCTTTGAACGCCTCGGCATACTGCTTGCGCACACCCAGTTTGAGCCCTTTTTGTTGGAGCGCACCCACCAGATCGGTCAACTGTTCCTTGAGTGCCTTGGTTCCGAGCTGCTGAAACACGTCACGCAACAGTTTCAGATGGACCGCACGCACCGCATGGATCTTGGTGGCACTCAGATCGAACTCACGCTGTTCCTGCTCTATCCGGTTGCGCATCGAGCCGATGACCGCCGCATTTTTGCCACGCAGGCTTCGCAACTCCAGCATCTGGTCATCCAGATCCCGTCGTCGGATATTGAGCACCCGCGAGGTTTCTGCACGCAACCCTGCAATGCCAGCACCGATGGCAGAACGCAGGATGGCCTGCCGCTGCCCCATGATTCCTTTGGCCAAGGCCTCTTCCAGCACCGGCAGGCCGCTGGCTTCAAGCATGACGTCATCACAGGCGATTTTGGCCACCAGGCCCTTTTGCGCGGACACAGGCACCACCTGGTCCAGCCGGACCCCCAGCATTTCTGCCGATGTCTGGCATTGCCGTTCAAGTTGCTCCTGAATCTGCTGGGGCGAATTCAGCGTGTCCCACAGGGTGTCGATCTTGTTGAGAACGACCAGCCGGGCTTCGGTGCTTTCTGGCGTAGAAACAAGGTGCTCGCGCCAGATGGAGAGGTCAGAACGCGTCACACCCGTATCAGCCCCCAGGATGAAAACCACGGCATGCGCCTGCGGAATCAGGTTGACCGTCAACTCAGGCTCGGCACCCACGGCATTGAGGCCCGGGGTATCGAGGATCACCAGCCCCTGCTTGAGCAAAGGGTGCGGCATATTGATCAGGGCGTGGCGCCACATGGGGACCTCCACCATGCCCTGAGCATCCTGCGATGGATTCTCATCCGGCAGTTCGTCATGCCAAAAGCCCATCGCCCGCGCATCATCCACGCTGACACGACTGACCTGCGCGACTTTCTCTAGCGCTTTGGCGATCTGTCCTGCGTCGTGAATGTCCAGGGCGACTTCTACCCAGCGATCAGGCTTGAGCCTCCATTCCGCCAGACTCTTGAGCTGCAAGCGGGTGTCAATAGGAAGCAAACGCAAACAGGGAGCCACCGAAGAGTCATAACCCAGTTCGGTGGGGCACATGGTGGTCCGACCTGCGCTGGCAGGCATGATCCTGCGGCCGTAGTCGGCAAAAAAGATGGCGTTGATCAGCTCGGATTTGCCACGCGAGAACTCTGCCACGAACGCCACCATGACCTTGTCGGTCCGGACCTGATCCTCCAGACGCTGCAAACGCTCCTGGACCGCAGCATCCATGAGCTCGTGGGTCGTCATCCAGTCGCCCAACTGCTTCAGTTGTCGGGCAAACTCACGTCTCCACGCCCCGTGCTGCTCAAACTGCTCGTTGAATGATGGTCCCACGTTGCTCCCGGAGTTCAAAGGACGGCCTGCCCACGGACAGGCACAAAATATAGCATCGCAAGCCCGAAAGACGGTATTTGCCCGGTCAATCGTGGTTTGAAAACCTCAGGCTCGCTGACACCGGGGACAAAAATAGCTGCTGCGCTGCCCCTGGCGCACCATGCGCACGGCAGTACCGCAAGTATGACAGGGGGCCCCTTCCCTGCCATAGACATGGGCCTCGCTCTGGAAATGCCCCACACTGCCGTCGGCACTGGAAAAATTGCGCAACGTGCTGCCGCCCCGCTGCACCGCCAGTTCAAGCACCTGCCGAATGGCGGCATACAGCCTGCGGGCCCGTACGGAGCCAATGCGCGAAGATTCCATGGTGGGACGGATTCCCGCGAGAAACAGAGCCTCCGAGGCATAGATGTTTCCAACCCCCACCACCAGGCGCCCGGCCAGCAGAACCTGCTTGATCGGAGCCCGGCTTGAACGCAACCCGGAGAAAAAGGCGTCCCACCGGAAATCGTCAGACAGCGGCTCCATGCCCAACTTGCCCAGCAAGCGATGCATCACAGGGTCGCCGTTGCCGTAGGCATACACCACGGCACCAAAACGACGTGGGTCGTGCAGGCGCAAAACCCCGGCGGAAGTCACCATGTCAAAGTGATCGTGAGGCCCCATGACTGCGTGCGCCTGCATGAAACGCAGGCTCCCGGACATCCCGAGGTGCACCAACAGCAGTCCTTCATCGAGATCGAGCAGTAGATATTTCCCGCGTCTGCGCACTCCGGTCACAACACGGCCAACAAGGTCGACCGGATCACACCCCAAAGGCCAACGCAGAGGCTTGCCAAGTGCAACCGACAAAACACGCGCGCCAGAGATGGCCTGCGCGAAACTGCGGCGTGTCACCTCAACCTCGGGCAACTCAGGCATGGACAGCGACTCGGTCGGGGTTTGTGGGCATGGATTATTATGGCCCGATGGTCCATTTCTTTCGACTCCTGGCGGCAACGCTGGCCACCGTTCTGGCGACCGGCACCCCGACTGCATGGGCCCAGCCCTCCTCAGGAACAGGCAGCAGCCAGAACAATGAACTCAAACCGTCTGCCGCACTTCTGGATGCCACCCTTTTCTACGAAATATTGATTGGTGAAATCCTGGCCCGGGGCGGCGACCCAGGAACAGGTTACTCCCTCATGCTGGAGGCCGCACGCCGCAGCAATGACGAAAGGCTTTACCAGCGCGCCACCGACATCGCCCTGCAGTCCCGCTCTGGAGAATCTGCGCTCGTGGCGGCTCAGGCCTGGAAGGGCGCCTGGCCGACGTCCCGCGAAGCGAACCGCTACGTTCTTCAAATCCTCATCGCGCTCAACCGTATCGAGGAAACCGCCGCCCCCCTCAAGCAGGAACTGGAAACAGCGCCCGCCCCCGGCAAGGCCGCATCCCTGCTGGCATTGCCACAGCTGTACCGCAGAGCCTCCGACAAGACATTGGCAGCGACTGTGGTGGAAAAGGCATTGGTCAACGACCTGGCAGATCCGTCCGCCGGCGCGGCGGCCTGGACGGCCGTCGGGCGCATGCGGTTGATGGCGGACAACAAATCCGGCGCCCTGGACGCGGCCCGCCGGGGCCAGAGCCTGGATCCGCTCAGCGACGGTCCGGCTGTATTGGCTCTGGAACTGATGGAAGGGGGCACGACCGATGCCGAGCCCCTGCTGCGCAGATACCTGGAGGGCAAGCCAACGCCAGAGTTGCGCATGGCGTATGCGCGTCTCCTGCTCGAGCTGCAGCGCTACACCGAAGCGCGACAGCAAGTACAGATCGTCACCCAGGACAAGCCCGACTTGATCCAGGCATGGCTGGTGCAAGCCGCACTCCAGTTTCAGGACGGCAGCCTGGACGCTGCCGAGGCCTCTCTTCAGCGCTTTACCGCACTGGCCGAATCGACCACTGACAGCGAGTCCAATCGCGTCAGCATGACGCCCGCCTATCTGCTGCACGCACAGATCGCCGAAAAACGCGGAGACTTTGCCAGCGCTGAAAACTGGCTGAGCCGCATCGAAAACGAAAAAGACCTTTTCAGTGCGCAGACCCGCAGGGCATCGCTGCTGGCACGTCAAGGCAAGCTCACCCAGGCACGAGCGCTCCTGCGCAGCATGCCTGCCGCCACGGATGAGGCCCGCCGCATGATCATGCTGGCCGAAGTGCAATTGCTGCGCGATGCACGCGCATTCGACGAAGCCTACACACTGCAAGAAAAGGTGGTGGCACAGACGCCCGACGACGACGACCTTGTATATGAACTGGCCATGCTGGCAGACAAAACAGGGCGGCACGAAGTCATGGAGCGCCTGCTGCGCCAGATCATGCAGCGCAAGCCAGGTTACCACCATGCCTACAACGCGCTGGGCTACTCGTTCGCAGAGCGTGGCATACGCCTGGCGGAAGCCCGGGAACTGGTGCTGAAGGCACTGAGCCATGCGCCCGACGACCCGTTCATCACCGACAGCCTGGGCTGGGTGGAGTTTCGCCTTGGCAACCTGGAGCAAGCACGTCGTCTGCTTGAAACGGCATACAAGATCCGCCCCGATGCAGAGATTGCAGCCCATCTCGGTGAAGTGCTCTGGAGCATGGGCGAAAAAGATCGCGCCATGGCCATCTGGAAAGAAAGCGCACGGCTCAATGCCGATAATGAAACCCTGCGGGAAACGCTCAAACGCCTTGGGGTCTCACTCTGATGCCCGAGTTCGGCTTGAACCGCTTGCGTGGTGGCGGCGTCGCACGCCAGGCCCTGCTGCGCACCGTATTCCTCTGGCTCCTCATGCCGCTCCTATGGGGGCTGGCAGGATGTGCGCAGCTCCCGTCCCTTCCTGCACCGCATGCCGATGGGGGCCACTGGATCGGCAGGCTGGCTCTTCAGGTTGAAGACCAGGCGGCACAATCCTTCTCTGCCAGTTTCGAGCTGCACGGCAGCCCCGGCCGAGGCGAGCTGGTGTTGCTCAGCCCACTGGGCAATGTGCTGGCCCGTCTGCATTGGGAACCAGGCCATGCGACGCTCGTTGCCGGCAACGAAACTCAAACATCGGATTCGCTCGACGCGCTCCTGCGGCAGTCCACCGGCACGCATTTGCCGATCGCCGCCCTCTTTGACTGGCTCAACGGCACCCTTGCGAATGCAGACGGCTGGCAAGCCGACCTGAGCACTCTGGACCAGGGTCGGCTGACTGCCATACGCCACACGCCAGCGCCCCGCGCCACGTTGCGCATTGCCCTGGACCGCTGACACGCCGCGCCATGCAAACCCTCTACGATGTTCCTGCGCCCGCCAAGCTGAACCTGTTCCTGCACATCACAGGCCGCAGAGCCGATGGCTACCATCTGCTGCAGTCGGTGTTCATGCTCATCGACTGGTGCGACACCCTGCACTTTGAACTGCGCCCGGACGGACATATCAGCCGCGAGGACCTGGGCTCACCCCTTCCTGCCGACGACCTGTCCGTGCGAGCAGCGCGCGCACTGCAGCAAGCCACGGGCTGTCCGCAGGGAGCGCACATCGGTGTACTCAAGCGCATCCCCGCACAGGCCGGCATGGGAGGAGGCTCGTCGGATGCCGCCACCGTGCTGCTGGCACTCAATCGCATGTGGAACCTTCGGCTGACCGTACCGGAACTGCAGCGTATTGCCGTGACGCTGGGTGCGGATGTGCCCTTTTTCCTGTGCGGACACAATGCCTGGGTCGAGGGCATTGGCGAGATCATCCGGCCCCTCACGGGGTCAAGACAACTACCCAAGGCGCGCTTTGCCGTGGTCAAACCCGAGGCCGGGTTGGACACACGCGAAATTTTTTCATCGGCTGCTTTGAAACGCGATTCTGATAGTGCTACAATCTTAGGCTTTGCTGCAACACACTATGACTTCGGTCAAAATGACTTGCAGAACGTCGCTCAAGCACTGTGCCCTGATGTGAAAAAAGCCATCCAATGGCTCGAAACACTCGGATTGCATGGCAGAATGACGGGCTCGGGAAGTGCAGTGTTTGCGCAAATGCAACATGCCACGGATCTCAGCGGTGCCCCCGGCACCTGGCAGGTCAGGGCATGCGAAAATCTGATGCAGCATCCTCTGGCAGGGTGGGCAAAAGATGAAAGTTTCGGATAGGTGCCATCAGGCATTTGTCCTGTGTAGGGGAGTCGCCAAGCTGGTTAAGGCACCGGATTTTGATTCCGGCATGCAAAGGTTCGAATCCTTTCTCCCCTGCCAAATCTCTTGTCGCGTACAGGCATTAATTTCAGACCGCTGGGACGCTCATGCAAGCCAATCATCCCGACTTCATGGTTTTCACCGGCAACGCCAACCCTGGCATGGCGGCTGAAATTGCCCAATACATGGGCATCACGCTCGGCGCCGCTCATGTGGGCCGCTTCTCTGACGGGGAAGTGACGGTCGAGATCAACCAGAACGTGCGCGCACGCGACGTGTTCGTGGTACAGTCCACCTGCGCGCCGACCAATGACAACCTGATGGAACTGCTGATCATGGTCGACGCGCTCAAGCGCGCCTCGGCCGAACGCATCAGCGCCGTCATCCCCTACTTCGGCTATGCCCGCCAGGATCGCCGCCCGCGCTCGACGCGCGTGCCGATCACGGCCAAGGTGGTGGCCAACATGCTGCAGGCCGCTGGCGTGTCTCGCGTGCTGACCATGGACCTGCATGCCGACCAGATCCAGGGTTTCTTTGATATTCCGGTCGACAACATCTACGCCTCTCCCGTTCTGCTGGGTGATCTGCGCCAGAAGATGTACGACGACCTGATTGTGGTGTCGCCCGATGTGGGTGGTGTGGTGCGTGCCCGTGCGCTGGCCAAGCAGCTCGGCTGCGACCTGGCCATCATCGACAAGCGCCGCCCCAAGGCCAATGTGTCCGAGGTGATGCATGTGATCGGAGAAATCGACGGTCGCAACTGCGTCATCATGGACGACATGATCGACACCGCCGGAACCCTGGTGAAGGCCGCTGAAGTACTCAAGGAGCGTGGTGCCAAGAAGGTCTACGCCTACTGCACGCACCCGATCTTCTCGGGCCCGGCCATCGAGCGCATCGCCAAGGGCTCGGCCCTCGACGAAGTGGTCGTGACCAACACCATTCCCTTGAGCGACGCCGCCCGCGGCTGCGCCAAGATCCGCCAACTTTCCGTGGCCCCGCTGATCGCCGAGACGATCCAGCGCATTGCCCGCGGGGACTCGGTGATGAGTTTGTTTGCGGACCAGGACAACCTGTTCTGAGTCCCGACAAAAAGCCGGGCGCCCCTTCCGGGCGCCCTTTTACTGAACGAAGGTGACACTGGTCGCGGTGCACTTTTCACGGAGATTACTATGAATTTCGTCGCTTTTGAGCGCGCCAAGCAAGGTACGGGTGCGAGCCGCCGTCTGCGCAATTCGGGTCGCACGCCCGGCATCGTCTACGGTGGCACCGCCGAACCCCAGGCCATCGAACTGGACCACAACGCCCTGTGGTACGCCCTGAAGAAAGAAGCCTTCCACTCCAGCGTGCTGGACATGGAAGTGAACGGCCAGACCAGCAAGGTCGTGCTGCGTGACGTGCAATACCACCCCTACAAGCAGATGGTGCAGCACATCGACTTCCAGCGCGTGGACGCCAAGACCAAGCTGCACATGAAGGTGCCGGTGCATTACAGCGGTGCTGAAGAATCCGCCGCCGTGAAGATCGACAAGTGCATGGTCACCCCGATCGTGACCGAACTTGACGTCTCGTGCATGCCTTCCGACCTGCCCGAGTTCATCGCCGTCGACCTGAGCGGCCTGAAGAAGGGCTTCTCGCTGCACCTCAAGGACATCAAGCTGCCCAAGGGCGTGAGCGCCGTGACGCGCGGCTCGAAGAACAACCCTGCCCTGGTGTCCGTGATCGCACCCGTGGTGGAAGTCGAGGCTCCTGCCGCCGACGCCGCAGCACCCGCCAAGGGCAAGGGCAAGGGCAAGAAGTAATTCTTCCCGGCCTGGCCGCTGCCCGTCAGCTGCCTTCCCTCTTCGACGGCCCACCTTTGTGTGGGCCGTTGGCTTTTCTGCCACCCGATAATTGCCCGCATGATCAAACTGTTTGTGGGCCTGGGCAACCCCGGGCCCGAATACGAAGCCACCCGCCACAACGCCGGTTTCTGGTGGATCGACGCACTGGCGCGCGAGCTCAAGGTGCAGCTGCAGCCTGAACGCAGCTACTGGGGCCTGGCCGCACGCGCCACGGTGCACGGCCAGCACATCTGGCTGCTCGAACCGCAGACCTTCATGAACCTCTCGGGCAAATCGGTGGCCGCACTCGCTCGCTTCTTCAAGATCGCGCCCGAGGAAATTCTGGTGGCGCACGACGAACTCGACATCGCGCCGGGCCAGGCCAAACTCAAGCGCGGCGGCAGCCATGCGGGCCACAACGGCCTGCGCGACATCCATGCGCAACTGGGTTCGCCCGACTACTGGCGCCTGCGCATCGGCATTGGCCACCCGGGCATCAAGGCCGAAGTAGCCAACTGGGTGCTGAAAAAACCCGCACCCGACCAGCGCGTGCTGATCGAAGACAGTATCACGCACAGTCTCAAGGCCTGGCCTGCGATGCTGGCGGGCGAAATGGACAAGGCCACATTGCTGGTGCACACCACCAAGCCGCCCCGCCCCAAGCCACCTCGGCCCGAGGCCACGACCGAATAACTATTGATTTGATAGCTGTCAGCGCTTACGCAGTGGGCGCCAGGCACTGATTTCACTCAAAAATCAATCAGACGCGCACTGCCGCCTGCAGACGCTCGAACTTCTGCCACAGCGTCTCGCGGCTTTCCACATGGTTCGGGTCGACCGGAATGCACGACACGGGGCACACCTGCATGCACTGGGGTTCATCGAAATGCCCCACACATTCGGTGCACTTGGAGGGGTCGATCTCGTAAATCTTCTCGCCCAGATAGATGGCCTGGTTCGGGCATTCAGGTTCGCAGACATCACAGTTGATGCATTCGTCGGTGATCATCAATGCCATCGCAAGCTCCGCAGGGTCAGGGGCCACGCTGCAGCCAGCCCCAAAGCCGTGATTATCCCGCGCCATGGAACCCACCTGGGCCAGTAGGGTGGTTTGCCGCTATGCTCCGACGGCTCCCTCCCCTCCTCCCTGCCCACCGATGCAAGACTCGACCGCCCTGCACGACCTGCCCGCCCACGCCCTGCTCGCAGCCTATCGCCAGCACACGCTCTCGCCCGTGGAGGTGACGCAGGCCGTGCTGGAGCACATCGACCGCTGGGAGCCGCACCTGCACGCCACCTGGCTGCTGCGCCCTGACGCCGCCCTGGCGCAAGCGCGCGCCTCCGAGGCCCGCTGGCTGCGCGGCGCGCCGCAGGGCCTGCTCGACGGCGTGCCCTGCACACTCAAGGACAACATCGCCACGCGCGGCGACCCAACCCCGCTGGGCACGGCCGCCGTGGAGCTGTTCCCCGCACCCGACGATGCACCTCCGGCGGCGCGCCTGCGCGAGGCCGGCGCCGTGCTCGTGGCCAAGACCACCATGCCCGACTACGGCATGCTCTCCTCGGGCCTGTCGAGCTTCCATGCGCTGGCGCGCAACCCCTGGGACCTGAGCAAAGGGCCCGGGGGCTCCAGTGCCGGCGCCGGCGCCGCAGCCGCCGCAGGCTACGGCCCGCTGCATGTCGGCACCGACATTGGCGGTTCGCTGCGCCTGCCGGCGGGCTGGTGCGGCATCTTCACGCTCAAGCCCAGCCTGGGCCGCATCCCCATCGACCCGCCCTACACCGGCCGCGCTGCAGGCCCCATGACGCGCACGGTGCACGACGCTGCACTGATGATGGAGGTGTTGAGCCAGCCCGACGCGCGCGACAGCATGTCACTGCCGCCGCAGACCATCGCCTGGCAGGATTTCGAGCGCGGACCGGAGCATGTGCGCGGTCTGCGCATCGGCCTGCTGCTGGATGCCGGCTGCGGTCTGCCGGTAGAGCCCGAGGTGCGTGCTGCCGTCGAGCATGCCGCCACACTACTGGAGCGTGCAGGCGCCCACATCGTCCCCATGCGCCCCTTCCTCACACGGGAGATGCTCGACGGCATGGACCATTTCTGGCGCATGCGCTCGCACCTCGACATGGCCACCCTGCCGCCCGAGCGCAGGGCGCGCGTGCTCCCATTCATCCGCGACTGGGCCGACAGCGTGGCGGGCATGGGCGGCGCGGAGCTGTTCCACGCCAGCCAGCAGTTTCACGCCACGCGCGTTGCCACGGTGCGCGCCTGCGCCGATTTGGATTACGTGGTATCGCCCGTGGCACCCATGCCCGCATTCACGGCCGAGCTACCCGCGCCCACCAACGACCCGCTGCGCCCGCTGGAGCACATTGCCTTCACGGTGCCGTTCAACATGTCCGAGCAGCCCGCTGCCTCGGTGAACTGCGGCTACACCACGGGCGGCCTACCCATTGGCCTGCAGATCGCCGGACCACGCTTCGACGACCTGGGCGTGCTGCGCGTGGCCCGCGCCTTCGAGCACCTGCGCGGACCGCAGAAGCCTTGGCCTGCGCCGCCGGGGGCCTGATCAAGCAGTGCTGGGCAGCAAACGCTTCTGGTCGTAGACCGGCTGCGCCGGCAGGCCGTCGAGATGCCGGGTGTCGGCCCAGTGCAGGATATCGATCGCATCGCCGCGCAGGCGCACGCGGTTGAGCGCGGCGTTGGGAATGTCGCTCTGGCGCGGGCCTTCCAGGCCCAGGCCCCGGGCGGTGCGCCATACCATGTCGAGCACGCCGCCGTGCGTCACCACCACCAGCGTCTGACCGGCGTGCTGCTGCGCCAGGCGGTGCAGCGCGGCCATGACGCGCGTGTGGAACTGGCGCGTGGTCTCGCCGCCAGGCATGCCACCGTCGGCCTGAAAGCGCAGCCACTGCGCCCAGGCTTCGGGGTGCTGATCCTTGATGTCCTGTACGCGCATGCCATCGACCAGGCCGAAGTCCTGCTCGCGCAGACCCGGGTCGGTCAGTGCGTCGATGTGCAGTTGCGGCAGCAGCGCCCCGAGCACGGGCGCTGCGGTCTGGCGGGTGCGCACCAGATCACTGCTCACCAGATGGTCGGCCGCCACGGCCTCCTCGGTCAGGCGCCGGGCCAGGCGGCGCGCCTGTTCATGCCCCGTGGCGTTGAGCGGCACATCCACCTGGCCCTGGAAGCGCAGTTCGCGGTTCCAGTCGGTCTCGCCATGGCGGATGAGGATGAGCTCGGTCATACGGCGATTATCGGCCGGCCCGCATGAAAGTTCAATAAAATAGGCCTCTAGCGCACTACCATCAAGCGCCAACAGCTATATTTTTCATAGCTTTACTTTAGCGATCCACCGTCGCCAGACGCACCGCCAGGCCCAGGAATACCAGGCCGGCCACCCGGTTGAGCACAGTCTGCGCCCGCGCCGAGCGCTGCAAGAGCGTGCCGAACACGCCCGAGAAGCAGGCAATGGCGCCAAACACCAGCAGTGTGGCCAGCATGAACACCATGCCCAGCACCATGAGTTGCGGTGCCACGCCGCCCAGAGCAGGGTCGGCAAACTGCGGCAGGAAGGCCAGGAAGAACACCAGCACCTTGGGGTTGGTCAGGTTCATCACCACGCCACGCCCGGCCATGCGCCAGAGGCTGACCGGGCTGGCGGCCGGCGTGGGCCCATTGTCCTGTGATGCCACCGCTGCGGGCGCGCGCAAGGCTCCCCAGGCCAGATAGGCCAGATAGGCGGCGCCGCAGAACTTCAACACCGTGAAGGCCACGGCCGAGGCGGCGAACAGGGCCGCCAGCCCCAGCGCCACCGCCGCCGTATGCACCAGAATGCCTGCGCACAGGCCCACCACCACGGCCAGGCCCGCTCGCCAGCCGCGCTGGGCCGACTGCAGCAGCACGAAGATGTTGTCGGGCCCGGGCGTGAGGGCCAGGATGACGGCAACGCCAAAGAAGGCGATCAGGGTTTCCAGGGTGGGCATGGCGGGTCCGTGAAAGAAAAGGGAGTGCGCGGAGATTGTGCACTGCGTACGACAGGCTAGCGCATGGGCACGATGAGCACGCGGCGCCTGGGCTGGCACAGCGGCCCTTCGTAGGGGCCGCCATCGCGCTCCCAGCCCGGGCCGGGCGACACCTGCGCGCACAGGCGGTGGCCATCGACCTTGCTGCGCCAGTAGTACCAGGGTGCGGGCGCGGCAAGGGCCAAGCCGCCGCACAGGGCCAGGCCCACCAGCAGCCAGCGGAGCGCGGGCCCACCGCTCATCGCAGCAGCCACCCTGGAAGCGAGCGCAGGAAGCCCTCCACTGCAGCCGTGTAGGGGCCGGGAAGCCCCAGTTGTTCGTTGATGTCGCCGTGCGACAGCGCCTGCGGCAGCACCTCCACGCGCACGCCGAGCGGCTGGGCCTGCCGAGCAAACGCGCGCGCCTGCTGGCATGGCGTGCGGCGCTGGCTGGAGCAGACCACCAGCAGGGGTGGCGCACCCGCCCGCAGCTGGTGCTGGGGCGACACGGCACGCCAGAAGGCGGGGTCGGATCCGAAAGCGGCATCGAACAGCGGCGCATGGCGTTCCTGCATCGTCTGGACCACATCCATGGCGCCGCTGTCGAGCAGCACGGTGCCCAACACCGGCTGCGCGCCCACTGCGCGCAGGCTTTCGGGTGCAGCCGCCAACAGGGCCACAAGGTGGGCGCCCGCCGAGTGCCCCATGAGCACGAAGCGCCGTGCGTCAGCGCCCCACGATGCCGCCTGTTGCTGGGCCTGCGCGAGGGCCTGCGCCACATCGCGGGCCTGCACGTCCGGCAAGGCATCGGGCAGCATGCGGTAGTTGACCGACACCAGCACCACGCCCTGCCCCACCCAGTGCGCCGCCTTGTTCTGCACCAGCCGGCCATGGGCTTTGTCGCCATGGCGCCAGCCACCGCCATGCACCAGCAGCAGCACCGGCGCACCCTGCACTTGCGCGGGCAGGTAGACATCCATGCGCTGCCGTCGGTCGCTGCCATAGGCCACGTCGCGCAGCAGGCGCGCACCAGGTGGCAGCTCCACCCGCCCGTAGGCACGCAGACCTCCTTCGTCGATGCCCTCCACGGCACCATCCTCTTGCGTGGCCGCCCGTTCGGCAGCGCGCTGCTGCAGGCGGTCACGCAGGGGGCCTGCCCCGGCCACCGGTGGCAGCACCATCAGCGCAGCCAACACCAGCAGGCAAGCAGCCCGTGCACTACTGCGCAGGGCCCTGCGCTGCACCGAAGGCAAAAAATGGCGGGTCATCGAAAGGCTCCATCGTTCAGGCCAGCGCATTGTGCAAAACCATCGTGAAGGCCATGCGGTACACGGGTTTCAAGCGGTAACAATCCAGCCCTCCAGCGGGTCCAGCGCGGG
>JAANMV010000469.1_pt1 | contig 49803 bp, 41 predicted proteins | sample 7279661 | NCBI WGS metagenome assembly JAANMV01 (sample SAMN14094540, study PRJNA606508) | bioreactor metagenome | isolation source: A lab-scale SPAN reactor treating ammonium-rich wastewater day 121 | place: Ireland: Galway | collected 2017-05-16
GTGATCGCCGCCGTCAGGGTCGTCTTGCCATGGTCGATGTGACCAATCGTGCCCACGTTCACGTGGGGCTTCGTTCGCTCGTATGCTTTCTTAGCCATGAGAGGGGTACTCCTTGAAAAAGATACCGGTTGCAGAACCGTAGAATCGCTGCGCCGCAATCGCCGGAAAAGGACTTAAAGGTCTCGGGGACTCCGGAGTGTGCTGTGCGACGCTTTCTGGATCAGGAAGAGGGGAGAATCGATTGAACGTATTAAAAACGAGTCAAAAGATACAGGGTTTTGAGGGCAAAGAAGAAGAACCCGGGGCCAACCGATTCACTAGTTGGCTCCGCGTTCCTCTTCGAGAGTAGGAACAACGATAAAACTGTTCGGGCGTGGGTAAAAGCGCTGGAGGTTCAGGGCGCTGCCCGTCTCGCAACCTTGCTAGTATAGCAGAGTTAGCGCTGTTTTGACAAAATCTGGAACCTGGAAAATCAAGTCAATCCTTGGCAAGATGCTGGCCGCAGGACGGTAGGTGTATCTGCCCCACCGGCCAATGCCGTTTAGCTCTGTAAGAGTTTCTTGGCCACGCCTTCAGGCACGGGCGCATAGTGGGCAAACTCCATGCTAAAGGTGCCGCGGCCTTGGGTGAGCGAGCGCAGACGGGTGGCGTACCCGAACATCTCGCCCAGGGGCACAATCGCCCGCACAGCCTGCATGCCTTTGGAATGGATTTCGAGACCTTCGATCTGGCCGCGGCGGCTGTTGATCTCGCCGATCACTTCGCCCAGATACTCCTCCGGCACGACGACTTCCACGCTCATCTTCGGTTCCAGCAGGGTGGGCTTGCCTTTGGGGATGCCGTCGCGCACGGCCAGGGAGCCGGCAATGCGAAAAGCCATCTCGGAAGAATCGACTTCGTGATACGAACCGTCATAGACGCTGGCCTTGATATCGACAATCGGATAACCGCCCACCGCGCCCCCTTCCAGGGCGTCGCGGATGCCTGCTTCGATCGCGCCCATGTATTCGCGGGGCACGGCGCCGCCGATGACAGCGTTTTCGAAGGCAAAGCCTGAGCCGGGCTCCAGTGGCTCGAACCGGACTTTGACGTGGCCGTACTGCCCACGTCCGCCACTCTGCCGTACGAATCGGCCCTCAGCATCCGTCTCTCTGGTGATGGTCTCACGGTAGGCCACCTGGGGCTTGCCCACATTGGCGCTGACCCGAAACTCGCGGATCATGCGATCGGTGAGCACCTCCAGGTGCAGCTCGCCCATGCCCGAGATCAGGGTCTGACCGGTGTTCTCGTCCACCCGCACCTTGAAGGTGGGGTCTTCGTCGGAAAGGCGGTTCAAGGCGTCAGAGAGTTTGTCCTGATCGGCCTTGGTGCGAGGCTCGATCGCCACGCTGATCACCGGTTCGGGGAAGGTGATCGCCTCCAGCAGGATAGGCGCGTCCGGGTCGGTGAGCGTTTCGCCGGTGAAGGACTGCCTGAGGCCGATGATGGCGGCGATGTCGCCGGCGCCGATCTCCTTGATTTCCTCGCGCTTCTCGGCGTAGATGCGCAACAAGCGCCCGATCCGCTCTTTGCGGTCGCGCGTGATGTTCAGCATGGTTTTGCCGCTTTCCAGCACGCCGGAATAGACGCGCACATACGCCAGGCGGCCCACAAAGGGATCGGTGACGATCTTGAAAACCAGGGCGGTGGTAGGCTCGTCGAACGCCGCCTTGCGGGTAATGATCTCATCCGTGCTAGGGGCCAGGCCGGTGATCGGTGGGCGATCGATCGGCGAGGGCAGGTAATGCAGGACGGCATCGAGCAGGGGCTGCACCCCTTTATTGCGCAGAGAAGAGCCGCACAACACCGGCACCAGCGCGCCCGACAGGGTGGCCGTGCGCAAGGCGGCGCGCAATTCTGCCACCTCGATCGTCTCGCCCTCCAGATATTTGAGGGTCAGTTCGTCATCGCTCTCCGCGATGGCTTCGATCAGCTTTTCCCGCGCCTCGTGCACTGCCGGGCGCAGCGTCTCGGGCACATCGATCTCTTCCGGGTGGGCGCCCAGTTCATCAGTGTAGATCAAAGCCCGCTCGGTCAGCAGGTCGATCGCGCCCTGGAAGTCGCTCTCCGCCCCGATTGGCATCTGAATGGCAATCGGACGAGCGCCTAGCCGCTCGCGGATCATGCGGATGGTGCGCTCGAAATCGGCCCCGGTGCGATCCATCTTGTTCACAAAACAGATGCGGGGCACGCCGTAGCGATCCGCCTGCCGCCAGACGGTTTCAGATTGCGGTTCGACGCCGGCCACGGCATCGAACACGACCACGCCCCCATCCAGCACGCGCAAGCTGCGCTGCACTTCGGCGGTGAAATCGATATGGCCGGGGGTATCGATCAGGTTGATCTGATAGCCCTTCCACTCACAGGAGATCGCCGCCGACTGGATGGTGATACCCCGCTCCCGCTCCTGCTCCATGAAGTCGGTGACGGTGGTGCCTTCGTCCACATTGCCCAGACGATAGGTCTTGCCCGTGTAATAGAGCACGCGCTCGGTGGTAGTGGTTTTGCCGGCATCGATGTGAGCGATGATGCCGATATTGCGGATGGTGTGAAGGTGCTTGTTGACAGTCATGGCAGGGGGCGTCAGACGCGAAACAGGAGGGAGCGGGCATGTGTCTGCGCCGCCTCAGGCCAAAGGGCCCTTCGCAGCCGTTACCAACGGTAGTGCGAAAAGGCGCGGTTGGCTTCGGCCATCTTGTGGACTTCATCACGCCGGCGGATGGTAGCCCCGGTGTTGCTGGCGGCGTCCATCAGTTCGCCGGCCAGTTTGCCGGCCATGGTTTTGCCGCTACGCTTGCGGGCGTTGGCGATCAGCCAGCGATGCGCCAGGGCCTCGCGACGATTGGGCGCGACTTCCACCGGCACCTGATAGGTGGCGCCGCCCACACGGCGAGGTTTGACCTCGATCTGCGGTGTGGCATTGTTCACGGCCTCTTCGAAGACCTCAGCCGGGTTGCGTTTGGTGCGCTCGGCGATGATATCGAGGGCGTCGTAGAAGATGCTGCGGGCGACGCTTTTCTTGCCATTCCACATCATGCGATTGATGAAACGGCTGATCGCATCGCTTTGGGTTCTGGGATCGGGGATGATCTCCCGGAGGACAGGTTTGAAACGACGAGACATGTCTTGCTCCTGCTACAGGGGGTGGGTGCGGGGGTGACTGCGGGCCCCAGCAGCCTTATTTGCGACCGCGCGCCGCGGGCTGGGCCGCGCCTTTGCCGCCGCGCTTGGCGCCATATTTGCTGCGCCCACGCTTGCGGTTGGCTACGCCGGTGCTGTCGAGGGCGCCGCGCACGATGTGGTAACGCACGCCGGGCAGATCCTTGACGCGGCCGCCACGCACCAACACGACCGAGTGTTCTTGCAAACTGTGGCCAATGCCGGGGATGTAGGCGGTCACTTCGATGCCGTTGGTCAGGCGCACACGGGCTATTTTACGCAAGGCCGAGTTGGGTTTCTTGGGCGTGGTGGTGCGCACAACGGTGCAGACGCCACGGCGAAAGGGATTGCCCCTGCTGGTCTTGGTTGTACGACCGGTCAACGCGTTGAAATTGTAGCGCAGAGCGGGCGCTTTTTCTTTCTTGGGCAGTTTTTTCCGCCCTTTGCGCACTAATTGATTGATGGTCGGCAAAGTCGGGCTCCTAATAAAGGCTGAAGGGTGTCTGAAAGGTGATGATGTGACAAAAGCAGTCGCAAGTCGGGCGCATGCGCCCGACTTGCGACTTTGTAGTTTAGCACAGTAGGGGATGATGGGCAAATCCGCAGGCTGTTCTGATGGGCCGGCAACGGCGCCCCGGCTTACAGATCCTCGTCTTCCATGTCATCGAACAGCATGCCGGCGTCATCGCCGATCAGGTCCTCGAAATTGGCAATCACAGGCATGCCGGCGCCGAGGGGCATGCCCAGTTCGGCGATGGTGGCGCTGTCGAAGGAGGCGTCGATCACCGCGTCCAGGCCGGCGGGTGCAGTGGCCGCCTCGCGTTCTGCGGCTTCGGCCAGGGCGGCGCGCTGCCGCGCCGCGGCCATCCGCGCCCGGAAACCGGTGCCTACCGGGATCAGCTTGCCGATGATCACATTTTCCTTCAGTCCGCGCAGGTCGTCGCTGGCGCCGCGCACGGCGGCGTCGGTCAAGACACGCGTGGTTTCCTGGAAAGAGGCGGCAGCCAGGAAGCTGTCGGTGTTCAGGGAGGCTTTGGTGATGCCCAGCAGGGTGTATTCGAAGTGGGCCGGTTGTCCGCCCTCCTTCAGCACACGCTCGTTCTCGGCGCGCAGCGCGAAATGATCGATTAACTCGCCGGGCAGGAATTCGGTGTCGCCAGGCTCGGTGATCGTCACGCGGCGCAACATCTGCCGCAGCACGATCTCGATGTGCTTGTCATGGATGCTCACACCCTGGGAGCGGTAGACTTTCTGCACCTCGTTGAGCAGATAGATCTGGCAGGCTTCGCGGCCCTGAATGCGCAAGACTTCTTTGGGGTTCTTGGCCCCTTCGGTCAACTGTTCGCCGGCTTTTACCCCATCGCCCTTGCTCATGCGCACGCGGGCCGAGGGGGGGATCATCTGTTCCCACACCTCCGACTCTTCGCGGCGGACAGTCAGCACACCGGCGTCGAAGTAGGCCTGACCATCCATGCCGGCCAGGATCGTCTCGCCCGCCAGGTTGCGGGCCACGGCTGTATTTTCCTGCACGCGGTCGCCATCGCTGACGAGCAGTTCGTAGCCGGGCGCGATCGTGATCTGCCGGCTGAGCAGGCGGGTGTCGGTGACGGAGACCATCCGCTTTTCGCCATCCCAGTAGACGTCGAACACGCCGTCGATCTCGCTGATCAGGGCCTCGCCTTTGGGGTTGCGGGCTTCGAACAGTTCTTCTACGCGGGGCAGGCCCTGGGTGATGTCACCACCCGCGGCGACGCCGCCGGTGTGGAAGGTGCGCAGGGTCAACTGCGTGCCCGGCTCGCCGATCGACTGGGCGGCGATGATGCCCACCGCTTCGCCCGGTTCCACCAGCCCGCCCCGGCCCAGATCGCGGCCGTAGCACAGTCGGCAGATGCCGAATACGGCGTCGCAGGTGAGGGGAGAGCGGGTGAAAATGCTGCGCACGCCGGCGTTGACGATCTCGGTCACGTCTTCATCTTGCAGCAGGGTGCCAGTAGGCGCCAGCAGGGCGCCGGTCTCTGGATCGACCACATCCTGCAGGGTGACGCGGCCGCTGATCCGCTCGCCAAAGGGCACGCCAGAACCATCTGTATCATCCTGAGAGATCCAGATGCCGGCTGTGGTGCCGCAATCTTCGTGCATGATGATCACGTCTTGCGCCACATCCACCAGGCGCCGGGTGAGATAACCGGCGTCGGCGGTACGCAAGGCGGTGTCGGCCAGACCTTTGCGGGCGCCGTGGGTGCTGAGGAAGTACTCCAGCGCGGTCAGCCCCTCGCGGAAGTTGGAGCGGATGGGCAGGGCGATGATGCGCCCGGAAGGATCGGCCATCAGGCCGCGCATCCCCGCCAACTGGCGGATCGGTTGCACGCCGCCCTTGGTGGCGCCGGAGCGGGACATGGCGCCCAGGCCCTGCCGCGGGTCGAGCAGGCGCTGCACCTCTTGGGTGAGGGTGTCGGTGGCGTGTGTCCACAATTCCACCACTTTGTTGTATTTCTCATCCTCGGTGATCAGGCCGCGGCGATACTGGCGTTCGGTCTTTTCCACCTCTGCTGTGGTGCGTTCGATGATCTCACCCTTGCTCTCGGGCACATGGATGTCGCTGATGGCGATGGTGGTGCCGGAGATGGTGGCATAGCGGAAGCCCACGGCCTTGATCGTGTCCACCACTTCGGTGGTGATATCCGGCCCCAGCCGTTTGTAGGCCGAGGCGACGACCGTGTTCAATTCGCCTTTGTCCAGCACTTTGTTGATGAAGCGCAGTTCCGGCGGCATGTGATAGTTGAAGATCACGCGGCCCACCGTGGTTTCGATCAAGCCGCTGGGCGTCTCCTCATCGGGGATGACCCCACGCGCGGCAAGGGCCTGGATGATGTCGCGATGCGCGGCGGGGCCGATGCCGGGCAGGTCGATCAGGCCGCGGCGCCCACTCTGTTGGATGCGGGCCACGATGCCGCCCGCGCTCTGGATATCGGCCTCGCTCAGGGCTTGCAACACCCGTTCGGACAGATCGAGGTCTTCGAGGTCGATCTCGTTGACCCAACTGCGGTAATTGAAGCGGATGGGCGCGCGCAGGCCCACATGGCCCAGATCGTAAGCCAGCCGCACCTCATCATAGTCGCCGAAGACTTTGCCCGCGCCTTTGGCATCGGGGTCGGCCACGGTCATGTAATAGCAGCCCAGAACCATATCCTTGGAGGGGCCGACAATCGGCTCGCCAGAGGCGGGCTTCAAGAGGTTCTTGGTCGAAAGCATGTAGCTGCGCGCTTCCGCCACCGCCGCATCAGACAGGGGCACGTGTACGGCCATCTGGTCGCCGTCGAAGTCGGCGTTGAAGGCCGCGCAGACCAGCGGATGCAACTGGATGGCGCTGCCTTCGATCAGCACCACCTCGAAGGCCTGAATGCCCAGGCGATGCAGCGTGGGCGCGCGGTTGAGGAGGACAGGCCGCGAGACGATGATCTCCTCCAGCACATCCCAGACGGCGGGGTCGATACGATCCACCAGGCGCTTGGCGCTCTTGATGTTGTGGGCAAAGTTGTGCTCCACCAGCTTGCGCATGACGAAGGGCTTGAACAATTCCAGCGCCATCTTCTTGGGCAGCCCGCACTGGTGCAGCTTCAGGTCGGGGCCCACGACGATGACGGAGCGGCCCGAATAGTCCACGCGCTTGCCCAGCAAGTTGCGGCGGAAACGGCCCTGCTTGCCCTTCAGCAGATCGCTGAGGGATTTGAGTTTGCGTTTGCCGCTGCGGCTGACCGCGCGCCCGCGGCGGCCATTATCGATCAGGCTATCCACCGCCTCTTGCAGCATGCGCTTCTCGTTGCGCACGATCACATCAGGCGCGCCCAATTCCAACAGCCGGCGCAGGCGGTTGTTGCGGTTGATCACACGGCGATACAGGTCGTTCAAGTCGCTGGTGGCAAAGCGGCCGCCATCCAACTGCACCATCGGGCGCAGGTCGGGGGGGATGACCGGCAGCACGGTCAGGATCATCCATTCTGGGCGGTTGCCGCTCTTGCGGAAGGATTCCACCACGCGCAGCCGTTTGGCGTTCTTACGCCGGCGCTGCTTGGAGCGGGTCGAGCGGATGCCGCCGCGCAGTTCCTCTGCCAGCTTGTCCAGATCGAGCTTGCGCACCAGTTCGTACACTGCTTCCGCGCCCATGCCGGCCTTGAAGATGTTGCCCCAGCGGTCTTCCATCTCCCGGTATTGGCTCTCGATCAGCAGATCCCCTTCGTGCAGGGACTTGAGCTCTTCGATCTGCGCGTCCACCTGATAGCGGGCCGCCTGTTTTTGGGCGTCCATCACGGTATAGACCTTCTGCAACATCTCTTCGGCCTCGCGGCGGTGGTTGTCGCGCTTGGCCGCGGCCAGTTGCGCTGCCGCCCCTGCCCGATCCTTGCGCTCACCATCGAGATCGGTCAGCCGCTGGCGCAGGGCCTCGTTCAGCGCGTCCTGATCGCTGCGCTCCACCACGGCGCCGGCCGCCACCAGCGGCTCCTCGCTCCAGGGCAGGATCACCGCTTCTTTCAGACGCTTGCCCATGCTCTCTTCCAGCCGCTTTTGCAGGCTGGGGCCGATCTTTTTGGTCATCTCGGTGGCCGCCCGCTCCAGCTCCATCTCCGCTGCCTGGGCCGCTGTGGCTTCTTCCGCATTCACAGCGGCGATGGCCTGATCCCGCGCATTCTCGATGGCGCTGATCTGGCCGCTCAGCTCCGCCTCGATGCGGGCAAACCGCGCCTGCACCTCCCGATCCAGGCGCTGTAGGGCGCGGGAGCGCTGTTCTTCATCCACTTTGGTGACGATGTACTGGGCGAAATAGAGCACCCGCTCCAGGTTGCGCGGGGAAAGATTGAGCAGCAAACTCAGGCGGCTGGGGATGCCCTTCACATACCAGATGTGCGAGACCGGCGTGGCCAGTTGGATGTGGCCCATGCGCTCGCGGCGCACGCGCGAGGGCGCCACCTCCACCCCGCACTTGTCGCAGACAATGCCCTTGTGCCGCACGCGCTTGTACTTGCCACAGTAGCATTCCCAGTCCTTGCTGGGGCCGAAGATGCGTTCGCAGAAAAGGCCGTCCCGTTCTGGGCGCAGGGTGCGATAGTTGATCGTTTCTGGTTTCAGCACCTCACCATGCGACCATTCCAGGATTTTCTCCGGAGAGGCCAGGCTGATGCGGATCGTATCGAAATTATTGACTTCCAAGATAAACCTCCAGATGCGCAGAGATCGAAGGATAGAAGGGGGAGGGAAGCAGGCGCGTGCTTAATCGCGCCCGGCCATGGGGCCCGGCGTGGTCAGGCTGAAGCCCAAATTGGGCAAGACCTCGACGGCGTCATCTTTGGTGAACTGGATGCTCTCTTCATTCTCATTGAAGACCTCCACAGACAGGGCCAGAGATTGCAACTCCTTGACCAGCACGCGGAAGGATTCGGGCACGCCGGGCGGCTGGATCGAATCACCCTTGACGATGGCTTCGTAGGCCTTCACGCGGCCGCTGACATCATCCGATTTCACCGTCAGCATCTCTTGCAGGGTGTGGGCCACGCCATAGGCCTCCAGCGCCCACACTTCCATCTCGCCGAAGCGCTGGCCGCCGAACTGGGCCTTGCCGCCCAGGGGCTGCTGCGTGACCAGGCTGTAGGGGCCGGTGGAGCGCGCGTGCACCTTGTCTTCGACCAAATGGTGCAGTTTGAGCATGTTGATAATGCCCACCGTCACCGGCTGCTCGTACGGCTCGCCGCTCTTGCCGTCGTAGAGCACCATCTTGCCCGTGATCGGCAAAGGCCAGCCCACCTGCCGGCTCAGTTCTTCTGCCGCCGCCTGCAAAGCCTCTCCTTGCCGGTCGCCAGGATCGCCGCCATGCGCCTTCATCCACTCGCGCAGGCAAGCGGCTATCGCCGCGCTGTCCCGTGCGGGACGATCGACGACCGTGACCATATCCTCCTCATAGCTCAGCAACGCCGCCGGGTTGTAGCCCCGTTGGCGCAGCCAATAGGCCAGCACCACACGGCGGGCGTAGCCCTGATCGTAATACATGCGTTCGCCGTCGATCTCGTCGGCGTCGGCCAGAGCTTGCTCCAAATAGGCCAGGCGCAACTCATTGTCATCCTCCAGCAGCGGCTCGCCCGTTTCCGTTTCCATCACAGAACGCTGCGTCGCCACCCAGTCCCGCATCTCCACCGTGACATCGCGCCAGGCCTGATCGATCAGCCAGGCCCGGGCCAACTCCGCCTCGATCTCATGCTCGGTGGCGCCGTCGAATACCGGCGTCATCACCCGGAAACCGAGACGATTGGCGGCCCAGCCCAGGTGCGTCTCCAGAATCTGGCCGATGTTCATGCGCGCGGGCACGCCCAGGGGATTGAGGATGATGTCCACCGGCGTGCCATCCTCCAGAAAAGGCATATCCGCCTCCGGCACGATGCGAGAGACGACGCCTTTGTTGCCATGGCGGCCGGCCATTTTATCGCCCGCGGTCAGCTTGCGGCACTGCGCCACACTCACCCGCACCATCGCCTCCACCCCGGCAGAGAGGTCACGGTGGTTATCGCGTGTAAACTCGCGCACCTCTACCACCTTGCCCCGCTCGCCGTGGGGCAGCCGCAGCGAAGAATCCTTCACCTCGCGCGCCTTCTCGCCGAAGATCGCCCGCAGCAGCTTCTCCTCCGGCGTCAACTCCGTCTCGCCTTTGGGCGTGATCTTGCCCACCAGGATATCTCCCGGCAGCACCTCGGCCCCGATGCGGATAATGCCCCGCTCATCCAGATTTTTCAGGGCATCTTCGCCCACATTGGGGATGTCGCGGGTGATCTCTTCTGGGCCCAGCTTGGTATCGCGGGCATCCACCTCATATTTTTCGATGTGGATACTGCTGAACACATCCTCCCGCACCAGCCGCTCCGAGATGAGGATGGCATCTTCATAGTTGCCCCCCTCCCACGAGAGAAAAGCGACGAGCACATTGCGGCCCAGCGCCAATTCCCCCTCGTTGGTGGAACTGGAATCGGCCAGAACCTGCCCCGCCTCTACAAACTCCCCCTTGAATACCACCGCGGCCTGGTTGATACAGGTGGATTGGTTGGAACGGTTGTACTTGCGCAGCTCATACACGCGCTGATACCCATCCTCCTCCTCCACAATCACAGCCGAAGATTCGGCGCTGACCACGCGGCCAGCCCGCTCCACCACGATCACATGGCCAGAATCGACCGCGGCCGAAAACTCCATGCCCGTGCCCACGATCGGCGCTTCCGGTTGGATCAAAGGCACGGCCTGCCGCTGCATATTCGAGCCCATCAGCGCCCGGTTGGCGTCGTCATGCTCCAGGAAGGGGATGAGGGCCGTGGACACCGACACGATCTGCTGCGGCGCCACATCCATGTACTGCACCCGTTTGGGATCTTCCAATTCGAACGTCTGGTGGCGGCGCACCGATACGCGGTTGCGCAGGAAGTGCCCACTCTCGTCCAACGGCGTCGAGGCCTGGGCGATGGCGTAGCGATCCTCCTCATCCGCAGTGAGATAAACGATCTCCGTGCTGGCCTGCGGCTCGACCTCCAGATGAAGCATCGCCGGGGCCCATTCCGCCAGCCGCGCTGCCAGATCCGCGTCGATCCAGGCGCCGGCAGGGGCAAGCACCTCCCCCGTCTGCGGATGCAGCACATCGGCGCCCAGTTTAGCGCCCACACTCTTCTCCGCATCATTCGCCACCTCGTGCCGCACCCGACGATAGGGCGTCTCGATGAAGCCATACTCGTTGATGCGCGCATAGGTGGCCAGAGAGCCGATCAAGCCAATGTTCGGGCCTTCCGGCGTCTCGATAGGACAGATGCGGCCATAATGGGAATGATGCACATCGCGCACCTCAAACCCCGCCCGCTCGCGGCGCAGACCGCCGGGGCCCAACGAAGAAAGGCGACGCTTGTTCGTCAGCTCCGACAGCGGGTTGGTCTGATCCATGAACTGGCTGAGCTGGGAGCCGCCAAAGAACTCGCGCACCGCCGCCGTCACCGGGCGGATATTGATCAACGAAAGAGGGCTGACCTGTTCCGGATCGCGGATGCTCATACGCTCTCGCACCACCCGCTCCATGCGCAACAAGCCCACGCGTAGCTGATTCTGCACCAGTTCGCCCACCGTCTTCACCCGGCGATTGCCCAGGTGATCGATGTCATCCCCTTCGGCCACGCCATTGTTGATGCGGATGACATTGCGGATCACGGCCACAATATCCTCCTTCGTCAACACCCGGTGATCGAGAGGCACTTCCAACTCCAGGCGGCGGTTGAGCTTGTAACGCCCCACCTTGCCCAGATCGTAACGTCGCGGGTTGAACAGCAAGCCATCGAGGTGAGAATGCGCGTTCTCGAGCGTGGGCGGGTCCACCGGACGCAGACGGCGATAAAAATCGAGCAGCGCCTCATCCGGCGTGCGCTTGTCCGGTTCCTCCCGCTCGATGGTGGTGGCAATGTACTGATGCTCAGGCACATTGTCATCCTCGGCGAAAAGGGCCAGGATCTCCTCATCGCTGGCATACCCCAAGGCGCGCAGCAAGATGGTGGCCGGCAGCTTGCGCTTGCGATCCACCTTGACGGTGATGATATCCCGCTTGCTGCTCTCCACCTCCAGCCAGGCCCCGCGATTGGGGATCAGCTTAGCATTGCAAAGGATGCGCCCGGTCTGGCGGTCTTCATCCGCCGTGAAATAGACGCCCGGCGAGCGGATCAGCTGGCTGACCACCACCCGCTCGGCCCCATTATAGATGAAGGTACCATTGTCGGTCATCTGCGGGAAGTCTCCCATAAAGACTTCCTGCTCCTGAATCTCACCGGTCTCGCGGTTGACCAGTTTCACCTGCACATGCAGGGGCGCGAAATAGGTGCTGTCCCGCTCACGGCACTCCGCTTCGGGATATTTCGGCTCGCCGAAACGATACTCGCCGAAATGCAGTTCCAAATTCTTGTTGTAGGAGACGATGGGCGAGATCTCGTCAAACAACTCGCGCAGCCCCTCCTCCTGAAACCACTGATACGAATCGAGCTGCACCTTGATCAACTGCGGCAAGGGCATCACCGATTGCAGGCGGGCATAAGATTTACGTTGGGGGTGGCCATGGGTGGCAGAGGTCGAAGCCATAAATTCAGACACTCCTCAAAAGAAAAGGGATGGGGCGTCAGAGGGAGGATGCGCGTACAAACGCCATCATCCATCCTTGCCCACAAAGGCCAAAGGGGAGATGACCACCAGGACAACCCTACCAACACGCGCAGCAAGCCCTCCGGTGGGCGCCGGCGGGCAAAAAGGATGGTCTCATACTGTTGACAACAGACCATGAGACCATCGATTGTTCTTGTTCTTCTTGATATCGACCCGAAAAACGGGAGGCAATCAGGGGTGTTTGGGAGGGTGGTGGTATTTGAAGGACGAAAAAGCAGTATAGCATTGATCATCGTTCACGTCAACCATTTCGGCGGCTGTGATCAGAGATTTTTAGGTCGGGCCGCCTGCCGCGCGCGCCGCCCTGGCGCCCCAGCGGCGCGGCGTGTCAAGGAAAGAATAGTTCGCGCTACAACCTTAAATTAATACACAAAACACCGATTTGGGTCTTGCCAGCGACAGAGTTGTCCTGTATACTGTGGGGAAAAGTGGTAGAAAGTGGCAGAAAGTGGCAGATCCTTCCAGGCAATCCCCAATCACAGCAACGCACAGAGATTAGAACAAATGTTCTTAGGTCGACATGAACGCGGATTAGATAGCAAAGGCCGCCTTATCCTGCCTGCGGCCCATCGCGACGCGCTCGGCAATGACAGCGCCATTATCACATATGGCCTGGATCATTGTCTCTTTCTCTTCCCCCGCAGTCAATTCGAGGTTTGGCGGCAGAAGATCCGCGAACTGCCCCTGACCGATCCGCTGGGACGCCTGCTGCGCCGCCACATCTTCTCCGCCGCCGACGAGGTCACGCCCGATGGTCAGGGCCGCATCAATCTCCTGCCCCACCTGCGCGAGTATGCCGGACTGGAGGGGCAGGCAATCATCGCCGGCATGGATGATTATATCGAGATCTGGAACGCTCAACGCTGGGCCGAGGTCGAGGCCCTCTCCATTGCCAGCGGCGACAATGCCGCAGCCTGGGCCGCGCTGCGCATCTAAAATCACAAGGCCATCAGGCGTTTTTCTTGTCGCCGGCCGCCGGAGGATAGACGATGGCTCAGGTGTTCGCATCCAGTCACACCCCTGTTCTTTACCAAGAAGTTCTGCACATGCTCGCGCCCCGGCCCGGCGGGCGCTATATCGATGGCACCTTAGGCGGCGGCGGACACGCCCTGGGCATCCTCGCCGCCAGCGCCCCCGATGGCCGCCTGCTGGGATTGGACGCCGACCCCACGGCCGCCACGCGCGTGCGGCAGCTGCTGGCCCCTTTTGGCGATCGGGCGATCGTGCTGCATGCCAATTTCCGCCGTCTGGCCGAGCTGGCGCCGCAGTATGGATTTGCGCAGGTGGAGGGGGTGTTGCTCGATCTGGGCCTCTCCTCCTTCCAACTCGACGCCCCCGGCCAGGGGTTCAGCTTCCAGCAGGATGCGCCCCTGGATATGCGGTTCGACCCGGCGCAGGGGGTGAGCGCAGCGGACGTGGTGAATACTTTCGAGGAGCGCGCCCTGGCCGACATCCTCTACCGCTTCGGCGAGGAGCGGCTGTCCCGGCGCATCGCTCGCAGCATCGTTGCCCGCCGCCCCATCCACTCCACCATGGCTCTGGCCGAGGTAATCAGCCGGGCGGTGGGAGGGCGCAAGGGTGAGCGCCTGCATCCGGCCACCCGTTCCTTTCAAGCCCTGCGCATTTATGTCAATGAAGAGTTGGCGGCGCTGGAAGAAGCCTTGCCGCAGGCCATCGCCTTGCTAAAACCGGGCGGGGTGCTGGCGGTGATCACCTTTCACAGCCTGGAGGATCGCATCGTCAAGCATTATTTTCGCCGCGAGAGTCAGGCGTGCCTTTGCCCGCCAGAGTGGCCGGTCTGTCAATGCGGGCATCACGCCAGCATCGAGTTGGTGCAGAACAGGGGCGTCACGCCTGGCGCGCAGGAAGTGGCCGAGAATCCCCGCAGTCGCAGCGCCCGCTTGCGAGGGGCGCGAAAGCTAAAAATCAATAATTAATGATTAAATCATGCGGTATAGGATAATTTTTTTAATCATTAATCATTAATCACTATTAGGACGATCTCTATGCTACAACGCTCTTCTCTCACCGCTTTGTGGCCGCTACAGGCCGGGTTTGCCGAACGCACGGCCCGCACACGCCCGCAGCAGGCCTATCTGGCCCTGGGGCTGATTGCCGGGTTGGTGCTCATTCTCTGCCTGTATTTGCAGCAGGCCTCGCAGGTCAACAGCACGCATTATGACATCGTGGAAGTGCAGCGAAAGCAAGCGCGACTGCAACGCCTGAACAGCATCCACCTGGCCAACTATGCCTACGAACACAGCATCGTGAAGATGAATGAACGGGCGCAGGCCGCCGGCTACCGTCCGACGTTGGGTGGGCTGCGGTATGCCCTGCTGCCGGATATCGGCCCTGGGGCGCAGACTCTGGCTGCTGCCGGCGCGCCCGCCCCAAGCGCGCCTCCCTCCTCCCCGCCTCTCCCCCCACAACCGTAGAAACCATGTCGAACACCCAGGGCAACAGCATCTTCCGGCTACGGCCAGAGACGCTGCAAACAGCAACACCCCCTCCGCTCGCGCCCCTCGCCACGGATCGCGGGGAAAAGCCATACAACCGCATTCTGATCGTTTTGATCGGCTTTGGGCTGATGGGGTTGGTGCTGGTGGCGCAGTTGGTGCGCTATCAGGCCCTGGGCAAGCGCTATCAGGTGCTTTCAGGCAGCGCCGCCGCGGCCACGGTGGATCCGCTGTTGCCGCGCGGGGGTATCTTCGACCGGAATGGCAACCCGCTGGCGCTGGATAGCTATGCATACGAGATCAAAGCCGCGCCGAAGGAGATCGCCGAAAAGGATCTGCCGGCAGTGGCCCGACGGGTGGCGCCGCTGGTGGGGAAAAGCGAGAGCGCGCTCCTGGCCGAACTGGAAGCGCACAAAACTTCCCCGTATCTTGTCTTGCATGCGGGGGCCGGGCCAGAGGTGGGCGAGGAGATCCTGTCCTGGGGAGTCTACACTGTCACATCCACTCCCAAACCGGTGCGCTATTATCCGGAAGGGTATTTGTTCGCGCATGGCCTGGGCTTTGTCAACCGCGAACGGGTGGGATTCTATGGCCTCGAAGGGCGGTTCGATGGTTTTCTGCGCGCTTCGACCACCACAACACGCTGGCAGGCCGCGCCGCAACCGCATGGCGCCGCCGCCGCAGCCCTGCCCGATTCGCCTTTTCTGCCCACTTTTGTACAACAAGACCTGATCCTGACCATCGATCGGGTAATCCAGCACATGGCCGAGGAGACGTTGCGCGCGGCCATCGCCGAATACAAAGCGGAAGGGGGCACGGTGATCATCCTTTCCGCCGCGGATCATTCCCTGCTGGCCATGGCCTCGGCGCCCGATTTCAATCCCAACGACTACGGCAATGTGGCGGATATCGAGGTGTTCGTGAACCCGGCGATCAGCAAACTGTACGAGCCGGGGTCGGTGTTCAAGCTGGTCACCTTTGCCGCGGCCCTGGAGCATGGGGTGATCACGCCGCAGAGCACCTTCCTGGATGAGGATGAGTTCGTGTATGGGGAACGGGTGATCCAAAACTGGGATAAAAAGGGGCGGGGAGAAGTGACCGCCACCGAGGCGCTGGTGCAGTCGTTGAATGTGACGACGGCCAAGATCGCGGTGGAGGTGGGCCGCGACGCCTTTTATAAAATGGTGCGGCGCTTTGGCTTCGGCCAGATCACCGGCGTGGAACTGTTCGGAGAGGCGCCGGGCATTGTGAAGATGCCGGGCAAAGGCTCCTGGTATCCTGCAGATCTGGCCATGAATTCCTTTGGCCAGGGCATCAGCGTGACGCCATTGCAGATGGCGAACGCGGTGGCGGCCATCGCCGCGGACGGGGTGTTGTATCGCCCGCACCTGCTGCACCAGATGATCGATGGCGAGAAGGTGACCACGGTGGAGCCGCAGCCGATCAGCCGGGCGATCTCGGCAGAGACGGCGGCGACGCTGACGGCGATGATGGTGGAAGCGGCGGCAAACACGCCCACCGTGGCCCTGCCCGGCTACGCCATCGCCGGCAAATCGGGCACGGCCCAGATTCCCCTGCCAGATCAAGGTTATGTGGACGACCTCACCATCACCTCCTTTGCCGGTTTTTTCCCGGCAGATGATCCGCAGTTCGTGATCCTGGTGAAACTGGTGCGCCCGCAGAACTCGCGCTGGGCCACCTGGAACGCCGGCGCCCTCTTCCAGACCATCGTCCGCCACCTGATCCAGTTGCACAGCATCCCGCCGGACGCCATCCGCCTGGGCCTGCAACCAGATACGGAGAGCGAGACGCCATGACCCTCACCCTTGCCGACCTGTACCTGGGCCTGGGCAGCGGCGCGGGGCCATCGCCCCCCGCGGCGCTGCCTGCGGCCTGGGCCGAGCAGCGGATCGAGCAGTTTGTGATCGATTCGCGGCAGGTTGCGCCGGGCAGTTGCTTCATTGCCCTGCCCGGCGAGCGCGCGGACGGCCATCATTTCATCGCCGACGCCCTGCGCCGCGGGGCAGTGGCCATTCTCGCTGCCCGCGCGCCGGGCGATGTCCCCCTGCCCCTCACCATCGTGCAGCCCGATCAGGCCCCCGCGCCGGCAGCGGCTCCCCCCTTTCTCTTTTTGGTGGAGGATAGTCTGGCCGGGCTGCAACGGCTGGCTGCCTCCTGGCGGGCGCAGCACTCACCCACGGTGATCGGCATCACCGGCAGTGTGGGCAAGACCTCGACCAAGGAAGTGACCGCGGCGGTGTTGCGGCAGCGCTATCCCACCCTGTGGAACGAGGGCAATCTGAACAACGAGATCGGGCTGCCCCTGACCCTGCTGCGGCTGGAGGGGCAGCATGCCTACGCCGTGCTGGAGATGGGCTTCTACGTGCCCGGCGAGATCGCGCAGTTGTGCGATATCGCCCGCCCCCGCATTGGCGTGCTGACGAACATCGGCCCCATCCATCTGGAACGGGCAGGGAGCATGGAGGCGATCTTCCAGGGCAAGGCGGAGCTGGTGCAGGCGCTGCCAGCCGACGGCCTCGCCATCCTCAATTGGGATGACGAATGGGTGCGGCGCATGGCCGATCTCAGCCCGGCGCCGGTGTTCCGCTATGGACTGCACCCGGAGGCGGATCTGTGGGCAGATGAGATCATCAGTTATGGGCTGGATGGCATCCATTTTCGCTTTCATCACCGCCGCAGCCGGGGGGATGAGGAGGTGTTGCACGTGCAATTGCCTCTGTTGGGCCAGCACAGTGTGCACACGGCGCTGCGGGCCGCTGCTGTGGGTCTGGCCGCGGGCATGGCCTGGGAAGATATCATCCACGGTCTGCGCGATGTGAACGCGCAGGTGCGCATCGAGGTGGCGCCCGGCTTCAACGGCAGCACCCTGATCGATGACACCTACAACGCCAGTCCCCCTTCGGCGCTGGCCGCGCTCAATCTGCTGGCCGAGATGGCGGGCCGCCGGGTGGCCGTGCTGGGCGATATGCTGGAACTGGGCAGCTACGCCGAGAAAGGGCATCGCCTGGTGGGCCGCCGCGCCGCCGAAGTGGTGGACAGGCTGGTGGCCGTGGGCGATCTGGCGGGGTGGCTGGCGGAAGAGGCGCTGGTCGGCGGCATGCCCCCCGCGCATGTGCATCATGTCTCCACCGCGGCCGCGGCCATCGATCTGCTGCGCAACCTGATCCAGCCCGGCGATTTCGTGTTGATCAAAGGCTCTCGCGCCACGGGCATGGATGTGGTGTCCACGGCCCTGATCCCCCCCACCCCCACCCTCTGAACGTTTGCCGCCATGTCCTATCCCCTCACGCTTGGCACGTTGGCCTTTTTTCTGGCGGTGATCTGGGGCCCTCCCCTGATCCGCTGGCTGAAGCGCGCCCAATTGGGCAAGCGCATCCGCCTGGAAGGCCCGCAATCGCACCAGGTGAAAGCGGGCACGCCCACCATGGGCGGCCTGCTGATCATCCTGCCCGTGGTGCTGATCACCATCGGCCTGAACCTGGCCAACCTGCTGGGGCTGAACCTGATCGGCGAGTCGGTGCTGGTGCCGGTGCTGGCGCTGATCACCTTCGGCGTGCTCGGTTTTGCCGATGATCTGGCCGGGGTGCGGCGGCGGCGGGGGGACGCACAGGGCATGTTGGCGCGTTCCAAGTTCCCGGCGCAGGTGGCCCTGGCCTTGGGCCTGGCGCTGATCATGTATTTTCGGCTGGATTTGCGCAGCATCGCCCTGCCCACGGTGGCGGAGCGGATCGATATCGACGGCTGGTGGGTGGCGGTGGCGGTGTTCATCATCGTGGCCAGCGCCAATGCCATGAATTTCACCGATGGCCTGGATGGGCTGGCCGGCTCGATCGCGGCGATCTGCTTCGCCGCGTATGGGGGCATCGCCTTTTTGCAGGGGCAGGTGTGGCTGGCTGCCATCTGCTTCACCATCGTCGGCGCCACCTTTGCCTTTCTGTGGTTCAACGCCTATCCGGCCCAACTGATCATGGGGGATACCGGCTCGATGGCGCTGGGCGCGACCCTGGGCGTGGCCGCGCTGATGACCGGGCAATGGCTGCTGCTGCCGGTGATCGGCCTGCCCCTGGTGGCCGAAACGCTGTCGGTGATCTTGCAAGTGGGCTCGGCCAAATTCAGCCGTCGCTTCCTGGGCCGGGATATCCGCCCCTTCAAGATGAGCCCTCTGCACCACCATTTCGAGATGCTGGGCTGGTCGGAGACCCAGGTGACTCAACGCTTTTTTCTGATCGGCCTGCTTTCTGGCATGCTGGGCATTGCCCTGGCCCTGTTGTAGGCCGGCGTCAGCCATGGATCTTTCTCCCGTGTGCGCTGCAACTCCCTCCTCCGCTTCCTTCCACAACCAGACGCTGTTGGTCATCGGCCTGGCGCGGGAGGGCGCGGCCGCGGCCCGCTGGCTGGCCGCGCAGGGCGCGCGTGTGCGCGTCAGCGACGTGCGCAGCGCGGCAGAATTGGCCGGGGCCATGGCGGGCCTGGCCCCTCTGGGCGTGGAACTGATCGCCGGGCCGCAGACCGCGGCCTTGCTGGCCGGGGTAGATGCCGTGGTTGCCAGTCCAGGCGTGCCGCAAGACATCCCCCTGCTGCAAGCCGCGCGAGCGCGGGGCCTACCGATCACCACCGAGACGCGGCTTTTTGCCGAGCGCTGCCCGGCGCGGCTGGTGGGTGTGACCGGTTCCAGCGGCAAGACGACGACCAGCACCCTGACCGCGCGTATCCTGGCCGCGATGGGGCTGCGGGTGTGGCTGGGCGGCAACATCGGCGCGCCCCTGCTGGGCGAACTGGCGCAGATGACCCCCGAACACCGCGTGGTGATGGAGTTGAGCAGTTTTCAACTGCTGTATTGGGCCGGCGTCAGCCCTGAGCAGGCGGCGGTGCTCAATATCACCCCAAACCACCTCGACCGGCACCCCTCCATGGCGCACTATGCCGCGGCCAAGGCCAACATCCTGGCCGCGCAGGGCGCGACCGACGTGGCCGTGTTGGGCCGCGACGATCCGATCACCGCGGCCTGGGCGCAGAAGGCAGAAGTGCAAATCGAAGCGGACGCGGGGCAAGATGCCCTGGCCTTCCCCCTGGCCGGCAGCATCCTCACCTTTGGCCTGACCGGCCAACCCACGGCAGATGGCAGTTGGATCGACGCCGAGGGCCACCTGTGGCTGCGCTGGCAAGGCGCGACACAGCCAATCTTGCCCGCGGCTGCCATCCAACTGCGGGGGCGGCACAACCTCAGCAATGTGCTGGCTGCCATCTGCCTGGCCGCGGCCGCGGGGCCGCCCGAGCTGGAACCGGCAGCCATGGCCGCGGCGATCCGCAACTTCAACGGCGTGGCCCACCGTTTGGAGGTCGTGCGCCAGGGGGGCGGTGTGCTGTGGATCAATGACAGCATCGCCACCTCGCCAGAGCGGGCGGTGGCGGCAATGCGCAGCTTCGACGCCCCCCTCATCCTGCTGGCCGGGGGCCGCGATAAACACCTGCCCTGGCAGCAGTGGGCCGCGGTCGTGCATCAACAGGTGAAGCACGTGATCACCTTTGGCGAAGCTGCCGGTTTGATTGCGGCGGCGCTGACCCCCCGGCCCACCGGCAGCCGGCTGCAAGAACTGTTGCCGGCGCCTGATCTGGCCGGGGCGGTGGCGCTGGCCGCCGAACTGGCCCGGCCCGGCGATGTCGTCCTCCTCTCCCCTGGCGGCGCCAGCTACGACGCGTATCTCGATTTCGCCGCCCGTGGCCAGCACTTTTGCGAACTCGTCCATGCCCTTCCCATCCCCTCCTGACCCCACCCCGGATACAGAGCCATGTCCATCCACCCTGCCAGAATTGCCCAAGCCAAAGAAAATGGTTTAAACCATTCTTTGGATTATCCCCTGCTGATCCTGATCGCCGCGCTGATCGGCTTCGGGTTGGTCATGGTGTTCAGCGCCTCCTACGCCTTCGCGTATGTGAACACGGGCAACGCCCTGCACTTCTTCCTGCGCCAGGTGATCTGGACGGTGTTGGGCGTGATTGCGATGCTGGCTGCCCTCAGCATCGACTACCGCAGTTGGCGCGCCCTGGCCCTGCCGATCATGATCTTCACCATCGGCCTGCTGGTGCTGGTGCTGATCATCGGGCAGGTACGTTTTGGCGCGGTGCGGCAATTTTTCGAAGGCTCCGGTCAGCCTTCGGAATTTGCCAAGGTCTCCATCATCATTTACATCGCCGCCTGGCTGACCAGCCGCAAACAGAATCTGACCCAGATCAGCTATGGGCTGGCCCCCTTTGCCGTGCTGTTGGGGCTGATGGTCAGCTTGATCGTGGCCCAGCCCGACATCTCCACCTCAATGCTGATTACCCTGACCGCGGTGGTGATGTTCTTCGTGGCGGGCGCAGCGTGGATTCAGGTAGGACTGACCCTGCTGCTGGCCGGGCTGACTTTCGGCGTGGTGATTACCTTCTCGGCGCACGCGCAGGAGCGGATCCAGATCTTTTTACAGACTATCGTCAACCCCTTCAACACCACCAACTTCCACCTGCGCGAGGCCATCTACGCCCTGGTGGAGGGGGGGGTGTTTGGGCAAGGGCTGGCCAACAGCGTGCACAAACAGCCCCCCGGCCTGCCCGCGGTGCACTCGGACAGCATCTTCGCGGTGGTGGGCGAGGAATTGGGGCTGATCGGCAGCCTGCTGGTGTTGGCCCTCTTCTTCTTCTTTGCCTACCGGGGCATGCGCGTGGCCCTGCGCGCGCCGGATGATTTCGGCACCTTGCTGGCCCTCGGCATCACCACCTGGCTGGTCTCGCAAGCCTTGATCAACATCGCGGTGATCACGGCCACCTTCCCCTTCACCGGGCTGCCCCTGCCCTTCTTCAGCTATGGCGGCTCCAGCACGCTGGCCAATCTGATCGGCGTAGGCATCCTTCTCAACATCTCCCGCGGCGGCGGGGGAGGCATCGATCTCAGTGCGTATTCTCGTTTCTGGCGGCGGGACGGGCGGACACGTCTATCCGATCCTGACCGTGGCGGCAGCCCTGCCCGACGTCGCCGCGCGGCGTCAGGCAGCTATGCCCGCGACCGCGACTGATTGGCAACGGATCGACATCCGTTACGCCGGCACCCCCGACGGGGTGGAAGCGGCGCTGGCCGCGCGGGCACAGATCGCATTCATCCCCATCCGCGCCGGGCAGATGCGCATCCGCAACCCCCTGAAGCTGGCGCGCAATAGCCTGTGGCTGGCGCAGGGGCTGTATCAGGCGTGGCGATTGATACGCGCCTGGCGGCCGCATGTGCTGTTCGTCACCGGCGGCTATGCCTGCGCGCCGGTGGTGTGGGCGGCGCATCGCCACGCCATCCCCATTCTCATCTATCTGCCCGACCTCACACCCGGCCTGGCAGTGCAGCGCCTGGCCCGCTATGCCCAGCGCGTGGCCGTCAGCTTCCCCGCTGTCGCGGCGTTTTTCCCCGGCAAGGCCATCGTCACCGGTTACCCGGTGCGAGCCAGCCTGCGGGGGCCGCGGCTGAACAAAGCCGCGGCGCGGCGTCATTTCGATCTGGCCCCCGACCTGCCCACGCTGCTGGTCTTTGGCGGCTCGCGCGGGGCGCGGTCGATCAATATCGCCCTGGCCGCCATCCTGCCGCAGCTGCTGGCCGCGGCCCAGGTGATCCACATCACCGGCGCGTTCGACGCCCCCGCCGCGCAGGAGCGGGCCGCGGGGCTGGACGCCGCGCAGCGCCAGCGGTACCGCGCCTTCGCCTATCTGGAGGACGAACTGCCGCAGGCATTCGCGGCGGCGGATCTGGCGGTGGCGCGGGCCGGCGCCGCGGTGCTGGGCGAGTTGCCAGCCATGGCCTTGCCCGCCATCCTCGCGCCCCTGCCCATTGCCGGTCAGCACCAATTGCCCAACGCCGCCTATCTGGCCGAACGCGGCGCGGCCCACATCGTGGCCGATGCATCCCTGGCCACCGACCTGCTGCCCGCCATCCACAGTCTCCTGTTCGACCCTGCCCGCCTGGCTGCCATGGCCGCGGCCAGCGCCGCCCTGGCCCAGCCAGATGCCGCCGACCGCATCGCCCAGGCGATCCTCGACCTGGCGGCGCACCCATCCCCGCTCTGACGAGTCGCACCATGTTCAATGCCACCGAACAACTCATCCTTTTCTTGCTGCTGATGGCGGTCTTCGCGCATCAGGGCTTCCAGCGCGGACTGCTGGCAGAGATCATCAAACTGGGGCTGATCATGGTCGGCGTGGCAGTGGGACAGCCGGCGGTGCTGGGCAACACGGTGGTGAAAGCGGTGAATGGCATGTACTTCACCTTCCTCTTCCTCAGCAACGGCGGCCTGCAAATCATCCTCTCCGGCAGCTTTGGCCCGGAGGATCTGAGCAACGTCTTCACCAAGATCGCGGACAAACCTCTGCTGATCACGCAGGACAACAGCCGCATTATCCTGTTTTTGTTGATGTTGCTGCTGATCTACGCCGGATATCTGATCGGCCGGCGGCTGCCGCGCATCGCGCCGGCGCTGGGATTGGCAGCAGGCGCGGCCAATGGCCTGGTGCTGGCCTACCTCTTCTTGCCCGCCCTGCCCCGCGCCCTGCCCATCCTGGCTGTGCAGGAACGGCTGACCCTGGGCGATGGCGTGGTGGAAACCATCGGCGACACCCTGGACAGCATCGATCCGCAGATCGCCACCGCGCCGGTGACGGTGTTGTATTCCTTGCTGGGCAACACGCTGGTCATGTTGCTGATCCTCTTCATCGTGCTGCTGGGCCTGAACGGCCTGCGCGCGCACCGGCGGAGTTAGTCATCATGGGCCCTCTCGAAGTCTTGTGGGCGATCGTCGTCATCTTCTTCCTTTTCATTGCCTTTGCCCGCGGCTATGGCAATGAACTGGGGGTGACGACCCTGATTTTCGTGGCCCTGTTCATCATCACCGAGTTTGCGCAGGATTACCTGCCCCGGATCATGACCGCGGTCTTGCAACGCACCGGCGGGGTGATCGACGATCGCGCCAGCGATCACCTGCTGAGCACCCTCCTCTCGGTGATCTTCATCTCCATCCTCTTCGCCAGCTACGCCGGCGCCACCTTCACCCTGCCCGGCATCAGCAACCGGCGCAACAACCTGCTGAACGTGCTGGTGGGGCTGCTGAACGGCTATCTGGTGGCGGGCACGTTGTGGTATTTCCAGGATTATTACCGGTATCCGGTGGCCGATTTCACCAACAGCGCCGGCGAGCCGCTGCTGCTGGATCTGCCGCTGACGCCGTTGGCGGAAAATCTGGCCAATTTCTTGCCCCCCTACGTGGTGCCCCCCCTGTTCTGGGCGGCGATGGTGATGCTGCTGCTCCTCTTCCGGGTGCGTAGATGAGTTGGCAAGCCCTCTTCTCCCTCCCGCGGGATCAGCGCCCGGCCCACCGCATCCATTTGGTGGGCATCGGCGGCACGGGGCTGGCGCCGATCGCCAACGTGCTGCTGGAAATGGGCTTCCAGGTCAGCGGCAGCGACCAGCAGACCTCCGCGCGCACGGAAGCGTTGGCCGCGGCAAGCGCGAGCGTGCACCTCGGCCATGACCCGGCGCATCTGCTGCCGCGGCCCGATCTGGTGTTGATCTCCTCGGCCATCGCCGCGGCCAACCCGGAGGTGGCGGCGGCGCGGGCTGCGGGCATCCCCGTGGTGAAACGGCGAGAGCTGCTGGGGCCGCTGTTGGCCGGTCGCCGGGTGATCGCCGTGGCGGGGACGCATGGCAAAACCACGACGACCGGCATGATCGCGCACCTGCTCAGCCGGGGGGGACGGCCACAGACGGCGGCGACTTCGGCAAGCTCAGTCGAGCCGGGCTATATCATCGGCTCCGACATCCCCGGGCTGGGGCAGAGCCGCGCGGGCGAAGGGGACTGGTTCGTGATCGAGGCGGACGAGTATGATTACGCGTTCCTGGGCCTGACTCCCGAGATCATCGTCCTCACCAGCCTGGAATGGGATCATCCTGATTGTTTTCCCACCCCCGCGGCCTATTTTGCCGCGTTTGAGCGCTTCAGCCGGCAGTTGCGGGCCGGGGGCAGCGTGGTCTATTGCCGCAGCGATGCCAATCTGCGGGCGCTGGCCGCGGCGCAGGGGGGGCCGGGCTGGCAAGGCTACAGCGCCCACGCCGGCGCGGATTGGCAGGCGCGGGGCATCGAGATCGGGCCTGAAGGCGTCTGCTATACTTTGCAGGGGCCGGACGGGGTCGAGCAGCCGGTGCAGCTGGCTGTGCCCGGCCTGCACAATGTGCTGAACAGCGCCGCCGCCCTGATCGCGGCGGGATTGGCGGGCCTGCCCTTGGCCACGGCTGCGCCCTTGCTGGCCAGCTTCCGCGGGGCAGCGCGGCGCTTCGAGATCAAGGGGGAAGCGGGCGGCGTGTTGGTGATCGATGATTACGCACACCATCCCACCGAGATCCGCAGCACCCTGGCCGCGGCCCGCGCCCTCTATCCGCAGCGGCAGATCTGGGCGGTGTACGAGCCGCACACTTTCAGCCGCACCCGCGCCCTGCTCGATCAATTCGAGGGGGTGTTCGCGGCCGCGGATCATCTGCTGGTGACCGATATCTACCCCGCGCGTGAAGCCTTCGACCCCGGCATCAGCCCCGCCCAGATCGTGGCCGCCAGCCGCCATCCCCAGGCCGTGGCCAGCGGCTCGCTGGAAGAGACGCGGCAGCATCTGCAGGGGCATGTACAGCCGGGCGGGGTGGTGATCCTGCTCAGCGCCGGCCCGGCCACCGCGCTGGCAGGCGCGCTGCTCGCCGCCCCCCTCTCCCCCTCTCTGCTGGCGGCGCTGCGCCCGTTGGCGCGGTACGGCGTGCAAGAAAACGCGGCCCTGGCCCCGCACACCAGCTTTCAGATCGGCGGGCCGGCCGCAGCCCTGCTCACCCTCGCTCAGCGCCCGCACCTGGAGGCCGCGCTCGACCTGCTGCACGAACACCGCGTGCCCTTCCTCCTGCTTGGCGGCGGCTCCAATGTCCTGATCAGCGATGCGGGCGTGCCCGGGTGGGTCATCCTCAACCAATGCCGGCGCGTGGAGTGGCCCCCGGCCGGCAGCCAGCCCCCCCTGGCCGTGCGCGTGCAGAGCGGCGCCCCCCTGGCCGGATTCGCCCGCAGCGCCATCAAACGAGGGCTGACCGGCCTGGCCTGGGCGGTGAGCGTGCCCGGCGCGGTGGGCGGAGCGATCATCGGCAACGCCGGCGCGCATGGCGGCAGCATCGCCGACTCGCTGCACAGCGTGGAGGTGTGGCAAGAAGGCCAGATCCAGACCCTGCCCGCAGCAGAGCTCGATTTCGCCTACCGCCGCAGCCGGTTCAAGGAGCAGGTGGCCCGGCCCGGGCTTGGCCCGGTGGTGCTGGCCGCCACCTTTCACCTGCAGCGGGATGAGGATGGCAGCGAGCCGGCCCGCGCCGCCGCCTACATCGCCCACCGCCGCCGCACGCAGCCGGTGGAGAAGAGCGCCGGCTCCATCTTCAAAAACCCGCCCGGCGATTTCGCCGGCCGCCTGATCGAAGCCGCCGGCCTCAAAGGCGCTTGCTACGGCGGGGCCAGCGTCAGCAACCGGCACGCCAATTTCATCATCAACGCAGATCGCGCAACTGCGGCGGACGTGGTACACTTAATCAACCACATTCGCCGCACCATCTATCAGCGTTACGCCCTGCTGCTGGAACCGGAGATTCAATTCCTGGGCGATTGGAGCGCCGGCCCGACCCTGTGGTTCCCCACCCCCTCCCCTTGATCCACTTCATGTCTCGCAAACTCTGCATCGGCGTCCTTTTTGGCGGCCGCTCTGGCGAGCACGACGTCAGCCTGATGAGCGTGCAGTCGGTGCTGCGGGCGCTGGATGGCGAGCGCTACGACATCCGGCCCATCGGCATCGACCGCCAGGGCCGCTGGCTGTTGGCCGAGGATCCACTGGAACGGCTGATCTGCGGCGACAGCGCGCCCGCGGACGCGGCGCTGTGGCCGCAACCCGCCGACCTGGCCGGGATCGACGTGATCCTGCCGGTGCTGCACGGCACCTATGGCGAGGATGGCACGCTGCAAGGCTTCCTCGACCTGGCCGGGATTCCCTACGTTGGCTGCGGCACGCTCAGCTCGGCCCTGGCCATGGACAAGGCGGTGTGCAAACAGGTTTTCGCCGCGCACGGGCTGCCGCAAACGCCCTGGCGACTGGTGTGGCGCGCTGATTGGGAGGCCGATCCCGCGGCCATCCTGGATCAGTTGCAAGCGGCCCTGCCCTACCCCATGTTCACCAAGCCGGCCAATCTCGGCTCCAGCGTGGGCATCAGCAAGGCCCGCAACCGCGCTGAGTTGGCCGCGGGGCTGACCGAAGCCGCGGCCTACGACCGCAAGATCGTGGTGGAGCAGGCCGTGCCCCACGCCCGCGAGATCGAAGTCTCGATCCTGGGCAACGATGACCCCATCGCCTCCCTGCCGGGGGAGATCCTCCCCAGCAATGAATTCTACGACTACGCCGCCAAATATGTGGATGGCGCCAGCCGCGAACGCATCCCCGCGCCGATCAGCCCCGCCCTGACCACCCAGGTGCAGGCAATGGCTGTGCAAGCCTTCCGCGCCGTGGATGGCAGCGGGCTGGCCCGCGTCGATTTTCTGCTGAACGATGCCAGCGGCGAGTTGTTTTTGAACGAGATCAACACCCTGCCCGGCTTCACCAGCATCAGCATGTATCCGAAACTGTGGGCGGCCAGCGGCCTCCCCTACACCGACCTGCTCGACCGCCTGATCGCTCTGGCGCAAGAGCGCCACGCCGACCGCATGCGGAATCAGACTGTTTTGCGCGTTCCATCCGCGCACTTGACGAAGGACGATGGACGATAGACGATAGACGATAGATCGCGTTCGCCATCGTCCGCCGTCCATCGTCTATCGTCCCCCCCCACACGCACCATGCCCCGCTACTACCGCAGCACGCCCCACCGCATCGCCGCGCCGGCCCCGCGCAAAGGCCAACGCGGGCGGCGGCGCGGACTGCGCTTTGATTTCGTCTCTCTGCCGGCGCTGGGCCTGGGCCGGTTGCAGGCCCGCAGCGGCCAGAAACCGCGCGGCCAGCGCCGGGTGTCGCCCCTGACGCGGGCGCGGCGGGTTGTGGCGCAACGCGTGTGGGATGCCAGCCATCTCGCTGCCGGGCTGCTGCTGATCGCCGCCCTGGCCGCGCTCATCTTTGTCTTCGTCAGCCTCGATTTCTACGTCTTCAGCGCCGCTATCGTCGACGCCGCCTACACTTCTGAAGACGCAGCCTACGAAGTCAGCAACGTGCGCAATCAGAGCATTTTTTACCTCGATCCCCCAAAAATTGCGGCCAACGTGCAGACACTGCCGCACGTGCGCAGCGCCAGCGTGCGCCTCAGCCTGCCCAACCGCGTGCACATCCAGGTGCAGGAGCGCCAGCCCACCATCCTCTATCAGGTTCTGGGCGCCAGCTATTGGGTGGATGATGAGGGCGTGATCGCGCCAGCAGTGGCGCAGAAAGAAGGATTGATCAAACTGATCGACGACGACGGCGCCGCGGCCAGCCAGGCGGGCGCGCAGTTGGACGCGGCCATCCTGCAGGCGGTGCACTACATCCACACCACCTTGCCCCAGGTCACCACCTTTCGCTACCAGCGGCCCTACGGCCTCTATTTCTTCAGCCCCGAAGGGTGGCGCGTGAATCTGGGCGAGGCCGCGGACATGGACGCCAAACTGAAACGCTGGGAAGCGGTGCGCCGCCAGATCGCCGCCGAAGGCGCGCTATTGAGCGAGATCGACCTGCGCTTCAAAACTCCCTTCTGGCACTGATCCCCTCCCCCCACCTGTCTATGAGAACCTGACCGTGTCTGAGATCATCACAGCCATCGATGTTGGCACCACCAAAATCTGCACCTTCATCGCCGAGGCCACGCCAGAGGGGGAGCTGCGCCTGATCGGCGCCGGCCAGGCGCGCAGCCAGGGCCTGCGCAAAGGCGTGGTCGTCAATGTCACCGCGGCTACGCAATCGATCGCCGAATCGATCGAACAGGCGGAGCAGGCGGCCGGCTTCACCATCCGCAGCGCCTATGTCGGCATTGTCGGCGGGCACATCCACTCGCACAATGGCAACGGCGCGGTGGCCATCCCCCGCGGGCGCAGCATCACCCGGGCGGATGTGGATCGCGCCCTGGACGCGGCCCGCGCCATCCCCGTGCCCAACGACCGCGAGATCATCCACACCATCGCCCGCAGCTTCACCATCGACGAACAGGCCGGCGTGCAAGAGCCGATCGGCATGCACGGCTACCGGCTGGCGGTGGATGCGCACATCATCACCGGCGCGTCGGCGGCGATCAACAATCTGGTCAAATGCATCCAGGCCAATGGCGTCACCATCGAGGAGCTGGTGTTGGAACCGCTGGCCAGCGGCGAGGCCGTGCTGAACGAGGATGAGCGAGGCATGGGCGTGGCCGTGGCCGACATCGGCGGCGGCACCACCGACATCGCCATCTACATCGACGGCGCGGTCTGGCACACGATCGTGCTCGATGTGGGGGGGGACAATCTCACCCGTGACCTGGCCGTGGGGCTGCGCGCGCCCCTGGATGCGGCAGAATACCTTAAAATTCGTTACGGCCATGTGCAACCGGAACGCATCGCCGAAGAGGAAACGGTGAGCGCGCCGGCATTCGGCGAGAACCAGATCCAGTCGGTCTACCGGCGCTACATCGCCGAGATCCTGGAAGCGCGCTGCGAAGAGATCCTGAACCTGATCCTGCGCGAGGTCAAACGCTCCGGCTATGATGGCTTGTTGCCTGCAGGCATCGTCCTCACCGGCGGCGCCGCTCAATTGCCGGGTTTGAAAGAGGTGGGCAGGGAAATCTTCCGCATGCCGGTGCGCACCGGCGCGCCCAACAGCCTGAGCAATGCCCAGCGGCAGTGGCTGACGCCGGCGTATGCCACCGGCATCGGCCTGCTGTTGTGGGGGCAACGCCACGGCCCCACCGCGCCGCCCCGCCGCGCTTCCCCCCTGCTGCCGCGGCTGCAAACCTGGCTGCGCAACCTGCTGCCCGGCTGATCCCCTGCCCACGTTACCTGACACCCAAGCAAAAACACCCTACTGCACGCCACAGCCCCCTCGACCAGCGATTTGAGATTTCCCCGCATCCGGGGTATGCTGGCCCCCTTCAGGCGTTGTTTCCCCCCGTGCAGTGCCTTTCTGTCCGACAACACTTCGAGGAGGCTTTTCCCAACCATGAGCAAACCATCCCGACCCTACGTAGAAAATCTGGCCCAGATCAAAGTCATCGGTGTGGGCGGAGGCGGCGGCAACGCTGTCAGCCGCATGATCGCCGAAGGCATTCAGGGCGTCGAATTCGTGGTCGTCAACACCGACGCCCAGGCGCTGATGATGTCAGAAGCGCCGCTGCGGGTACGCATCGGCGACAAACTGACCAAGGGCCTTGGCTCTGGCGGCCACCCCAACATCGGCGAACAGGCCGCCAACGAATCGGCGGATGAGCTGAAAGAGATGCTCAAGGGCGCCGACATGATCTTCGTCACCTCTGGGCTGGGCGGCGGCACCGGCACCGGCGCCTCGCCGATCATCGCCCGGCTGGCCCGCGAAACCGGCGCCCTCACCATCGGCGTCGTCACCAAACCCTTCACCTTCGAGGGGACGCGGCGCCGGCAACTGGCTGAAGAGGGCGCCGCCGCCCTCAGCCAGCATGTCGACACCCTGATCGTCATCCCCAACGACCGGCTGTTGCAGATTGTGGACAAACGGGCCAGCATGCAGCAGGCCTTTGCCACTGCCGATGATGTCCTGCGTCAGGGCATTCAGGGCATCAGCGAACTGATCACCATCCCCGGCCTGATCAACCTGGACTTTGCCGATGTACGCTCGATCATGAGCGAGGGCGGGGCGGCGCTGATGGCCATCGGCATCGGGCGAGGAGACAACCGGGCGCAACAAGCCGCGGAGGCCGCCATCCACTCCCAGTTGCTCGATATCTCCATCGACGGCGCCCGCGGCATCCTCTTCAACGTCACCGGCGGCATGGATATGAGCCTGTTCGAAGTCAACGAAGCCGCCGAGATCATCCGTCGCACCGCCCACCCCGAAGCCAACATCATCTTCGGGGCCGTGGTCGACCCCAACCTGCATGATGAACTGCGCATCACCGTCATCGCCACCGGGTTCGATGCCGTTCATGCCAAACCCCAACCCGCCACCTCCAGCAAAACGATCGACTTCCCCGCCCGGCCCTACGACAGCGAGGATCTCGACATCCCCGCGTTCCTGCGCCGGGCCCGCACCCGCAACCAATAACTGTCCAGGAGCGCCCGGTTTACTCGCGGCCGGGCGCTGCTTTTTTCCTCCAACCGCTGCTCTGCCATCCTTAAATTTCTGCGCAGATTCCCCAAAATGATGACGATAGGGCTTGAAAGGACGCCCAGGCTGTGCTATACTGGCGCTCCCTTATCCCCTAGATGTTGTGTCGATTGGAATAACAGACACAATATCTAGTGATCCAATGTCATCACGGCGATGATCGGCGCGGTTCAGCCGCCTCATCGCCGGGCAGCCAGGATGGCGGATCAGCCACACTTCGGGCGCCCGCACCGGCGGGTGAATTGTTAGGATCATGAAATGTCCTCATTGTAGCGGCAACGACACGCGCGTCATCGACACGCGCGATTCTGGCGACGGCATCCGCCGCCGCCGCCGCTGTGTCCATTGCGACCAGCGATTCACCACCTACGAACAGGTAAACACCGCTGTCCACATCATCAAATCGGATGGCCGGCGCGAGCCTTTCGACCGCATCAAGCTGCTCAACGGCATCCGCGTGGCCTGCGCCAAACGCCCCATCGCCAGCGCCGAATTGGATGGCGTGGTCGATCGCATCGACGACTATGTGCACAGCCTGGGCAAAGCTGAAGTCCCCAGCCAGGTGATCGGAAACATGGTGCTGGACAGTCTCAAAACCATCGATCCGGTGGCCTACATCCGCTTTGCCACCGTTTACATGGATTTGCCCGATCTGGAAGCTGTGCGCGCCGAGATCGACCGGCTGATGGGCCGCGGCTGACACCCTCCCCCCTCACCCCTCACAGGAGCCCTGCACCATGACCGAACGGACAGGCAGCATCACCACCTCACCCACCCACCCCGCCTACGTGCAAGATGCCGCCATCGACCTATCGCCAAACAGCCAGGAAGTGCTGCGCCGGCGCTATTTGCGCAAAGGCCTGGACGGCAAGCCGGTGGAAACGCCGGCGCAAATGTTCTACCGGGTGGCCACCCATCTGGGCGCGGTGGAGCCATCATTCGGCGGCGACGCCGCCATGGCCAGCAAACGCTTCTATGATCTGCTGACTTCGCTGCGCTTTTTCCCCAATTCGCCCACCTTTACCGGCGCCGGCACGCCGTTGGGCCAATTGGCCGCCTGTTTTGTGCTGCCGATCGAAGATGACATGGGCAAGCATCCCGATGGCATCTTCCAAACCATGCGCAACGCCGCCCTGATCCAGCAGACCGGCGGGGGGAATGGCTTCTCCTTCAGCCGCCTGCGCCCGCGCGGGGACAAGGTGCTGACCTCTGCCGGCATTGCCACCGGGCCGGTGGGATTCCTGGAAGCCTACGACAAGGCTTTTGGCGTGATCGCGCAGGGGGGCACCCGCCGCGGGGCCAACATGGCGGTGCTGCGCGTCGATCATCCTGACGTGGAAGAGTTCGTGACCTGCAAGGCGGAAGAGGGCCGCATCGCCAACTTCAACATCTCTGTTGGCATCACCGACGCCTTCATGCAGGCAGCGATGGCCGGCGAGGCTTTCGATCTGATCAACCCGCGCGATGGCGCGGTGTGGCGCGCCATCGACGCCCGCGAGTTATTCGACAAAATCGCAACCTACGCCCATCGCAACGGCGAGCCGGGCATGCTCTTCGTGGACGCGGCCAACCGCGCCAACCCCGTGCCCCACCTCTACGAACTGGAAGCGACCAACCCCTGCGGCGAGCAGTGGCTTGGCCCCTATGAAAACTGCTGTCTCGGCTCGATCAACCTGGCCCGGCATGTCGACGATCGGGGCGGCATCGACTGGAAAGCGCTGGAGGAAAGCGTGGTTGCGGCCACCCATTTCCTCGATAATGTAGTAGAAGCGAACGCCTACGTGCCGGCTGTGCCCCAACTGAAAGATGCGGCCCACCGCGTGCGCCGCATCGGGCTGGGCATCATGGGCGTGGCCGATGTGATGTACGTGCTGGGCGTGCGCTACGGCTCTGAAGAAGCGGAGGAATTGGCAGGGCAGATCATGGAATTCGTGCGCTATCACTGCATGCGCGCTTCGATCGACCTGGCGCGCACGCGCGGGGCCTTCCCGGCCATCCGCGGCTCGATCTACGATCCCATCCAGCTCAAATGGGCGCCGCCCACCCCCCTGCAACCCTACACCCGCGACTTTGGCCGCCCCCCCCTCAATTGGGATGTGATCGTGGCCGGGATCATGGCCCACGGCATCCGCAATGGCGCCCAGACTACCATCGCCCCCACCGGCACCATTGGCACCGTCACCGGCTGCGAAGGCTATGGCTGCGAGCCGGTCTTTGCCCTGGCCTACACGCGTTATGTCAAAGAAGCCAGCGGGGATGTGCCTCTCACCTACAGCAGCCCCCTCTTCCTGCGGGCGCTGGACAACGCCGGCATCGAAGGAGAGCAGCGCCAGCGCATCATCGCCGAGATTCTGCACACCGGCAGTTGCCAGGGCGTCGAAGAGCTGCCCGAAGCGATCTTGCATGCTTTCGTGGTCAGTCAGGATGTGACGCCCATCGAGCATGTGCGCATGCAAGCAGCGCTGCAGCGGTTTGTCGACAACAGCATCTCGAAGACCTGCAATTTCCCGCCCGATGCCAGCGTCGAGGATGTAAAAGAAGCGTATGAGCTGGCCTGGCATCTGGGCTGCCGCGGGCTGACGGTCTACGTCACCGGCAGCCGCCAGGAGGTGGTGCTGGAAACCAAGAGCACCGCCGAGGCCAAGGGCAAACAGGCCGACGCCCCCGTCGGCGACCCTGCCGCGGACCCGCCCGCGCCTGTGCCGCAGCGCCGCCGGCGACCGGGCCACCTCACCGGCGTCACCTATCGCCGGCCCACGCCCCTGGGCACGGCCTACATCACCGTCAACAGCACCGAAGATGCCGAGCCTTTCGAGGTCTTTCTCAACGTGGGCAAGGCCGGCTCCGACGTCGCCGCAGTGTCCGAAGCCCTGGGCCGGCTGATGAGCTACATCCTGCGCATGCCCAGCCCGCTGGATCCGCGCGAACGCCTGCAACAGATCATCTACCAACTGGGCGGCATCGGCGGCGGACGGGCCTTGGGCTTTGGCCCCCAACGCGTCCGCTCCCTGCCCGACGCCCTCGCCCAGGTGCTGAGCGAGTATCTAAACGAAGTCGAAATGCAGGTGCTGGCCAAACCGGCCCCGGTGGCCGCCGCGCAGATGGAGCTGCCCCTGAATCAGATCGGCGATCTGTGCCCCGAATGCGGCCAGGCCACCTTCCTTTATCTCGAAGGCTGCAAGAAATGCATCAATTGCAGCTACAGCGAGTGCTGATCGCTGCCTGCATTGCCCTCATCGAAGGCCGGAGACGCGTCTCCGGCCTTTGTTTTGGGCTTTTCTGTTCGTTCCCCCCCGCCTGCCGGCCCATTTTTCTCGCCCTGACCCCGCCGCCGTGCTATACTCTTGTCACTGCTCACCCTCCACCCCGCGCCCCTGCTCCACTGCGATGAAACGTCTGCTGCTGCTGCTCCTCCTCGCCTTGCCCGGCCCCTGGGCCGCGGCCCAGGCCCAGACCCCTATCCCCCTCACCTCCCTCACCATCTCCCTCTGGCCCGAATTCGATCAACCCGACCTGCTGGTGATCATCGATGGCGAGATGGCAACGGCCGGCCAGCAGGTGCAAGTGCCTACGCCGCCCGGCGCCTTGATCAACGCCGTGGCCGAGTTAGATGCAGCCAACGACCTGTTGAACGCCCCCTACGATCTGCGCGCGGACGCCGCCGGCAATCAGATCATCACCCTCACCCCGACCGGGTCGCATTTTCGGGTGGAATACTACACGGCCCTGCCCAGCAGCGGCGCGGCCCGCACCCTCGACTTTGTCCTGCCCGCCGGCTATTTCACCGCCGTCAGCGGCGCCATCGAGGTCTTGCTGCCGCCAGGCGCGGCCAACATTCGCTCCGAGCCGGCATTGGCTCCCGCCGGCGCCGCGCAGTCCGGCGTTTCCATCTTGCAGCGCACCTTCACCACCCTGGAGGGGACAGCGTCGCTTGCACAATCCCTGAGGTATGACAATGCCAGCGGCGCCCTGACCGCGCCGCCCACCCCAGCCGCGGCCGCTGCCCCGCCGGCCGCAACCGCGGCCCCCGCGCCAGGCAGGGACAACACCCTGCTGATCGGGGGGCTGGCCTTCGCCGCGCTGCTGCTGGCCCTGGCCGGCGGCTACGGTCTGTGGCGCCTGCGCCATCCGCCGGCGCCGGCGTTGACCACCTCGCAGCGCCGGCGGCAGCCCCCGCCGCCCGCGCCCAGCGGCGAGTCAGGTCAGGATCATTTCTGCCGGCAGTGCGGCGCCCCATTTGGGGAAGGCGACCGCTTCTGCCGCAAGTGCGGCGGCGCCCGCGGCTGATCGCCGGGCCATCGCCAAAGGCAGGCATACGGAACCCCAGCCCCCTGCCGTCCTACCAGAAAAATGCACATCGACTCCCCGACGCTGCAAGCAGCGAGCGCAAAGGCCGCAGCCACACCCGGCAATCTCCGCATGGGCCCATGACGAACGATCCGGCTGATCTGCTGCAACGTGCACGGCAGCGCGACTCCGCAGCCCTGGCAGCCATCTACGACACCTACGCCGCCAAGATATACGCCTACATCTACCGTCATGTTGGCGATCCGCATCGCGCCGAAGACCTGACCTCCCGCGTGTTCATCAAGATGTTGGAAGCGCTGGATCGAGATAAATTCGCCCGCGATGCTTTGCAATCCTGGCTTTATCGCATCGCCCACAATGTGATTGTGGACGACATCCGCCACCGCCAGCGCCGGCCCACCAGCAGCCTGCACGAAGGCCTGGCCGAACCCCCCGAAACGCACCCCGACCACATCGTCGCCAAACAGATCGAGAACGCCCGGCTGCGCGCCGCCATCGCCGAACTCACCACCGATCAGCGCGATGTCATCCTCCTCCGCTTTGGCGAGGGCATGACCGCCCCCCAGGTGGCCCATGTCCTGGGCAAGACCGAAGAAGCGGTGCGGGCTTTGCAACGCCGGGGCCTGACCAATCTGCGCAAATTGCTCGATCTCTCTCCCTCTCTCTCCCCACCCCACGCCTCATGACCTCCTCAGCGCAGGACCTGCTGCTCGATCAGGCGCTCGCCGGCCTCATTGCCGGGGATGCGCAGGCGCCGGGCGCGCTCGACCCGGATCTGGCCGCGCTGCTGCCCCTGGCCCGCGATCTGCACGCCACCCTGTCCGCGGCCCCGCCCCTGCCCCCGCACGGCCTGCGGCCCGGCCGCTCCGCCTTTTTGACTGCGGCCGCGGCCCCGCCCCCGCGCCGCCGCTGGCCCCAACTGACTCTGGGCAATCTGTTCAGCGGCTGGGCGCCGATCGTGGCTGTGCTGGCCCTGGCGCTGCTGCTGACCACGATGCTGCGTCCCGGCAGCCAGCCGGCCAGCCCGGCCAAACCAGCGACAGAGGCGGCGCCGGTGATCACGACCACGCCCACTCGCCAATCCACCACACCCACCCTGCTGCCCGAACCGACAGCCACGGCCACCGCCACCCACACGCCCACGGCATCCCCTTCCCCCACGGCCACGGCTACCGCCACCCGCCAGCCCACCGCCACACACAGTCCCACCCACACCCCCCTGCCGCCGCCCACCGCCACACCGGTGGCCGCGGCGCCCCCGGCGGACACGGCCACCCCCGAAGCAGCATCGCAGGCGCAGCCCCCTGACCCGCCGCCCACAGATACGCCGCCGCCCACCAACACGCCCACCCCGCTGCCCCCTGCGGCCACCGACACGCCCACCCCGCTGCCCACAGCTACACCGACGGCGCCTCTCGCTACCCCCACGCCCACGCCGCCGCCCCCTGCGACCACAGACACGCCCACCCCGCCGCCCACAGCCACGCCGACTGCCGCGCCTCTCGACACCCCCACCCCCACGCCGCCCGGCAAGCCGCGCATCTGGCCCACCCCCGCCGCCGAGCTAACCGTCGCCCCCCCGCCCACCCCGCCGCCTTATTGAGTTGGTAAATTGGTAAATTGGTAGGTTGGTAGGTTGGTAAATTGGTAGATTGGTGGGAAATCGTCCCCAATCTACCAATTTACCAACCTACCAATTTACCAATTTACCAATTTACCAATTTACCAACCTACCAACCTACCAAGTCATTGCGGCGGCAAGGGGGGGAGGAAGGGCAGCGGATCCACCACAACGCCGTTGCGTCGCACCTCGAAATGCACGTGCGGCCCGGTCGAGCGCCCGGTCGAACCCACCGCGCCGATCACCTGCCCCCGGCTGACCCGCTGCCCCACCTGCACCGAGGGGCCTTTCAGGTGGCTGTACAGCGTCTCCCACCCCTGCCCGTGCCGGATGAGCACCGAATAGCCATAACCGGTGAACAGCCAGCCGGCCCGCGCCACCACGCCCTCTCCTGCCGCGTACACCGGCGCGCCATAGCTGGTGGCAATATCGACCCCGCGGTGAAGGCCCTCAAAACGTTGGGTCAACCGGCCCCGCAGCGGCCAGGCAAACGGCGAATCCAGCGCCGGGGCCGGGGCCGGGATCTGCAATTCCAGATAACCGCCAGGCACGATCACCTCCTCCCCGGCCTGCACCTGGCCCTCCTCGATGGCGCTGCCATCAAGATGCAGCAGCGCCTGCGGCTCCACCTGCCAGCGGGCCGCGATCTGCGCTAGCGTCTCCCCCGGCCGCACCTGATGAATGGCGCCAATGAAGGGCAAGATGCGCACCTCCTGGTCGATGCTGAGCAAATCGGGATTGCGCAGCAAGTCGGGGTTGCTGTAGCGCAGGGTATCGACATCTAAATCATAGCGGGCGGCGATCTCCCAAAGCGTATCGCCCGCCTGCACGGTGTAGGTGACGATCGTGGCGCGGGCGGCAGAACTCTGCCGATCCTCGATCCACCACTCCCAACAATCCACCTCTGCAAAATCGATGCAGGGATGCGCGGCGACCGGTTGCAGCGCCGCCCCGGTCAAGAGCAAGGCGCAGAGCGCAATCTGTATGATTCGTGACAACATGCGGCCATCCTACCAGGGCGATGGAAATTTGGCAATCGCCAGCGGTCGCGGCGCGGCCTCACTCTGGCAGGCGGGGCACGCGGGCGAGGATGGCGCTGATCACCTCGTAATTGATCGTGCCCAACCACGCGGCCACCTCATCCGCGCTCAGATGCGCCTCCCCCTGGCGGCCGATCAGCACCACCTCGTCGCCGGGAACCACGCCGGGGATGGCGCTGACATCGATCGCGGCCTGATCCATGCTGACCCGGCCCACCAGCGGCGCCCGCTGCCCGCGCACCAGCACATGCCCCCAGTTGCGCGGGGCGCGGCGGAAGCCATCGGCGTAGCCCACGGGCAGGATGGCGATGCGCTGCTCGCCGATCGTGTGGTAGCTCAGCCCGTAACCGACCGGCGCGCCGGGGGGCAGGGTCTTCACCTGGGCAATCGTCGTTTTCCAGCTCAGCGCCGGACGAAAATCAGGGGGCAAGGGCAGATCAGGGGCCGGCGCCAGCCCGTACAGGCCGATGCCCAGGCGCACCGCGTCGAATTGGGCGTCGGGCCGGGTGAGAAAAGCGGCGGTATTGGCTGCGTGCACCAGGGGCGGGCGCAGGCCCTCCCCCTCCAGCGCCGCCAGCAGGGCCTGGAAACGCTGCAATTGCAGGCCGGTGTACGGATCCGCCGGCATATCCGCCGCGGCCAGATGGGTGAAGAGGCCGGACGCGTGCACGTGGGGCATCTGGCGCAGCCGCCGTAGAAAGGAAGGAACCTGATCGGGAAAAAGGCCGAGCCGGCCCATGCCGCTATCCACCTTGATGTGCACCGCCGCAGTCTTGCCCAGCGCGGCCGCAGCCTGATCCAGCGCCGCGGCCACATCGAGATCGTACAGGGCCAGATGCAGATCCAGCTCCAGCGCGGCCCGAGCCTGCCAGGGGGGCGTGTAGCCCAAGATCAGCAGGGGCAGGTCGATCCCGGCCCGGCGCAGGGCCTGCGCTTCGGGCAGGCAGGCCACCGCGGCCATGGCCGCGCCCGCGCGGGCGGCGATACGGGCCACCGTGGCCGCGCCGTGGCCGTAGGCGTCGGCCTTGAGCACCACGATCAGCCGCACCCCCGGCTGCAAACGGGCGCGGGCCGCGGCCAGATTGTCGGCCAGGGCCACGGTATCGATCTCCACCCAGGTGGGGCGCAGGGTGTTGCGCAGGCGCAGGTGCTGCCAGGCCGGATTCTGGCGGGCCAGGAGCGCGGGGGCGCTGTCCGGATCGGCCAGCAGCACGGCCACGGCCCGCTCCAGCCGGGCTTCACGCGAGCCTTTGATCAGGAGGGTGGCCTGGGGATTTTCCCGATCTCCGCCCTCTGCTCCCTGCTCTCCGATCAGCCCCTGCGCAAGATCGGCGGCGGCCGCGGGCGTGTCCGCGTGGTGGATGGCGGATGCAGGCAGACCGGCGCTGGCCGCGGCCGCGGCAATCGCCCGCGCCTGGCTGCCCACGGTGATCAGGTGATCGAGCGAGGCCGCCACCTCCGGCCCCAATTCGGCCAGATGCTGCTCTGCCTGCGGGCCGAGATCGCTGTGCTGGCCCAGGATGGCGATGCGGGGCGGGGCATAGGCGGCCAGCACGCGCAGGGCCGCGCGCGTGGCTGCAGGATTGGCCGAATAGCTGTCGTCGAGCAGCAGCGCATCCCCCCGGCCGGGCAGGGGGCGAAGGCGGCCGGGCAGGGGATGGAACGCGGCCACGCCGGCCTGGATCGCCTCTGGCGGCGCGGCCAGCAGCAGGGCAATGGCCACGGCAGTGCGCAGCGAGGCTTGCTGATGCGCGCCGAGCAGATGGGTGGTGAGGGTAAAGCGCGCGGCTGCCCCCGGGGCCAGGCTGGGATCGCAGCGCACCTCCAGGCGGTCGCCGGCCGCGTTCAGGGCCTGCATCTGCACGGCCCCGTCCCCGGCCTGGCTGTGCGAGAGGGTCTGCACGTGCACGGGCCAAGGCCCCGCCTGATGCGGATCGTCGGCGTTGCAGATGGCCACGCCCCCCGGACGCAGCGCCGCCCACAGCGCCCGCTTCTCCGCGGCGATGCCCTCGACGCTGCCGAACACGCCCAGATGCGCGTCGTTGATCGTGGTGATGGCGGCGATCTGCGGTTGCAGCAGCGCGCCCAGTTGGGAGATCTCACCGTACGCGTCCGCGCCCACCTCGATCACGGCAAAGCGATGCGCGGCGCGCAGCCGGCCCAGGGCCAGGGGGATGCCGAGGCGGTCGTTGTAGCTATCGCGCGTGCGAAAGACCTGGCCGGGGAAGGCCTGCTCCAACAGATCCGCGGTCAGCTCTTTGGCCGTGGTCTTGCCGCTGGAACCGGTGATGGCGATGACCAGAGGCGTATACAGGCGGAGGATGTGCGCGGCCCAGGCGCGCAGCGCGTCGCCGGCGTCGGGGACGAGCAGGGTGGTGACCGCGGGGTGCTGGGCGACAGGGTGTTGGCAAAGGATGCCGGTGCAGCCGCGGGCTACCGCGTCGTGGATGTGGTCGTGGCCATCGCCGGTGGGCGTGCGCAGGGCCACGAAAAGCTGATCCGCCGCGGCCAGCCGCGAATCGTGGCAGAAATCGGGCCAGGTTTCCGTGGTCTGGGCGCCGTGCAACTGGCCCCCCGTGGCAGCAAGCAGGTCGGCGAGGGTGATCATGGGCAGTGGTCAGTGGTCAGTATTCAGTATTCAGTGTTCAGTATTCAGTGTTCAGTGTTCAGTGTTCAGTGTTCAGTGTTCAGTATTCAGTATTCAGTGTTCAGTGTTCAGCCGAAGCCGCCGAATGAATTCGGCGGCTGATACAAAGAAACCCGTTGAAACGGGTTGCTGATCACGCTATTCTGTCATTACAACCTGCTTCAGCAGGTTTTCGATAACAGACCGTGAATTCATTCACGGTGCCAGGGCAATCGCATCTGTTACAATAATTAATTATTAATCATTAAAAGCATCTCTCATACACGACGCTTCAATCTTTAATCATGAATTATCCTGAATTTCCATTCGTGGCCGGTGGTCAGCGCGGCAGGGCGATCAGCGTCACCTGCATACGCTCGCTGTCGAAGAGGGCGAAGCGGGGGGCGTTGCCATCGGCCGGCGCGCCCACCGAGCCAACGCCGATCAGGGTACGGGCGTCGGGGGGCAGGTCGATGAGGGGGCCGGACAGGCGGCGCAGACGGTTGTCTGCCCCCAATTGTTGCGCGGCCTGCACGTGGGTGTGGCCGTAGAAAGCGACGCGCTGATCATGCAACGCTAATTCGGCCAGCGCCGCCCAGATGGCAGCTTCATCGTGCAGCAGGCTGGGGAAAATCTGCGTCCAGCGCGGGGCATGGCTGCGCATGTAGTTTCGGGTCGCCAGCGTCGTCTGGCAGGGCTCAGGGAGGAGAGGCGTGGCATGCGCCGCGACCCAGCCGGGACCGCGACGTCGCCCAGGCCAGGCCCCCACCTCTTCCCGGCGGGCAGCCGGGAAATCATCCAGCATAGTCACCTCCCAATTGCCGAAGATGTGCTGCACCGGCAAGGGATCGAACAGGAAAAGCGGTTCCGGGCCGACATCGCCCAGGTGCAGGAACGCATCGATAGGCCGCGCGGCCAGATAGGCCAGCACCTGTTCGAGCGCGCGGCTGTTGCCGTGGATGTCGGAGAGAATGGCGTAGAGCATGGCTGTTTTTGGGGGGTGTGCCGGAGGGCTGGCAGAATCAGACTACCTGACCAGCCCCCGATTGCGCAACCCTGGGCGAGGCGGTATGATTGCGTTATGACAGACCCCGAACTTGTTCTGCGTCCCTTTCGCATCAGCGATTATGATGCTGCCCTGGCTTTGTGGCAGGCCTGCGAGGGCATCGGCCTCAGCGCCGCGGATGAACGGAGGGCGATCGCGGGGTATCTGCGGCGCAATCCGCGCCTCAGTTTTGTCGCCTACCGCGGCGAGCGGCTGGTGGGAGCGGTGTTATGCGGGCATGATGGCCGGCGAGGCTTCATCCATCATCTGGCTGTGGCCGCGGATTGCCGCCGGCAAGGGCTGGGACAGGCCCTGGTCGCGCATTGTCTGGCAGCGTTGCAGGCGCGCGGCATCGACAAATGCCATCTCTTCGTCATGGCCGCGAACGCAGAGGCGCTGGCCTTCTGGCGCCGCATTGGCTGGGAGCAGCGCTTCGATCTGGTGATCCTATCCCACTTCACCGGGAAGCTCCCTTGACATGGCCCGCCCACCACAGCCGGCTGATTGCGCGTTCTCTACCAAGCCGGTATGATGGGGCGTATGACCGACACCCCTTCATCCCCCGCCGCCGAATCTAAACTTGGCCTGGGCCTGATCTTCGGCGTGATCATGGGTCTGGCCGCCGGCGTCGTGCTGGAACGCTTTGGCGCACCCTATCCGGCCAGCCATATCGCCGGCTTTCTGGCCAGCGTCGCTTTCGGTCTGGCCGTGGGCCAGTTACTCACCATTCGCAGCCGCAAAACGGCAGCGCCCCCCGAGGAGGAAAGCAATGTCACCACAACCTGAAGGCAGTTCGAATAAAAAAAGCATGGGGCAGGGCATCGCCCTCGGCGTGGCCATCGGCGCCGCCCTCAACCAGCGCCAGAACCAGAAATGAGCATCGAACGCTGCGCCTGGGCCGGCCATGATCCCCTGTACGTCGCCTATCACGACGAAGAATGGGGCGTGCCGGTGCACGATGACCGCATCCTGTTCGAGTTTCTGGTGTTGGAAGGGGCGCAGGCCGGCCTGAGTTGGAGCACCATCCTTAAAAAACGGGAAAACTACCGCGCCGCGTTTCACGGCTTCGACCCGGCCATCGTCGCCGCGTACGGCGATGCCGATGTCGCCCGCCTGCTGGCCGACGCCGGCATCGTCCGCAACCGCCTCAAGATCGCCGCGGCCATCACCAACGCCCGCCGTTTTCTGGCGGTGCAGGCCGAATTCGGCAGCTTTGCCGCCTACATCTGGCAGTTTACGGAGGGCCAGGTCAAGCAAAATGCCTGGAAGACGCTGGCCGAACTGCCGGCGGAAACGGCAGAATCGCGGGCGATGAGCAAAGATCTACAAAAACGGGGCTTCAAGTTCGTGGGGCCGACGATCTGCTACGCGCACATGCAAGCCACCGGCATGGTCAACGACCACGTGGTCGACTGTTTTCGCTATTGCCAACTGGGCGGGCAGGGATGAGCAAACGCAACCAACCCGCCACCGAGACCTCCGCCTTCGGCTCGCCCGGGCGCGTCAGCCATGACAGCAGCCACTTCTACGCCGGGCGGATGTACGCCAACCGACCGGAGGCGGAGGAGGCGCCGTACACCGAGAACCAGGTTCCGGCGGCGGCGCTGGATGCTGTGCTGCTGGGCGATAGCCGCGCCATGGCCGCACTGCCCGATTGCTGCGCGCATCTCATGGTCACCTCGCCGCCCTACAACGCCCGCAAGGAGTACGACGACGACCTCACGCTCGCCGAATATCTCGACCTGCTGCGCGACGTGTTCCGCGAGACGGGACGGGTGCTGGTTCCGGGCGGGCGGGCCTGCATCAACGTGGCCAACCTGGGCCGCAAACCCTACATCCCCCTGGCCAGCTTCATCAACCAGATCATGATCGAGGAAGGCTTTTTGATGCGCGGCGAGATCATCTGGGACAAGGGCGCCAGCGCCGGCAACTCCACCGCCTGGGGCAGTTGGCGCTCGGCCAGCAACCCCACCATCCGCGATGTGCACGAATACATCCTCATTTTCTCCAAAGAGGGGTTCCGGCGGCCCGGCGCAGGCCGGCAGAGCAGCATCGGGCGGGATGATTTTTTGGAATACACCAAGAGCATCTGGCGCTTCCCCACCGAATCCGCGCGGCGGGTGGGGCATCCCGCGCCCTTCCCCGTGGAACTGCCCCGCCGCCTGATCGAGCTGTACACCTTCACCGGGGATGTGGTGCTCGATCCCTTCATGGGCAGCGGGGCCACGGCCATCGCTGCGCTGCAAACGGGCCGGCATTACGTCGGCTACGAAATCCATCCTGATTATGTCGAGTTATCCCGCCGACGCATCGCCGCCGCAGCCGCAGCATAGCCTGGAAGAGGAGATCCGCCGCTATTTCCGCAGCCGCGGCATCTCCTACGCCGACCACGCCCGCGGGCCGGATCGCTTTGCCCGGCTCGATTTCAGCTTTGGGACGCGGGCAGAGAAACGGCTCTTCACCTTCGATGCCAAGGAAAAGCGGCAGCGCTACCAGCCCGGTCACTGGCCGGAGAACGCCATCCCCGAGGAGCATCTCTTCATCCTCGATGATCTGGCCGCGCGCAAGGTGCTGGCCTTTGCGCCCAATTCTGGCCTGCTGGTGCGCGACAATCTGCGCCCGGCCTACTACCTGTTCACCATCGTCGATCTCTTTTTGATGCCCAAACAGCGCGCCAACCGGCCCATCGGCGAGACCCTGGTCAAGGGCAAATGGATGATCGATCTGCGCAACGGCCAGCGTTTCGCCACGCTGGAAGAGGCATTCGCCGGCATCGCCGCGTATCTGGACGCCCGCGAGTCGATCTTCAGTCAGGTGTTGGCCTGCTACGGCGCGTATGTGGGAGAGGAGATCGACGCCGGCGGGGTCGTGCGCCAGGCCCGGCACTGGCGGGTGGATGTGCAACAGACGCGCTGAGCGCGCATCTGGGGATGCGCGCTCAGATCAAGGGCGGCGGGGCTGTCAGCGGTTGCAGATCAGCCCGTAACCGTTGGTGTCCATGTGCACCTGGTAGGTCTTGCCCCCGGCGAGAACGGTGACGCGGTAGCCGGGCGTGATCACCTGGGCATACATCATGCCGGAGCGGGGGCAGCCCAGGGAACTGTCGTTCCAGTCCACCGCTTCCACGGCCGTGACCTGGATTTCGGCGGCAGGGATGCGCAGATCAGCGGCGGCGATCTCGATGGCCGCGGCGCTGGGGCTGAGAGGGGCAACGCCGGGCGCGCCGGCGAAGGGATCGGGGGTGATGAGGGGCATGGGTGTGGCTGTCGCTGCGGGTTCGGGGATGAAATCGGCAGGGGAAGACGTTTCTGGCGCCGGCAGGGGCAGGGCTGTGCAGCCGGCAACGAGCAAAAGCGCCAGCAAAAGCAGGGTGAAGCGTGGGAAAAGGGGTCGCATGGCAGGCCTCCGGGGAGATGGGTTCACCCCTTTGACGCCGCGCCCCGCGCTCCGGTTCCCGCAGGGCTTCAATTTAGATGTGTCAGAGCCCGCGCAAGGCGTTGAGCAAGAAGCGCTCGATGAAGCTGAGCAAGATGAGGACGATGATGGGCGAGAAATCGAGGCCGGCCATGGGGGGCAGCAGGCGCCGGGCCGGGCCTAACAGCGGTTCGGTGATCTGATCGAGCAGGGAGAGCAGCGGCCCCCAGGTGGGATGGTAGGGATCGATCCGTACCCAACTGAGGAGGATGCGGATGATGATCGCCCAGGTGAGGAGGGTGAAGAGGAGTTGAATGAAGGTGACGAGAAAAGTCATGCGTGACTCCGGTTATTTGGTTCCTTTGGCGACAGATGCCTCGCCCAACTCGACCGAGCGGCGATAGGCGGCGAAGACGGCTTTGGAAAGGATGGTGCGGAAGCCGCCCTTTTCCAACTCGTAGAGGGCGGCGGCGGAGGTGCCGCCCGGCGATGTGACCATGTTGCGCAGGGTGGCGGGGTGCCGAGCCAGCTCGCGGGCCACAGTCAGCGAGCCGGCGATGGTTTGCAGCACCAATTCCTCGGCGATGTGGCGGGCAAAGCCCATGTGCACGCCGGCGTCGATCAGCGCCTCGATGAAAAGAAAAACATAGGCCGGGCCGGTGCCGCTGAGCGCGGTGGCCATGTCCAGGTATTCTTCATCTTCCACCCAGATCTCCTTGCCCAGCGCCTGCAAAATCACCTGCGCCTGCTGGCGCTGCTGCTCGCTGACCATCTCGGTCGTGGTCCACACCGTCATGCCCTGGCCATATTGGCCGGGGGTGTTGGGCATGGAGCGCACCACCGCACCGTGGTGCAGGCCATCCACCAGCAAGCCGAGGCGGGCGCCGGCCACGATGGAGAGCACCAATGCCGCGGGGTTGACGTCGAGCCGGATCTCGTCCATGACCTTGGGCAGCACCTGCGGCTTGACGCTGAGCACGAGGATAGCCGCGCCGCGGGCCGCGGCGCGGTTGTCGGTGGTGGTGCAGATGCCGTATTGCGCGGCCAGTTGCTCGCAGCGACTCTGCCGCGGCTCCGCCGCCAGGATGCGCTCCGGCGTCACCAAATTCTGGGCCAGGATGCCCTTGATGAAGGCTTCGGCCATGTTGCCGGCGCCGATGAAGGAGAGGGTGGTGTCTGTGAACATGCTTCAGGGGGCAGAGAGAGGGGGCAGAGAGAGGGGGCAGAGAGAGGGGGCAGAGAGAGAATTCAGGGAGAGGGGAGAGAGAGGGGGTTAGGGGCGGGGGCCGAAGATGGCGGAGCCGACGCGCACGAGGGTGGCGCCTTCGGCGATGGCGATCTCGAAGTCGTGGCTCATGCCCATGCTGAGGTGGCGCCAGGAAACCTGAGGATACGCTTGAATCAGGCCGGCGCGCAAATCGGCCAACGCCTGGAAATGAGGCTGAGAAGCTGCCGGGTCTGGCGCGAAGGGGGGGATGGTCATCAATCCGCAGACGCGGAGGCCGGGCAGGGCCAGTAGTTCGGGCAGGGCCGCGCGCAGGCCGGCAGGCGTGAACCCGAATTTGCTTGCCTCACCGGCCACGTTGACTTCGCACAGCACGTCGAGCACGATGCCCGCTTCCTCGGCCAGTTCGCTGAGTTTGCGGGCGATTTTGGGCCGGTCGATGCTGTGGATCAGCGCGGGTCGGCAGGCGATCGCCATCCTGGCCTTGCGGCTCTGGATCGGCCCGATCAGGTGCAGGCGGGGTGCGGGTGTGACCGCGGGCGGGGCGGCGCCGAATTTCTCGTGCGCCTCTTCCGGGCGGTTCTCGCCAAAATCGATCTGGCCGGCAGCGAGGGCCGCAGCGACGAACGCCCACGGGTGCGTTTTGGTCACAGCCACGAGGGTGATCTGCGCGGGGTCGCGGCCCGCAGCCACAGCCGCAGCCGCGATGCGGTCGTGGACAGCAGCTAGATTCTGGGCTATCGGTGGAATCATGGGGGGGTGTTGGTTGGTTGGTTGGTTGGTAGATTGGTAGATTGGTAGATTGGTGGTGATCGCTCGTATACCTACCAATCTACCACTATCTAATCATGATAAATGCAGAGAAACGACCGGATTGGCCTTTGTCGCCGCGATGGGAGAAGAAGGTGTGGCGCTGGCAGGCGGTGCAAATCCCGGCCAGTTCGATGCGTTTCACCCCGCTCTCGGCCAGTTGGCGGGCGTTGGCCTGCCACAAGTCTAGGCGGGCATGGCCCGGCCGGGTGGGGATGAGCAGGCTGGTGGGATCGGTCTGGCTGTCGTGCACGGCGGCGATGACATCGGGGCCGACTTCGTAGCAGCAGGGACCGATGGCGGGGCCAATGGCGGCGACGATGTCCGCCGGGTCGCTGCCGAATGTGTTTTGCATGGCCTGGATCAGCGCCTCGGCGCAGCGGCGCGCCGTGCCCAGCCAGCCGGCGTGGGCGATGCCGCAGGCGCGCTGCGCCGGATCGTAGGCCAGGATGGGCGTGCAGTCGGCATAGCGCTGCACGAGGGGGATGCCGGGCGTGCGGGTGATCAGGCCATCGGCCTGACCCAGGCTGCCGCGGCGGTGGGCCGCGTCGGCGACGAGGATGGCGGCGGAGTGAACCTGCCAGGTGGTGGTCAGGTCCGCTCGCTCCAGGCCAAAGGCCGCGGCCCAGCGCTGGTAATTGGCCTCGACCCGCGCCTCTGTGTCCCCCACCGTCCAGCCGAGGTTGAGCGAATCCCAGGGCGCGGGGCTGACGCCGCCCTGCCGGGTGAGCACGGCATGCATCAGGCCGGGAAAAGCAGCGAACGCGGGGAAAGTGTAGTAGGGGACGGAGCGATGGTTGTGGAACTGCATAGGTTGGTAAATTGGTAAATTGGTAGGTTGGTAGAGTGGTAAATTGGTAGAGTGGTAAATTGGTAAATTGGTAAGTTGGCAGATTGGTAAATTGGTAGATTGGTAAGTTGGTAGATTGGTAGGTTGGTAGGTTGGTAGATTGGTAGGTTGGTAGGTTGGTAGATTGGTAGATTGGTAAGTTGGTAAATTGGTGAAGATCGTTCGTCTACCAACCAATCTACCAATTTACCAATCTACCAATACCCACTATCAAACAAAGCCAGTGGGATGGGTGCTGTGCCATTGCCAGTCGGTTTCGATGATCTGGCGCAGGCCGTATTGCGGTTCCCAGTCGAGGAGGGCGCGGGCGCGGGTGTTGTCGGCCCAAATGCGGGTGACGTCGCCGGGCCGGCGGGGGCCGATCTCGTATTCGAAGTCGCGGCCGGTCACTTCCCGCACCATGTTGATGATCTCCATGTTGCTGGAGCCGACGCCGGTGCCGATGTTGAAGGGCATGCTCTGGCCGCCCCGCCACAGGTAGTTCAGGGCGGCGATGTGCGAGGTGGCCAGATCATCCACGTGGATGTAATCACGGATGCAGGTGCCGTCGGGCGTGGGATAATCGTCGCCGTTGATGAAGAAGCGGGGGCGCTGGCCCAGCAGATATTCCATCAGCCGGGGGATGATGCGGCTGGCCGGTTTGTACGCGTCGCCGATGGCGCCATCGAAGCTGGAGCCGGAGGCGTTGAAATAGCGCAGGGGCGTGAAACGCAGGCCTTTGGTGGCGTCGTACCATTCCATCACCTGCTCGGCCATCCGCTTGGAAGCGCCATACACGCTCTCCGGCTTGTACGATTCATTTTCGGTCACGGGCACGTTTTCGGGCGTGCCGTAGGCGGCGCAGGTGCTGGAGAAGACGAGATGCCGCACGTCCGCGGCCAGCATGGCCTCGATCAGGTTGACCGAACCCTGGATGTTGTTGCGGAAATACTTGCCGGGCTGCTCCATCGATTCGCCCACCTCGATGTAGGCGGCGAAATGGATGACGCCGGCGATGTCGGGGTGAGCGGCGAAGACACCGGCGATATCGGCGGGATTGAGCAGATCGCCGAGGATGACGGGCGCGGCCTGCACCGCGGCGCGATGGCCTTTGATCAGATTGTCGAAAACGACGACTTCGTAGCCCTGGCGCTGCAATTCGCGCACGGTGTGCGAGCCGATATAACCGCAGCCGCCGGTGACAAGCACTTTTTTGGACATTTTTGATCTCTTTGAATTTTGTGGGGATAGAAAAAGATACGTTCTTCAGTATTTATTCGGTATTAGAATATTGGATAACAGTTCACCTAATGTGTCATTGCGAGCGCATCGAAGCAATTTCCAAGGTTGTTCGTCAATTTTGGGGGTGTCAAGCAGCGTTGGGGATTGCTTCGGGGCTATCGCCCCCTCGCAATGACAAAATAAGGCAAGTTGGTAAGTTGGTAAGTTGGTAAGTTGGTAGATTGGTAAATTGGTAGATTGGTAAATTGGTAAAAATCGTCCGTCTACCAACCAATCTACCAATCTACCAACCTACCAATCTACCAATCTACCAATCTACCAATCTACCAATCTACCAATCTACCAATCTACCAATCTACCAATCTACCAATCTACCAATCTACCAATCTA
>JAANMV010000471.1_pt1 | contig 49565 bp, 32 predicted proteins | sample 7279661 | NCBI WGS metagenome assembly JAANMV01 (sample SAMN14094540, study PRJNA606508) | bioreactor metagenome | isolation source: A lab-scale SPAN reactor treating ammonium-rich wastewater day 121 | place: Ireland: Galway | collected 2017-05-16
GTATGAAAAAACGCTTTTTGCCGCTCTCGTCGCGCTCGATAATTTTCGCGGCATAACCCACTCCGCTTAAATCGTCCAGCCTTTTCGACGCGGAATTCTTGTCTTCCCAAATCCCTGCGTATACCGAATAGACGTACTTTCCGGCCACTCCCGCGCTGCCGCCATCGCCCGATTCGCTTTGGGAGCCATCCGTATTTGAGCCGCCGCCTGATTCCGCGGGGGGCGTTTCGCGCTCGCGCGGCGGCGCGGGCGGCGTTTCCTGCGGCTCCCTGCTTACCGGCGGGCCGGGGCGCACGCTGTCGGGCATAACCGGAGGCGCGGGCCTCGTTTCGGTTTCGCCTTCGTCCGCAGGCACTGGCGTTTCGTCCGCATTTGGAGTCAGCCGCTCGCCTTCGGGAACGAAAGTCTGGGACTCATCTTCGGCAAGCGTTGCGGGTTCGTTCGATTTAAGAAGTTGTATGCCGATTTCGGGGAAACTTTGCTCGAAGGACTTGATGTCTGCGAGTTTTACAGGCTCCGGCGCATCTTCCATTCCGGGCATAAGCGCGTTCGCCGCATCGGCAGGGACAGCCGGAGGCGTGGTTGCTGGTGGATTCTGGCTTGCTTCGGCTTCGTTTTTTTGCTCGCGAATTTGCTCGGTCTTTGCAACGAGCTCGTCCGTTCCTTTATCCGGATCGCCCGGTTTGAAAAGTTTAATCGCCGCCCAGCCCAGCGTAACCGCCGCTCCGATTACAAGCAGCGTTATGACGAAAAATCCAGTGGCGCGCTGAAGGTTCTCGCGCTGCCTTTTTTTCCTGTAGCCCTTTGGATAATATTTCTTCATAAGATTCACCTGACCGCATCAAACGGTACATCAGTTAAACGGCGGCGAGCGAAAAAGGTTCATCAACTGCTGGCGTCAAGTTGGTCCGGCGCGGGTTCGAGTGCAGGCTTCCGGGACTTTTGAGGTTTTTGCGCCGGTTCGTCCGGCCCTTCCGGCATGGCGATTAATTTGCCTTCAAGCAGCCCTTTAACGTCCTTGGCATCGATTTCGACGACCCGCCCTTGTTTTCCGCCAGGCACCATATACATCAGGTCGAGAAGAATGTTTTCCATTATGCTTCTCAGGCCTCTCGCTCCGGTGTTTCGAGTCATCGCAACCTTCGCCACTTCGCGCAACGCTTCGTCCGTAAATTTCAGCTGGACGCCGTCTTCGGAGAATAGGTGCTGATACTGCTTGACAATCGAGTCCTTCGGTCCCGTCAAAATCCTTACGAGCGAGCTTTCGTCGAGGTCGTCCAGCGATGTTATGACGGGAAGCCGCCCCACAAGTTCGGGAATCAAGCCGAATTTTACAAGGTCGTCCGGTTCGATACGCCGAAGAAGTTCGCTTCTCTCGGCTTTTTCCTGTTCTTGTTGGCCCGCCCGGAAGCCCATTACTTGACCGCCGAGCCTTTTCTTGACGACTTTTTCGATGCCGTCGAAAGTTCCGCCGCAAATGAAAAGTATGTTAGACGTATCTATGGGGATCGTGTCTTCGTGCGGATGCTTCCTGCCGAATCGCGGAGGCACTTGTGCAAGAGTGCCTTCTATGAGTTTCAACAGCGCCTGCTGGACGCCTTCGCCCGAAACGTCGCGCGTGATGCTGGGGTTCTCGCTTTTGCGCCCGATTTTGTCGATTTCGTCGATGTACACGATGCCGCGCTCGGCACGTGCAATCCAGGCCGTGTCGTCGCTGCCGCCGAAGTCTTTGGCAACCTGAAACAGCCTGAATAGAATATTTTCAACGTCTTCGCCGACGTATCCGGCTTCGGTCAGGCTCGTCGCGTCCGCAATCGCGAACGGAACGTGAAGTTTTTTTGCGATTGTCCTTGCGAGCAAAGTTTTGCCCGTGCCCGTCGAACCCGCCATCAGGATGTTGCTCTTGCCGATTTCGACGCCCTTTATCGTCGAGCGGATACGTTTGTAGTGGTTATAGACCGCAACCGCCAAAACCTTTTTTGCGTGGGATTGACCGATCACGTATTCGTCGAGATACTCCACAAGCTCGCGCGGCGTCGGGATAGTTTCGAGTTCGCTCAAATCGCCCGCGTGAACGGGCGGCTTAACCCCGTCGAAAAGCAGTTCGCGGCAGACGTCGATGCATTCCTCGCAAATATAAACGCCCGGCCCTTTGACCATGCGCACGCGTGCGCTTTGCTCCTGCTTGCAGAAGGAACACCGCGGAACGGCGCCTTCACCCTTGCCCTCATTTGCGCTTGCCATTTCTTTCGCGGAACCGGTCCGCAATCGATATTTTAACATATTATCGTCTCAAAATCCCCTGAAATCCGTCGGCGGCAGAAACCGTATATAATCGTAGCGGCCTTTAAGGAGGAACCGATATGTCAATCATCGCTCAAGTTACGGCACGCGAAGTCTTGGATTCTCGCGGAAATCCGACCGTCGAAGTGGACGTAATGCTCGAAGACGGCACGACGGGCAGAGCCATCGCGCCAAGCGGCGCGTCCACCGGCAGCCACGAAGCGGTCGAGCTCAGGGACGGCGATAAAAGCAGATTCGGCGGCAAAGGCGTCAGAAATGCCGTCGCCAACGTTCGCGACAAAATCGCTCCGGAATTAATCGGCTGCGACGCAAGAAACCAGCGGGAAATAGACTTCATTTTGAACGAAATCGACGGCACGCCGAACAAAGCCGGTCTTGGAGCGAACGCCACGATCGCGGCAAGCCTCGCAAACGCGCACGCGGCAGCGGCTTATTTGGACGTTCCGCTGTTCGCCTATCTCGGCGGCCCGAACGCCCACGTTTTGCCCGTTCCGCTGATGAACGTGCTTAACGGCGGAAAACATGCCGACAACAGCGTGGATTTCCAGGAATTCATGCTCGCCCCGATAGGCGCTCCCACTTTCGCCGATGCTCTCAGGTACGGTGCGGAAACGTACCATGCGTTGAAAAAGGTGCTTTCCGAAAAGGGCTACGGAACGAACGTAGGCGACGAAGGCGGATTCGCTCCCAATCTCGGCTCGAATGCGGAAGCCGTGGAGCACATAATTTCGGCAATCGAAAAGGCGGGATACAGGCCGGGCGAAGACATCGCAATCGCGCTCGATCCGGCTGCCAGCGAAATTTATAAGGACGGATTCTATGTTCTCGATAGCGAAGGCGGCAAGAAACTTTCGAGTGCCGAAATGGTCGACTTCTGGGCCGAATGGACGTCGAAATATCCGATTATCTCCATCGAGGATGGACTTGCCGAAGACGACTGGGACGGTTTCGTTTTGATGATGGATAAACTCGGCGGCAAAATCCAGATTATGGGCGACGACCTTCTGGTTACGAACGTCGAGCGCCTCAAAATCGCCATCGAGAAACACGCGGTCAACTCCATTTTGATTAAAGTGAACCAAATAGGCACGCTGACCGAGACCTGCGAATGCATCGAGCTTGCGCATAGGCACGGGATGACCGCTGTCGTCAGCCACAGGAGCGGCGAAACCGAGGATTCGACAATCTCCCACATTACGGTGGCGTTCAACACGGGCCAGATTAAATCCGGCGCGCCCTGCCGCACGGACAGGCTTGCGAAATACAACGAGCTGTTGCGCATCGAAGAAGCGCTGGGTATACAAGCGCGATATTCGGGCAAAGCCGCGTTTTGATTTAGCGGATTATCGTCGTCTTTTTGGCTGCCATGGCCCTCCCTTCGGCCATACCATTTCGAGAAGTTCCTCTTTTCCCGCTGAGCGGAGGAGGGGTAAAGCAAAGCCGGCCGTCAATTCCAAGCATTCCTCAAAGCTCGGCGAGTATTTTCCCGGATTCACTTTGCGCGCAAATGCCCGCCATTGTGCTTGTTTATCCGGGTCCTTTAGAAACTCGCCGCTAAAGGCCATAGGTATCTCATCAGGAATCTTTGTGTTTCTTCTTTTAAAAGTGGCATCCACGGATTTTGTTAGCTCCGGACCGTCAAAATCGCAAATTTTCGAAAGTAGCCAAATGTCAAAAAAATCCTTCATTCGGCTGTTTGCGATTCCAAGGTAAACAACAGCTTCCAGTTTTTCCGAGACAAATGAATAATGCGAATAAGACAAAACAATAGGTACGGGCATTTCAAGAACGCTCGGAATTGCCAGAAGAACCGGCTCAGGGCATACGATGTCTCCGAATCCGATATCTATTTGGACTTGCAGCGCCGCACTATGAATTTAGCAAGTAATATTTGCTCTTACTCCGCCAAAGTTTCGTTTTTCTCTAATTTCTGTTGTTTTTATGGAATCGGGCAAAAACCGAATTCCGTCAGTTTCGTACGTATTTAGTTTGCATAATTCGGCCAATACAGCCTTGATCTCGTCGGCATTTTCATTCATCAGACCGAGGAAGTCAGTGTCTCTTGTAACCCTGTAGTTATCTCCTGCCCATACCAAAAGCATGGATGCCCCCTTTAAAATGAGCTTCGGGCGGTGCTCAGAAATGGAAAGACGGTAAAGAAACCTTTCGTTCGCATATCTGGTCAACGCATACTGAAAATCCGAGCCCGATTTGAAGGCGTAGTTCCTGAGCCTTTCATAAACGGAATGTCCGACATTGGACTTGCCCTGCGTTTTCAAACTACTGCCTCCATGTATGGCTTAATTACTGCCGATACTCTGTTTGCTTTTGCCGCCGCCCAAATTTCGTCCGGGGTCGCCCGGCGTTCATTAAGCGTTTCCCGAAGGGCTTCGATTGCCACGTCGAGACCGGTTTTGCTACGGAATTTAAAGCAGTCTGCAACGGTTTTCGCCGCACTGAAAACCCTTATTTTCACTTTCGAAATCGTATGAATCTCGACTCCGAAATCTATCGAGGGCTTCGAAAGCCGGACTATTTCGATAGGCGGGTTTGTGAACACAGGCTTCCAACTGCCGGCAGGGATAGCAATCCAAGTTTTGTGCGGAAGTTGCGCAGTAATTTCGTGAATCCGGAGAGCGGAAAGCAGGCAAACAACTGCACCGGTAACTTTCATAGATACTTCCGCAAGGGCGATCATGCTCGTTTCAATTGAATCGGGAAGAGCGTATATTCCGCGACCGATTCGAACTAGCGTGCCATCTCTGAAAAGACGCAGAATATATTCGCGCGGAATTCCGGCAAGCTCCGCGTCTCTGACGCGAATCATGCCATCTCGCTTCACAAGCTCGATGGCCTTAATCATAAAATCCGAACGGCGCGAATGTTGCATAACCTATATGATTATACTTAAAAATATAGTATTTGCAACAGTTTATATGAATTCTAGGCATTTTGCAGCAAAAAAAAAACGGGGATGCTTGACGCATCCCCGTCGGTTGCCGGTTGGGATTAGCCCTGCAGGTGACCCAGCGCTGCAAGGCGGGCCGCCATTCAGGCTCCGGCCACCTCGCTCAACCAATCAATCATTCGCTGAATCACCTCCTTTTAGAGCTGATTCATATTACCGCGATTTGTTCCGTTTATGCAAGTTGTCAACACCGATTGTGGAAAAAAAGTTGAATCAGTCAAATTCCTATATTTCATAGCGTTCAAGTATCAGCGGGCTGTCGAAGTCCCAATTTCATATAGGAGCGGTGCGAAAAGCCCCGGAAAAGTTGATAACTTGCGTCCGCTAAAGCGCTATCGGGATTTTCGTCGCCGGGTTTGCCGGATTTCCTTTTTGCAATATCGAAATGCCCGGCAAAGTTTTGCCTTCGATAAACTCCAAACTTGCTCCTCCGCCTGTCGAAACGTGGGTGATTCTGTCCGCCACTCCGGCTTTGTTGACCGCCATTACGGATTCGCCGCCTCCGACGACCGTGGTGGCGCCGGATTCGGCAAGCGCTTTCGCCACCGCGAACGTTCCTTCGGCGAACCTTTCGTTTTCAAATACGCCCATCGGCCCGTTCCAGAAAATCAGCTTCGCCTTCTTCAGTTCCTCTGCATACAATTCGGCAGTTTTCGGTCCGATGTCGGCGCCGATTTCCGCCGACGAAATCTCCTTAATCGAGGCTATCATTGCCATCCCGGCGGTTTCGAGATTGTCGGTTACGACAACGTCCTCGGGAATATACAGAGGCTTTCCCGCAAGATGCGCCTTGGCGAGAAGCTCTCTCGCCGTCAATATCCGGTCTTCTTCGACGAGCGATTTTCCGGTTTCGTAACCCATCGCTCGCGCGAACGTAAACGCCATTGCGCCGCCTATGAACACGGCATCGGCTAGCTCGATCATTTTGGTCAATACTTCGATTTTGCCGCTTATTTTCGCTCCGCCGAGCACGACGTAATAAGGGCGCTCCGGCGCGGTAATCACTTTGGACAGCGCGGCCACTTCCTTTTGCACAAGCAGTCCCGCGTATGACTGCCGGTAATGAGCCACGCCCTCGGTTGACGAATGCGCCCGGTGGCAGCTGCCGAACGCGTCGTTGACGAAAAAGTCGCAAAGTTGGGCGAGCGCGATCGAGAACAGCTGCTGATTGCGCTCCTCCTCCCTGTAAAATCGGGTATTTTCGAGCAGAAGCACGCCTCCGGGCTCCATCGAGTCCGTCATGTTCATTACTTTATTGCCGATGCAGTCGTCCGCAAAGCCAACCTTGACGGGTTCGAGACCCGACTTTTCGAGCTCCGCGCCTAGCAGCGCTTCCAGCTTTTCCGCAACCGGCTTTAGCGTGTATTTCTCGTTTTTTTCGCCGTCGGGACGTCCGAGGTGGCTGCAAAGAAGGATTTTCGACTTCATTTTATGAAGCTCGACGATAGTCGGAAGACTTGCAAGAATTCTGGTGTCGTCTTGCACTTCGCCGTTTTTCACGGGCACGTTGAAATCGACGCGAACAAGCACGCGCGCTCCCGAAACGGGGGCATCTTGAAAGTTATAAAGCTCCATCCCGCACCATCCCGCCGGGCGTCACCGCCCGGAAACTTCGAACAAATTTCTGTACTCGTCTATTGCTTGCCGGTCAGTCAGACTGGCAATATAGTCGGCTACCACACGCAAAGGTTCGCCCGTTCGCTTTTCGTCCGCCTCGCGGAATCTTCCGAAAACGTCCGGCGGAAGTATATCCGGCCGGCGTTTGAACATGTCGAACATCCGGGTAATCATTTCCTGCCCCTTGTTCATCATTCGGGCCACCCGGTAGTCCGAATAGAAATTGTGAAACAGAAAAGTGCCAAGCTCCGAATTCGCTGCCGTCAATGCTGCGCTCATCGAAACAAGCACGCCCTTGTGAGTTCGAACGTCATCGACGCTCTCGATTCCCGCATCGTTAAGCCGGTTTGAACTTTCCGTCAGCACGTCAACCACCATTATATCTATAAGGTGGCGGGCAAGCTGCGCCATTCTCGCCGGGCCTTCTATTCCCTTGATCCTTTCGCTTATAGTATTCCAAAGCGACAAGCCGCTTTCGAGTAGCGCTTCTTCAGTGAGTATGCCGCTTGAAAGCCCGTCTTCTAGGTCGTGGCTGCGATATGCGATTGCATCCGCGACGCTTGCGACTTGCGCTTCCATAGTCGGCATTTTGCCTTGGAAAAAGTAATGGTAAGCGACCGAATCGTAATCCGTGTCATGTTTTTCCAGCCCTTCGAGCGTTTCGAGGGTCAGGTTGAGTCCGGGAAAATCGGGATATCGGGTTTCGAGATTGCGGACTATGCGCAAGCCGTGAACGTTATGGTTGAAACTGCTTACGAGTCCGTGAAGCGCCGCTTCGCCCGCGTGCCCGAACGGCGGATGCCCGAGGTCGTGCGCCAGCGCGATTGCCGTTCCGAGGTCTTCGTTCAGCCCCAGCGCGCGGCATATGCTCGTCGTTATTTGGCTTACTTCGAGCGTGTGAGTAAGCCGGTTGCGCACGGTTTCATATCCTTCGCCGAACATGAAAACCTGGGTTTTGAATTCGAGCTTGCGGAACGCCTGTGAATGGGTTATGCGATGCCAGTCGCGCTGGAAATGCGTTCGATGATTCGGCGGCGGCTCGACATGTTCGCGGCCCGAAGTATCGCCGGATTTCATTCCGAAAGGCGCGAGCCTGCTCAGCTCGATTTCCTCGAGCTTGTCGCGGAAACGGATCGGCGCGCCAATTTTCTTCGACTGTACTTCCATTTTCCCCCCGCAGTAAATGCGGAACCGGATTTTATCACAGCCGGCGGCCTGAGCGGCATCGGATGCTTGCGTAAATGTATAATGAAACCGTGTCCGAAGTGATCGTTGAAAGCCTTAGAAAAGAATACAGACACGCATTCGCGCGCAGCAAACCGCCGGTCGTCGCCGTGGACAGAGTCGATTTGACGCTCGAAAGAGGCGAAATTCTCGGATTTCTGGGCCCGAACGGCGCGGGCAAAACGACAACGATAAAGATGATGCTCGGTCTCGTCCGCCAGACATCCGGCAAAATCGAATACAAAGGCGGGCTTCGAGGGCAGGAGGGCGTATATCGCGTGGGGGCGGTTCTCGAAGGCAGCCGCAATATTTACTACAGGCTGACGGTGTTCGAAAATCTGGTTTATTTCGCGGCTTTGCGCGGTTTTCCGCCAAGTCCGGCGAAAAAGCGCATCGGCGAGCTTCTCGAATTCTTCGACTTGACGGAAAAGAGAAACTCCGCCGCGCAGACGTTATCGAGGGGGATGCAACAAAAGCTCGCTTTCGCCGTCGCGATGGTGCACGACCCGGATATTTTGCTTTTGGACGAACCGACGCTCGGACTCGACGTCTCGACCGCGAGAGCGATTCAGGGAATGCTAATCGAGCTCGCGCATAAGCGCGGCAAGGCGATTCTTTTAACGACTCACCAAATGGACCTTGCGCAGTCGGTGTCCGACCGCGTGATGATTATAAGCAAAGGAAAGATAATCGCCGAAGACACCGTGGAAAACCTGACCGGAATTCTCGGCAGAAAAACAATCGAATTCGAAACAGGCGCTTTCGAGGCAACCAAAGCCGCGGCGGCGCTTTCGGGGTTCGAATTTTCGGAAACCGTATCCAAGCGAAAGGCGAAAACCTCCTTCGAAGTAAAATTAGGGGATGGCAAGGACGTGTTTCGGTTGATGCGCGCTCTCGAAGCCGCGGGAGTAGTGCCGGAAAGACTCGCCGAGCGCGTGCCGAGTCTTGAAGAAGTTTTCATCTCCGTTACGACGGACACGGAAAAAGCCCGTGCGAGCGGCGTCGCAAGTTCGCTCGAAGGCGGCGCAGAATGACGAATTCCGCCGAATATCTCTGGAACAATCTTGTCGCCGAATTCGCGCGCCGTTTTTGGACGATGGTTCGCTATCCGGTGGACTATTTCACCGGCGTCGTCAGCCTCTATCTTTTATTCATCGGGCTTTTTTACGGCGTGTCCGGTCATTTCGACGCGGGCGCGCCTGGACTGTCGCGTACGCTCGACGGTCTTGTGCTCGGCACTTGCATGTGGTTTTTCGCGATTTCGATTATGAACCAAGTACGCGTCATTCTCGAAATGGAGGCCGTGACCGGCACGCTCGAACAGCTTTTTCTCGCGCCGGTCAGGTTCGTAACCGTTTTGTTTATCCGCTCGTTTTCCGGATTCGTTTATTCCGTTATTGCCGTCGTTATTCTGCTTTTGCTGATTATGGCGACCACGGGCAGGTGGCTTTCGTTTCCGCTTTGGCCGGCCGCGCTCGTCTTCGTTTTGACCGCTCTCGGCATTCACGGGCTCGCGCTCGTGATGGGCGGGCTTTCGCTCGTTTTCAAGCGGCTTGGTCAATTGAACATGATTGTTCAGTTCGGTTTTATCTTTCTAGCCTATCCGCCAATCGAAAGCCTGTCTCCGGCTTGGCAGAAGGTGGCATATTCGTTTCCGCTCGCGCGCGGGATGACTATTTTGCGCGGCCTTGTCGTGGACGGTTGGAATACGGCCGGCCCCGAATTCGGCGCAAACCTTGCGAGCCTTATACTTAATTCCGCGGTCTATTTCGCCGCCGGCTGGGCGGCGTATTTGTTATGCGAGCGCGCCGCCAAAGAATACGGACTCCTCGGACATTATTAAACCGCAGAATATCCGCTAGATTACGTTACGGTAATTTGTTGCGGTTTCGTCATCCTTTCGCTTTCAGGCTTGTAATATTCGAAGATTTTCGCGGGCGGCGCGGTTGCGCTAACCGGGTAAAGCGCTTTTAGCCTGTACCTGAAAACCACCGTTTCGTCGCGGCTCAAACTGTCGAGATAAACGATAATCTGCCTGCCCGTTTTCTCCCACGAGCTAATCACGCGGCTTCCCACGAGTTCGTCGAAGTCCGGACTCCAAACTTCGAATCCGGGCGGAATCGGCAAATCGATGACTACCATTCCCGTTTCGCCAGCGCCTTTGTATGACGCCGTAACTTCCACCCGGACGCTGTCGTTGACCGAAAGCTCGCTTCTGTCGTATTTGACGTCTAGTTCCAGCGGTCTAACCTCGGCAGTTTCTTTGACGCTGCCCCAGGGAACGCTGAATCCGGTTTCGAGCTGATACATCAGGTTGCTTTTTTCGTTGGTGTCCGCAATTTCCACGCCAAACGTTCCGTTTTCCGGCAATATTCCCGTCAAATCGACTAGATGCGTCACGGCCCTGTTTTCCGCGGATTTTTCGGCTTGATAAAGCTCGACGATCCCGCCGTCCGCGTCTTTCGAAGATATTGTCAGTCGCCCTTTGCCGCGGTACGAAAGCAAATCTCCGGCCGCGACGAGCGCTTTGAGCGCGGCAATCGTCGCCTGCGTACTTCCCCAAGCGCCGCCGTTAGACTTTTTCGAAAGCAGCCATGAAATCGCCTTTTCGACGGTTTCGGCATGTTTCGCGTCATCCAAAAGCGCCAGTACCGCGACGGCGGTCGTTTCGACGTCCGCAGTGAATCCCGCCGAGCCGGTGAACGAATATCCGCCGCCTTCCCAGAAAACACCGCCGTCATCGTCCGTTTTCGCCATTTCCGCCAGCCTGTTTCTCTGCGCGGCGAGCGAATCCGGCCCTTCGGAAAGCAAAGCCATCGCGCATATCGCGGTCGCAAGCGTCCGGGCGTCTCCGGTTTTGCGCGCGCCGTCGGCGATGTGGCTCGCAAGGTTGAACACTTCGCCGCGTTTGACGCCCGCCTGCGCCAGCGCCCAGGCGATGTACGCGTTCGCATACAGGTCGGCGTCCGAAGTCCTGCCGCCGCCTTGCAGCGCGTAAACACCCGTGCCGGGCTGGGCTTGATTTTTCAGCCACGAAACCGTGCGCGAAATAATCTCTTGATCGACAAAGCTCACCTTTGCCATGTCCGTGAATTCCATCAAACCGTATGCGGTCAACATCACGTCCGGCTCGCCGCCGCCGAACCATGATAAACCGCCGCCGTCCGATTCGAAAGTGACGAGCCGCTGGTATCCGAGCGATATATAACCTTGTGCCATTAATTCGAGTTCCGGGTTCGACTGTTCGCTTTGCTTCAAGTAAGAAAGCGCCAATACGTTCGGATAAGTCGCGCTGGAAGTTTGCTCGAAACAGCCGTGCGGCATTTTGAAAATCGCGTCGATTCCGTCCGCGACGTGCCCGATGGAACTTGAATATATTTTCAGCGACGCCCATCCGCTTCCGGGGATAATGCCGCCGGGAATGCTACCTTGCAGTTTTGCGCTACCGGCAGACAATCGGCCGTTTTGCACCTGCACAATCGGCTTGCCGTCCGGCGCGACCCTAACCTCGCGCTCGACGGCGTCGGACAGCCCCGAATAAGTTTTCGCCGAAACCTTAATCTTGAATTTGCCGGCCTTGAGCGCGGTAACCGTAAAGCCGGCGCTTCCGACTTGACCCGCCGCGAGCGTTAGCGATTTCGACGCTGCGCCTTCCAGCGTGAACCATTCCGCAGGTTCGAGCGTGAACGTGACAGATTGCTGCGCGCCGGAATAGTTGTAAGCGACAGCCGGAATTGACAACGTATCTCCGCGAGTCAACTCCACCGGAAGTCCGAGGTCGATGAAGAATCCGGTTTTGGCGACAACCGCCGTTTCAGCGGTCGCGACGTTTCCGGATTTATCGTTCGCGATTGCCGATAAATGCCAGGTAGTAATGTTGTCCGCGAGCGTGAAGCCGTATTTCGTTTCGCCGGTTTCGTCAACGACGATTTCCGGCGCCCAAAGCAATGTTTCGGGGAACAGCCTGCGAACGCGCGGCGCGCCGGTCGTATGCTCGTCCGGATCGAGTGCGTCGCGCAGGTTTTCGTGAAGCTGCATAGACTCGGGCGGAACGGCCGCGCCGGTCGCGAAAGATTCAGATGCTCCGTCGCTCCCCGCCCGGACAAACATAAAATTGGGCTGAACCAGCGCCACGATAAACGTGACGATTACCGCCGAGCCGATTACGCGATACGCGAACGTCGAAGTTCTGGTAACCCTGCCGGTATATGGATGTTCGATGTTGTTGCTCGCGAACAGATGGCTTATAAGGAACGGGAACAGCGCCAGAAGGCAAGCAATGAAAAATCCGTTAGATGATAGGTCGGGCAAGAATCCGATAATGTCCATCTTCGCAAGCGCAATCCAAGCGCCGGAAGTCGCGTAAACCGCGATTAAAATCATCGCTTTAAGTCTGTAAAGGTTGATTTGCTCGCCTATAATTTTGCCCGCCATCGCGGAAAGCGCGATTCCAGCCGCTGAGGCAATTACAGGCGGCCAAAAGCCGGAAGAAAGCGCCGCAGGCACGAATAGATAAAGCGGCACGAGCGAGGCAATCGTCCATTTTCCATATGCGAGCCAAAGCGGTTTAGACGGCTGCGCGGGAAAGAAAAACGCGTGTTGAACGAGCGCGAAAAGGAAAATTAAAACCGTCAAAGCGATGATGAGCCATGGCAGCCCGAATTCCACGCGTCTCTTCGCAGTTTCCGCCTGCTTTAAATGGCGTTCGAGTTCCGATAGCGCCGAAGTTTTTTCGATGTCATACCAAGGCGTTTCCAAAATTGCCTTGCGAGCGGCAACTGCGCGACCGACCGCCTGATATGCGTAATTCAGGTGGACGAGAGATTCCTCCGCCTTATCCTCGGAAATGTCTTTTTCGTTTTCGCTTAAAAGTGCGTCCGCTCCGGGGAGTCCCGCCATCAAAGTGGATAGCTCGCTTCCGTGAATTTCGATGCGCGGGTTTAGCAAATCGACGAGCAGGTTGAAATAAACGCTTTCAAGACCTTGTTTCGCGTCTTCGACGCCGAACAGCTTCGAGTCGATTGCCGCAAGGCCTACGGCTCCGGCCGCCGGTTTCCCCCCTGCGTCGGTAAGCTTCAGCGTAACTTCGGCATCGTCTCCGGGGCCGTATTCCGGCTTGGCCGGGATTATTTCTATGCCGAAAGATTTTCCGGAGCTTTTTACGAAAACCGTGCGCCTGTCGCGAAGAATAATGTCCGCTTCGTCGGGCGAATGAGTCGGCGCATAAACCCGGATTTCGGATTCGCCGCTCATCGCAGGTAGGGCAGTAAGCTCGAAATCCACTATGCCGCTGATGTTGCCCGCCGCTTTGCTTTGAACGATCTGATTCCCGCTTATTACATCGAGAAACACGGCGGGAACGGATGTCGGGAGAAGCACTTTTACTTTTATGGTTTCGCCGGGTTCGTAAATGGCTTTATCGGTATGAAGGAGAATCGGCGTCCGTACGTTGTAATCGAAATTCGGAAAGAAAAACGAATATTCGCTTCCGTCCGCGTCGACCGCCGAAATCCGCGAAGTGCTGCCGGAATCGCCGGCGCGGATTACGCCTGAATACAGTCCCGGCGCAATTTTAATCAGGTTGTTGAATCCCGTCGGAGACTCGAAATAGACCGACTTGGGATTCCACGGCTTTCGGTCCACGGTGGAAAGCGCCAGATAAACATAGTTGTCCACGCCGCCGCGCCACGCGCCGCTCTCCGGCATCATACGGGCAATATATGGGTGAAGCGAAATCGAAACCTGGCGAGTGACTTTGGATGTCTGTCCCGCGCCGTCCGTCACCGTTACTTCCGCGGTGATGTCCGCTTGATGGCTGTACGGATCTCGCTGGAAAAGAAGCGGCGAAGCGGTGAAATCGAAGCTGTACTTGCCGTCCGCCGATAGCGCCCCTTCGGACGTGCCGTGAACGAATTCTTCATAGTCGAAATGACTGAACTTGATCGAAACTTTGCCCGCCGTCACCGGATTTCCGAAATAGTAATTCGCGGCTACCGTTCCCGTTATGCTTTCTCCGGGCAAATACCAATCTTTGTCCGTTTGGAAATCGATTTTGATTTGCGGAAGAACGTATTTGTCCACTTTGACCGTGACGGATTCCTCGCGGGAACCCGCGGCCGCCTTTATCGTGTAATCGCCCAGCTTGACGAGGTCCGCCAGCGCGAAATCGGTATGCGCGATTCCCCATTCGCTCGTTTCCTTGGCATCGCGGAAAATCTTCGTTCCGTCCGGAGTTTCCACACTGAAAACAACGCTTTCGCCGGCCGCGTTTTTGAATGCGGTTTTGTCTGTCAACAGCGCGCGCATATGAATCGTCTGGCCCGGCTGATACCTTTGTTTGTCGGTGCCGAGTACGATTTTCAAATTCCGCTCCGCGTTTACCGGCAAAGCGATTGTCTGCCACGCGCCTTTGTATTGCGCTTGTATTTCCAATACTGGATTTTCGCCGATGCGCTCCGGCACCCGGAAAGTTTCGTCCAGCGTGCCTTTTTCGTTAGTCTTCCCTTTCCATAATACGTCGCGCCCGGTGGACGAAGAGAGCACGATTCGCACGGGCACGTTCGGAATAAGACCGGCCTGCTCCAGTTTGAACTTTTCCGCAAGCGGCTCCAGAATCGGATTCCATTCGACGCTCGGAAAAACTTCCGGCTCGATATCCGCGGGCGGCGCGGGCGCGGCAGATTCCTGCGCCGCGTCCTCGGTTGCTTTAGCTTCGTTTTCGCCGGCAAGCGTTTTTTCGCGTGCGGCATCGGCGCCGGCGAGAGTCTTTGCCGGAGACGGCTCGGCTTCGGGCGCCGCTGCTGATTCGTCTTTGGTTTCGCGGGCGGCCGCGTCTTGTTCCGCGGTTTCGCCGCTTTCGAACAGCCGATCGACTTCCGTCTGATATTCCTTCATCCGCTCTTGCGACATCTTCACGCCGGTTCTGTGACGCGCGATAAGCCTTATCGCCGACTCGCTTCCGGGCACAATCGCTTTCGGCGCGTAAGCCTGAATCACCAGGTCGGTCGGTTTGCCGCTCAAAGCGATAAACCAGTTGATTCCGATTCCGAGAATGACGGCATAAACGGCGAACGCCCAAACCATTCTGAACCTTGCTGTTTTTCGTGCTTTCGCCTTCTCGTTTCGGATTACGCTTTCTTCCCGCCTGAAATGCCCGCCGATTTTTTCCCAATCCGCGGCGCCCGGCATCGCGGGTTCTTCTTTCGGAATTGCGCCTAGAAACGATTCTAGTTCGCGGTACGCGGCGGCCAGAGCGGCATCGGTGTCGAGGCGCGCTTTAAATGCCGCGGCATCGGCTTCGGACAATTCGCCGTAAAAAAACAGTACGCCGGTTTCGAAATCTTCCTGTTTCATTCCCGCCGGAATCTTACTCATGGCTTTTCCTCCCCACGCTTTCCGGCAGCCCGATTCCCTTGGAATCGAAGTGCTTCATCAAATTCGACACCGCCTTGAACAAATGCGCCTTCACGGTTCCTTCTTTCAGCCCCAGCGCCTGCGCGATTTCGGACAGCTTCAAACCGCACGAGTGGCGGAGAACGAATACGTTTTTCTGCTGCTCCGGCAGCTTGTCGAGCCCGGCGGAAAATTCTCCCATAATCGCGTCGAGGACATACTGCTCGTCCGGATTTTTGCCCCGCGCAACCGGCTGGGCGTCTAGTATCGCATCCATCAAGTCCCTTTGAACTTCGAGCGGACGCTCGTGCATCCGCCGTTTTGCGTCGCGCAAATAGGAACGCGCTTTGTTCACCGCGATGGCGTAAAGCCACGTGCTGAACTTCGCCTTCGGTTTCCACCTATCGAGCGAGCGGTATGCGCTAAGGAAAGTATCCTGCGACAAATCGAGCGCGTCCTCCCGGCTTCCCACCATCCGGTATAGGAAGACGAAAATTCGCTCTCTGTAGCGCTCGAACAACCCGTCGAACGCGCCCGCATCGCCCGATTGAAACATCTCTACCAGCTTCTCGTCGGAGTGCACGCCAAAGACTCCATAGTCCCCGCGCAAACGGGGCTGATTGATATAACGAAAAAGAAAGTGTATAGTTTACCCGCGCTTGCCGGAACTTGACCAGTTTATGCGGCGCGTATCTCGCTGGCGCGAAATATATCGTTCGGAGGGGCTTTGATGGCTGGTTTTATCGAGCTTGCGATTCTTGTTTTTGCGCTTGCCATATCGTTTTCGGTGTACCTGGTGCATAAGGCGGTTCGAGAAAAGGAGACCGGGCTTCTCATCCTCGCGCTCGTCCTCTTCGTCGCCGCCGTGTTTTTGACGGCGAAGCTGATTATCGGCGTCCAATACGAAGACACGCTTGCGCCGCCGGAAACCGTCACGGAAATGATCGAGGAAGTGACGCAATAACTTTTTCCGGGAAGCAAATCACGTTTTGCGCGTCGCGCGCGCGGCCGTTCGTTTAATGTTAATTCTGATTTGCGGACGGCGGACGGCTATTCGGGTTCCTCGCGTTCCTTCGCGCTTTTCTCGTTTGATATCGCGGTAACCTGTTGCCAAGTTACGACCATATTCCGGCCTTCGTTTTTGGCGAAGTAAAGCGCCATATCTGCGTTTTTGAGAAGCTGAATTTGTACTTGAGACATCTCGCCGATGCCGAATTCCTCGGCCCGCTGAATAAGCTCGACGATGTTTTCGTCCTCGAACGACGCGACCCCGATGCTAATCGTTATCGCGATACTCCGGTTTTTTTCCTCGTCGATATAAAACTTTTCCCGGCTCACCCTGTGGCGAAGGCCCTCCGCCATCGCCTGCGCCGACGTAAGCGGACTTCCCTGCAGGATAATCGCGAATTCTTCGCCGCCGTACCTTGCGACGATGTCGGTTTTACGAAAATAGCTTCTAAACATATCGGATAACGCCGACAAAATCCTGTTGCCGGCGAGGTGGCCGTGCGTATCGTTGACGTTTTTGAAATGGTCGATGTCTATCATCATTACCGACAGCTTGTCGCGGCCAGGAATGCTTTTTTCCAGAATATCCCTGAATCTGTTTTGCAGTTCGCGGAAGTTCATCAAGTTCGTAAGGTTGTCCGTGATGCTCTCTTCCTTGACGATGCGGTAGTGGCGGGAATTCGTTATCGCCACGCTGATGAGATAGGCAATCGATTCCAAAAACTTCTGGTCTTTTCGCGTAAAGTTGTTCGTGGTTGCGCTGTCCAGGCTTATGACGCCGATTGCGACCCCGCGATAGACGAGCGGCACGCAGAGTAGGCTCGCCGGCACCGTCTTCGAACTCGTGAACTCCTTGAACCTGTGGTCGCGGCTCACGTCGCCGACGCATACGGACATGCGGTTTTGAAACGCCCATCCCGCCAGCCCTTCGCCGGGATTGATTTTGTGGCTCGAATCTTCGTCATAAAACACGCCGTTCGCGATTCGTATGCCGAGCTTGTCTTCGTCCTCGTCGAAAAGAAACAAACTGAAGTTTTTGAATATGAAGCTGTTTTTCAGCGCCAAAATTATGTTCGTGAAAAGCGCTTCCCATTCCAAGCTCGACGATATGATTTCGTTTATTTGAAGAAGGGTGGTTATTTCCTTGTTGCGCTGCTTAAGCTCTTCGTTCGCGATTTCCGTCGAGAGCGTGGTGTCGAGCAATTCCACCGTGATTCTGTCCAGCGTCGCCATTGTCTGTTGCTGCTGCTCGATTATCTTCCATCCGAAATATCCCGCCACACCGAAAATCCAGAGCGACGCCAACACCTGACTGATGAGTATCAGGTCGTTTCTGGTTTCCAAATAGAACGGCCATGGCCAGCCGAGCGTCGCCGAAAGATACAAAACGACGACTCCGAGGAAAATCGCCCCCCTAACGAAATATCCGCTCGTTATCGAGTGGAAATAAACGAGAGCAAGGTAGGCCACGAGAAAAATGATGTGATAGTCGGGGAAAGTCAGGTTCAAGTAATAAAGATACGCGCCGTCGATGAACAAGCTCGCAAGATTTATCTTGTTGGTGTGACGATCGTCGTACATTATCGTTAGCCAAAAAGCTATCGTAAATACGACGTACACGAGCGAGGCGCTGAACAGGGAGTTGGCCAGTTCCGGCGACCTGTATAAGGGGTCGGGCATGTCCCTGGTCGAATCGACGAGAAACTGCATCAAACCCCAAACCGCAAAAATGCTCAGTAACTTGACCAGTGCGAAATGGTCCCTGAGCGGTCTGAACAGATCCAGTCTCACTTGTTAAATTATATCATGCTCCTCGCGATTTCGCCCTATGCGCTCCGAATATGAACATTTCGCCCGAGGATTTGCCCGAACGGACGCGATGTGCGAAAATGACGCGCCGCGCAACAAATACGGCCGGCGTCGGTCGAACCTGTTTTGCAGCGGCCTTTCCGCAATCGGAGCGTGCGATGGACAGCTTGAAAATCGGCGAATTCACCTTTACCGGCGAGATTAGGGCGACGGCGTACTACTCGGTATGGCGTGGCTTTCGCGACTCGGACCGCTCGCCCGTCGTTGCCTTCATATTCAATCCGGCGATAGTCAGAAACGAGAAAATCGGCGAATCGCTTTTGCGCGACACCCACATTTTGGCGCAAAAACAGCATCCCGGCGTTCTCACTCCTCTCGCCGCCGGCAGGCAGAAAAGCAGATATTTCATCGTATATCCCGACAAAGGCGCGCCGCTTTCCACGTTCGACACGACGGAGCGCGTCAAGCCGCGCGAAGCGCTCTCGATCGCGCTCCAGATTCTTCGCGCGCTTTTGTTCGCCGCGGACAAAGACGTCGCGTTTCACGGCCACGTTTGCCCCGACAACATAGTCTTCAGCTTGGACGAAGGCAAGGCGATGCTCGCTTCGTTCGGCCTTATGCGCGCCGTTTACGCCCACGAGCCGGAAATCGCGAAAAAATTCAAAGGCTATCTTCCATACAACCTGTTCGCGCCGCCGAAGCCGGACGGCGATAAGGCCGATGACGATAGCCGCGGCGCCGATAAAGCCGAAAGCGAGAATCTCGAACCCGAAACCGCGGCCGAAGGCGCGGAGCCGTCCGAAACCGGCTTGACGCAATTTTCGAGCGAACCCGGCGATTTCGATGAAGACGAGGGAGACCCGTTCGACGACGTATTCGGCGATTTGCACGGCGACGGCGACGTGAATTTGGTCTTTGCGCCGGGCGCGGACGCTGGCGGAGAGGGCGAAGAGCCGGAGACGAACGCGCCGGAAACCGGCTTCGACCCCGGCCCGCAATCCGACATGTTCGGTCTCGGCCTAGTTGTTTTGGAACTGCTAACCGGCAAAAAATACGGCGACCTTCTGGGTCCGGACGAGCTCGAGACCGAAGAAAAGATATCGGCATGTTTGTCCAAACTCGACTATATTCCCATTCCCGTTCAGGAAGTGATAATCCGGCTGATTTCCCCGCTGCGAGCGTCCCGCTATCCCGATTTCGGCAAGGCCGCGGAAGACGCGGCGCGTTTGCTCGGCGAAGACGAAAGCTCGATAGCGTTCGAAAGCTTCATTTTTTCCACGCTGTTCGGCGGCAGATTCAAAGCCGGCAAACTTATTTCCAAAAGCGCGTGCTCGCGCATTTATTCCGGTCGCGATATCGAAAAACAGGCGCGCTGCGTCCTTAAGGTAATCGACCTAAAAGAGTATCCCCAGCTTAAAGAGCCGTTCCGGAACTACCTTAAGCAAATGCAAACATTGGACGACCACACGCTCGTCAAAGTTCGCGACGTCGGCGTTCATTTCGAACTCGGCTACATCGCGATGGACGACGCTGGCCAAAGCCTCGAGGACCTTCTCATCCGCCGCGGAATGCTGCCGCTGCACGACGCGGCATACATCGTCCACCAAATCGCGGGCGCGCTGGAGTTTTTGTATTTCAACAACGTCGAAACCTACGGCGGGCTGAAGCCGACGAACGTGTTTCTTTCCACGAACCTGCGCGAAGTGAAAATCGGCGACGTTTTCCTGTCCCGGTTTTTGCTCGAGCACGGCAACCTCGCGGGCACGAGTTCGGAATATTTTCCGTTCACCTGGTGCCGCGACGGCGAGCTTTCGCGCGCGGGCGATTTCTATTCGCTCGGCCTCGTTTTCTACGAGCTTCTCGTCGGCCATCCGCCGTTCAGCTATAAAGTAGAAGAAGAAATCATCCGCGACCACATAGAAGGCGACACGATTCGCGTCGTGCAAGACGCGCTGATAAGCTCCGAAGCGAAGCAAATAATCATGCGGCTTCTCGAACGCAACCCCGGCGCGGGCTATCGAACAGCCGACGAAATCCGAAAAGACATCGCCGCGATGATGGGCTGGGACAAAAAGGAAAAACTGGAGCTTCCCCACATCCCGTTCGATTTCGCGGACGTGTCCGTCGTCGGCAAGAACACGAAGGAAAAAGTCGAAGAGACGATTTGTTACCGGCTGCCGACCAAGGGCGACAAGCCGCGCGGTTTTTTCGCGCTCGTGCACGGGCAGGGCGAGGAACTCGGCGACGCGGGCACGGTGGCGCGCCTCGCGCTCGAAAACCTGCGCGAAGCCGTGTTCACGCCCGGCCAGGACGCGTCGAACCCCGCCTCGCTTCTCGCGAACGAGCCGGAGAAATATTTACTGAACGTTTTCGACAGAGTGAACCAGTCGGTCTATCGCCACGCGTTCCGCAAAGGCAGGCTGAAGCGGATGAGCGTTTCAATCACCTGCGGGTTCATACAAAACAACACGCTATACCTTTTGCAAAACGGCGAAAACGCCACGTACTATTTCCACAAGGGCGAGTACGGCGATTTTCGCGCGCTAAAAGGCGCGGTGCTCGAGGAGAAAATCGGCGGGCCGCAAGAATCGAGCCTCGACGTCGAGCCGGCTGACGCGCTGGGCGTGGCGGAAAGATTTCGCGTGGGCTGTTTCAAAAAGCGGCTGAAAGACGCCGAGCAAATCGTTTTTCTCTCGCGCATATTGCGCGAAAAATTCAGCGTCGCGGAAATACGGGAATTTATAACGAGTCAGGACAATCCTGCGATATCAATCGAGCTTATAGAAAAGAACGCCCGGCGCCGCAGGCTCGAAGGCACGATAAGCGCGGTGCTCGTCAACATCGGCGAAGTGACGCGGTTCGTCGAAGATTCTTCGCACAAACACACGGGCAACCTTGCGCGAAGCTATATGGAAAGCGCCGACCAGCTTTTTCACGACGGCAAGGTTGACGAAGCGATAACCGTATATCAAAAGGCGATCGAACACAATTCGAACTACACGACGCTCCACTTCAAGCTCGGCAGGGCGTATCACTCGAAGGGGCTAAAGGAGCGCGCTCTCGGAAGTTTTCTTACCGCGATAGAGCTCGACAACCAGCACATTCCCGCGCACGTCGAGGCGTGCAAAATATATCTCGAACTCAAAATGAACTCGCATGCGTACGACCTTCTCGGCAGGCTGATTACGCGCGGCGTGGAGGACGCGGACGTTTACGCGTATGCCGCCGCGGTGTGCAACCGCATCAGGAGGCCGAAGGAAGCCGCGGATTACGCGGCCGCCGCGCTCGAACTGAAACAAGGCCATCCCGTCGCGACGAAAGAGCTTATGTCCGCGGGGAAGATGAAAAGACTGGGGTTTTAGCTTCTCCCAATCGCCGCAGTTCACCCGTTCTTACATTTCGCAAAAGGATTTAGGGCGTAATCGTCTGATGCGAACGGATGAGCCACGCGATTTTCACTTCTTCCGGTCCTTCGCCTTCCGGACTTTCGCCGAAATAGCCGGTGGGATTCAGCAGTGCCGTGAAATTTAGCTGGTTTGCACCGACCTTTTGAACAAACAGCCGGAATTTAAAATGCGTTGTTGTTTTGTAGGTTGTATGCGGAAAAAGGCAAAAGACGCTACCGCCAAATGTCACTAAAAATGGCGTAAGCTGAACTTGGTAAGTGTCCGTCGGAGCTTCGAAATCCAAATCAACTTGAATTTCAGCGTCACTCGCGCCGTCGGACCAATCGAGTGTTACAATGCCGTTGTACTTGTCGTTGATTAGTCCGGTGTACCAAACAGTGAATACTCTGTCTTCCTGTGGATTACTGCTTACTTCACGCCGAAAGTTACCGGCGACCAAGTCTCCGATTGCGCTATTTGTGTCGTGTCCGTTGTAATCGTTGCGAAGTCTTAATATCACAACCTTAGAGTCGGCGGACTCCGAACCATCCATTTTCTTCTCGAAAAGCGCGACTTCTTGTGTTGGAATAACCCGGGCGCCTCTGTCAGTCGCTCTAAGACAACCCCCGCCGGATGTAGGATTGACGCAATCGATTATTACGTCCTTGTCGCCTATTATTTGATCTCCGCCAAATCTTCCTGCTTGCGCCCAAACGTGGCTCCATTTTTCGCTCGAAGTTCCAAGGTCTAAGTTTTGCCCTGACCCCCTCCGCAGGCTTGTGCGTACTTGACCATCCACGTACAAATCGCGTCCGGCCTTCACGTCGCGGCCAGCGACCATATCCCGCGTTACGTTCGCGTCATTTCCGATGTTGGCGTCGTTGCCGATGTTCGCGTTCCGGCTTAGGTTTAAATCGCGCCATTTGGCTTGGGCTGTGCCTACATCCGGCTCGCCCTGGTCGATGTTTGGCGCGATGTTCACGTCCGGGTCTTGGGGCTGAATGTCGTTCGCCCCAGGTCCGCTCTGCCAATTTGCCATATCAAACACCCCTTAATACTAAGATTTTGCCGTTGTCGGCAATTTATAGACTCACGGATCCAAAAAAGGTTCCCGGATTCCGAAAAAAAGTTCCTTTTCCCAAGAATTGTACACGCTCATAAAAATGTATCCGCTTTCGTCTAGCAGGAGACCATTCGAATAACCAGCCGACGATTCCAAAATCGGCTCTTCCCGCCAGCTCACCCCGTCCGTAATCCCAAGCCATACTCTGTTTGGCATGCTGGGAACAACTTCAGAGAAAGCTACTGCCTGCCGCCATCCGACAGAGGAAACGGCCGGGTTGCCCGGAAGTATCCCCACGACATCTGGCATTGGCATGTGGTGCGCGATTACAGTAACTCCCGGCTCGGAGTCCTTGAACACCGTCACATCATAGGTTTGCGCATTGGCTGCTATGTACGTCAGATAGTTATCTAGGATGCCCATTGAGGAGTAGTTTTTGAACGAACCGACCGGCGGAACAGAGATTAAACGCTCTGTCCATATGCCTTCTATCAGGCTGACCAGATTGAGCGAGCTTTGGGTATTCCAAAGCAAACAAGGAACGCCGTCAATAAACTTGAAGTCCGTATAGCGCAGATACGGCAGGCTACCGCGATCAACGGGCTGGATTTGCCAATCCGCGCCGTCGTGCGCGGCAAGCCGGACTTCATAGACAGGCAGGCTGTTGTCGTCGGTTTGGTAGCCGTAGACTATAGCGGGATTGTTATCGGGATCCAGCGCCAATATAGGATTTTCGCCATTATCTCGACCTTCGTCATCCACAATATCATGTCGCCAAGAACCATCCGGCAACCTCCAGACGCAATCCAAACGGTCATCAATAACTGGAAATCTTATCCGTTCTTGTAGGGCAACGACCGCTGTTCCGTCAGGAAGAAATGCTGCGCTCATAAACAAAGGTGTTCTATTTTGGGACAGGAACTCGCTTAGGACAAACGAATCGAATTCCCAAGTTCCATCCAAGTTTTTCCAAGCAAATTTTATTTGGTCCAAATAGTCATTTTCAAACCTGGCAAAGTACACCATACATGGCCTACCGTCGCGCGGGTCTATCAGCATAGTTCTTCCGCCGCCCGCGTTGTACCCCACTTCGGTACCCCCGTCCACCCACTCCCACGTCCAATACAAATGCGCGTCGTTCGAGATGAACACCGGAGTTTGCGCGGTAGCGGTTTTGCCCTTGTCGTCCGTCACGCGCAGCCGCGCCCGGTACTTGCCCTCGCGCGGGCCGCCCGCCGCCTCGCCGGGATATATATGTTCAACGGGCGCGGGGGAACCCGATTCATAATCGAAAAAACCGTCGCTCTCGAAGTCCCATTCGTATTTGACAATCGTACCGTCCGGGTCGCCGCTGCCCGTAGTGAACAGCGTGAACGTCCCCGGCGAATCCGCCACGTACGGCGTGACCGACGCGGCCGCGACCGGCGGCTCGTTGTATGCCGAGACGCCCAGCGTGAAGTGAAACGTATCCGCGCCGAACGCGTTCGCGGCGATAAGCGAACATTCGTACTCGCCCGCCGCGCCAATCGTAACTTGCGGGCTGGCGAAGTTCGAGATGTTCGGCAGCGCGCCGCCGCCGAAGTCCCACGCGTAGTTGAACGGCGGCGAGCCGGAGATGACCGCGGTGAAATATACAAGCTCGGTTTCCTCGGCGAATAGCGGCGATACCGAGATAATCTGTGGCGGCGTGTTTGCGCCGGTGACGTTCAAAATGAAATTGAATTGGTCGCTTCCCGCCGCGTTCGAGACCGCGACCGACGCGGGATATACGCCGGGCGCGCCGAGAATCACCGCCGGAAGGGCGTCTGCGGAAACGTTCGGGGTGGATGCGCCGCCGAAGTTCCACGAATATACGTACGGCGGCGAGCCTGCGATATCAGCGGAGAACGTGACCTGCGCGCCCGATTCGCCGCCTTGCGGAGTAACGCCCGATATGACGGGCGGCGCGTCCGCGGACAGCGCGACGAGATTGCTCATCGGCCCCGCGCTGCCGAGCGCGTCCACGGGCGCGACAGCGACGAAAAGCTTCGCGCCTTCGGGCGGCTGCGCGCTGAAGAGAATCGGGAAAGCGCCGGTCTGTCCGATTGGAATATCCGCGCCGATTTGCAAAAGTGGCCCGCCGGGAGTCTGCGAAGTGAAAATTCGGTAAGCCGCAACGTTCGCAAGGTAATTCAGCGCAATCGGCGTTACGTCGGAAATGCCGATTTCGCCGTTCTTGTCGCCGTCGATCCACGCGAGCCTGTGGTTTTCTAGGCCGCCCGGCGTTTCGATATCGCCCGCGGGTTTTCCGCCGGGCAGATATTCGGCGGTTTTGGCATAGTTGAGCGCGATGGGCGTAATGTCGGGTATGCCGGTGTCGCCGCTAAGGTCGTAATCGCCAGTATTCGCGTACGACCACGACAGCGTGCCGGATTCGAAGTCGAAAGCCAAATCCGTCACTTTTCCCGCCGCGCCCTCTGGCGCCGCCGCCGGAATGCGCAATGCAACGCCGGATGCCGCGTCCGAATTCGCGCCGTAAAGCCTTTCGATTTCAGCGAGAAGCGCGGCGCGCAGGCTTTCGAATATTTCCGGCTCCACTTCGCGCGGAACATCCGCATTTTCGATTTCGCGCTTGATTATTTCATACGATTTGCTATCTGAAATCGTATCTTCTAACCTGTGATTTCCTCTGTCGGATTTGCACGAAATCGGCGCGCATATGAACAACAACAATACCGCAAAAGCGGCAATTCGAATAACCATAAAACCCTCCGGACGCAAACGGCTGCAATAGATATATCGCCGTTGATATATCGCCGCCGGACGCAATTATTATACCCTGCGGATCGGCGGATTCGGCTTATTAAACAAAAATTCCTACTTTCTTACCTCCGCTCTTGCCATGGACAAACTTTCGCCGGTCATTTCTTTCGGTTTTTCGATTTCCATCATCGCGAGAACCGTCGGCGCGAGGTCGCATAGCGCGCGGCCATCTTCATATAAAAGTTCGAACCTGTCCCATCCTTCCGGCGTTACCGCGACGACCGGCACCGGAAACTTGCTGTGCTGAGTCAAAACTTCGCCGTCCGCGTCCAGCATTTCGTCGCAGTTCCCGTGGTCCGCGGTGACGATCAGCCCGGTATCGCTTTCGAGGCACGCTTCCACGACGAGCGCGAGCGATTTATCCACCGCCTCCACCGCCGCCACCGCCGCGCCGAAAACGCCGGTGTGGCCGACCATGTCGCCGTTCGCGAAATTGCAAACGTAAAAGTCGAATTCCTTCCGCTTTATTCTGAACCTGAGTTCGTCGGTGAGCTGAAACACGCTCATCTCCGGCTTCAAATCGTACGTCGCGACTTTCGGACTCGGCACGAGCACGCGCGCCTCGCCGTTGTACGGCTGCTCGCGTCCGCCGTTGAAAAAGTACGTTACGTGCGCATACTTTTCGGTCTCGGCGAGCTTGCATACGGTCAGCCCGCGATCGGTCAAATATTCCGTGATGTGGTTCGAAACCGATGTTTTCGGCAATAGCACTGGATTGCCGAAATCGGTTTCATATTGCGTGAAACTGAAATAATCGATGTCGGGAAACGCCGTGCGTTCGAAACTGGCAAAATCCTTGCAGGTAAGTACTCGCGTCATCTGGCGCATCCGGTCGGCGCGAAAGTTGAAAGCGATTACGCCGTCGCCGTTCATTATCCTTCCCACAGGCAGTCCGTTTTTGTCCACGATTACGCAGGGTTGCACGAACTCGTCGGTTTCGCCGCGCTGCCACGCGTCGCGAAACGCCTGCACCGCGCCCGCTGTTTTTATGCCTTCGCCCAGCGCCATCGCCCGCCACGCCCGCTCTGTGCGCTCCCAGCGGTTGTCCCTGTCCATCCCCCAGTATCTGCCCATTATCGTGGCGATGCGCGCGTCCTCGTGTTTGCCGAAATAGCGGTCGAGAAGCTGGAGGAATTTAACCGCGCTTCCGGGCTGCGTGTCGCGTCCGTCCAGCAAACAGTGCGCGCGAATTTTCGGCACGTTCATTTTAATCGCGAGGTCGATAAGCGCCTGCATTTGGAACTGGTGGCTGTGCACCCCGCCGTCCGAAACGAGCCCCATAATGTGAATCGTGCCGCCGCGAGACGTGACCGTGCGGATGAACTCGCAAAGTCTGGGATGTTCGAAAAACGCGCCGGTTTCTATCATGTCGTTTATCGCGAGCAGGTCTTGCTTGACCACGCGCCCCGCGCCGATGTTCAAGTGGCCGACCTCGCTGTTTCCCATTTGGCCTTCGATAAGTCCCACGTGCCTGCCGTCGGCGCGTATCGTGGTGTTGGGATATTTTTCGCAGATGGAATTCCACGCGGGCGTTTTCGCCGCGCGTATCGCGTTGCCGTAATCGGACGGGTTTTCGCCCCAGCCGTCGAGTATCAGAAGACAAACGCGCCTTGCCATTTGCGTCTCCAATGCCGGACAAGTAAATTCAGAAAGCCGCGCAAATCAAGACTAAAGTTCCCACCTGTAAACGAGCCAGCTTCCGCCGGTTTTGACGAGCGAAAACACTGTACGAGTGGTTTCGTCGAAACGTGCCGGCGGGCTTTCGAGCAGATAATCGGATACGACGGTTATGTCCGCTTCGAGCACCGCAAGCTCGCCGGAAATCGAAACCGAGGCTGAAACCGGCGAAACCGTGACCGATACGTTCGCGTTTTGCTGCAGGAATTTCGATATGTGCTCTTCGAAATCGCCGGAAGGCGGATTTTCTTCCGAGTTGTCCGTTTTGAAAAGGTACGCGACTTCTTCCGGCAGGGCGAAAAGAGGGCTGAAAACGGCGGCCGCGCCGCTCGCGTTTCTGGCGGAAATAAGCTCGCCTATTTTTTCAACCTGCGCGGCCACAAGCTGCGCATCGCCCGGCGCGGACGATTCCTCCGGCAGCCAATAAAGTATGCGCCATTTGCCGTCTTCGCCCTTGAGAAATTGCATCGCGTCGCCGGTTTCGGTGACCGTGTAATCCTGCGGCGGCACGCTCAAAATGAAAGTCGAATTCAGGTTGAACGCAATCGAACCCGTCGCGACGTCGCCGTTTTGTACGAAATTTGAGAGAATAAGTTGCGTGTTGACGTTCACGTTTTCGGCGAAGAACGTTTGCATATGCGACGAAAAATCGCCGGGAGGATCGCCGCCGCTTTCGGTTACGTGCGTTTTGAACCGCTTGCCGATTTCCGCCGGAAGGAAAAAGCCGGGAGCGAACGTATCTTCGGCGAGATTCAAATCCTTGTTTCTAATCGCATCCTGCACGGATAGGACTTGAAGCCTGCAAAGGTTTTGCGCTTCTTCGTCCGGCTCGTCCGCCGGGCTTTCCACCCAGCTTAGCACCCGCCAAAAACCGTCGCTTTCTCGCCGGAAGTTCAAAACGTCAACCGCCTGCGCATAGTAAACCGACGGCGGCGCGGTGAGAACGTAAGTAGCGACGAGGTTGAATTCGGCGGTCACGGACGCGAGGTCGTCGGTCACTTCCCAGTTGAGAACGTTAAGCGAAAAAACGAGGTTTTCGTTTTCGAGAACGACGTCCTGGAAATATCTGTCGAAGCCGGGCGCGGGATTTCCGCCGGATACCGTTGTGTGGGTTTTGAATCTTTTGCCGACCACAGGGTCGGTGGAATAAAGCGCGCTGATGGTGGAATTCATAAGTCTGAAATCGCCGGTGTTCACCATTTGCACGAGGTTTGTAATCGCCCTGTTTATCGCGACGATGGGTTCGAGGTTGCCCGGATTTTGCTCGTCGCCGGAGCCCACTTCTTCCACTTCTTCCCAGGCGATAAGCTTCCACGCGCCGCCTTCGCGCTGGAACGTCACCCGGTCGAGCGAATCCACGAAATAGTTGATGGGCGGCGATTCGAGAGCGTAGGTCGCGCTCAAGTGAAATTCCAAAAGCGACGATGCGAGGTCGCCGTTTTGCGTCACTTCTCGAAGCCGCAAAGTTACGCGGATGTTTTCGTTGTCGCGATAAAAATCGTTCAACAACAGGCCGAGATTTTCGGTCGGCACGGGCTGGGCGGGTGCGTTGCTTCGGCGAAACCTGAACGCGACGAGCCCGTCCATTTTGAAAATGCCCGCCACTTGATTCGCCGCAAGTATCGTGTCTTCGTCGTTGACAGCGCGTTCAACGAGGGCGATAGTTTGGGCGAGTGATTTTCTGACCGACTCGGGCGCGTCCCCCGCGGGCGGAGCGATTTTGATGCCGCCGCCGCTGCAGCCGGCCAGAAAGGCGATTGCCGCGACGGTAAAAATGCTCACGATTGAGTGTTTCATCGCACCGATTTTATCATGAGTCTTTCGGCGCGTTTGCGGTAATCGTTACCGGGGTGGCTTGCCAAATGTCGCGGTTGTATTCGAGAATGGTTCTGTCTGAGCTGAAATGACCGGCACGCGCTACGTTTAGAATCGATTTCCTTATCCAGGTTTCCCTGTCCTCGTAAGCCCGTTCCACCTCGTCTTGTGCGGCATGATACGCGGCGAAATCGGCGAGCACCATAAAGTAGTCGCGTTTAAGCAGCGATTCGGTGAGCGGTTTGAAAATGCCGGGGTTTCCGGGGCAGAAATAGTTTTCGTCGATCAAGTCGAGAGTGCGTTTCAAAAGATCGTCGTCTTCGTATATCTTTCGCGGGTCGTAGTGCGGGCGAAGCTCGACTATTTCATCGGCGGTAAGCCCGAAAATAAAGCAGTTTTCATCGCCTATTTCGTCGCGGATTTCGATGTTCGCGCCGTCCAGCGTGCCGATTGTCAGCGCGCCGTTCAGCGCGAATTTCATATTGCCCGTACCGGACGCTTCGAAGCCCGCGGTGGAAATCTGCTCGGATACGTCCGAGGCGGGAAATATTTTCTCGGCGAGCGTGACGCGATAGTTCGGAAGAAAAACCACTTTGATAAAATCCCTTGTTTCGGGGTCTCGGTTTATCGTTTCGCCGACGTGAGCGATGAGCCGGATGATTAGTTTCGCCGCGTGATACGCCGGCGCGGCTTTGCCGCCGAATATAAACGTCCGCGGAAAATAGTCCTTTTTGACGCCTTGTTTGATTTGAAGCCAAGTCGCGATGACGTTGATTATGTTCAAAAGCTGGCGTTTGTATTCATGAATTCGTTTTATCTGCACGTCGAAAATCGAGTCGGGGTCGACTCTGTGTCCGGTTAGTTCGCGTGCGATTTGCGCCAGCCGGATTTTGTGGTCGTGTTTGATCGCGTGAAATCTCGCGCGAAACTCCGCGTCGTCCGCAAACGGCTCAATCCCCCGTATTTCCGCAAGATTCTTAATCCAATCGGCGCCGATTCTAGATGTTATCAGGTTCGAAAGGTCGCGGTTAGCTGCGGCAAGCCACCTGCGGGGAGTGACGCCGTTGGTTTTGTTCGAAAACTTGCCGGGGAATATGTCCTCGAAATCTTTCAGCTCTTTTTCCCTTAGCAATTTGGTGTGAAGCGCGGCCACCCCGTTCACGTGATGCGAGCCGGCAATGGCGAGATGCGCCATACGGATTTTTTTCTGCGAACTTTCTTCGACGAGCGATACCCGGCCGATTTTAATCGCGTCGTCCGGAAACTTCCGGCGGACCTCTTCGACAAACCTGCGGTTAATTTCGTAAATTATTTCAAGGTGGCGCGGCAACAAATGTTCGAACATCGCCGACGGCCATTTTTCAAGCGCTTCGGACAAAAGCGTGTGGTTTGTGTACGCGAATGTGCGCACGGTCAAATCCCATGCTTTGATCCACGGCATTCTGTAAACGTCAAGGAATATGCGCATAAGTTCCGCTATTCCGAGCGAGGGATGTGTGTCGTTCAGTTGAATCGCGACTTTGTCAGGAAACGAATCGAAATTCGCGTTGGTAACGAGATACCTGCGAATTATGTCTTGTATCGAGCACGAAACGAAAAAGTATTGTTGTTTCAGACGCAGTTCCTGACCCTCGAATATGTTGTCGTTCGGATACAGGACTTTCGAAATAGTTTCGCCTACGTTTTTCTCTTGAACGGCCTTGAAATAATCGCCGTCCTGAAAATATCCGAGGTCGAAGTCTTTAGTCGCGCGCGCCGCCCAAAGCCGTAGAGTATTCACGGTGTTGTTGCCGTATCCGCTTATAGGCGTGTCGTACGCGAATCCGAGAACTTCTTCGGTGTCCACCCACTCGTGTATCGGATTTCCGTCGAGGCCTTTCACGACGTTGGTGCGTCCGTAAAACCTGACCACATAGTGACGCTCCGGCCGGGCAAGCTCCCACGGATTGCCTTGCTTGAGCCATGCGTCCGGTTTTTCCACTTGAGCGAGTCCGCGTATCGCCTGTTCGAAAATGCCGAATTCATAACGGATGCCGTAACCGTAAGCCGGAAGTTCGAGCGTCGCCATCGAATCGAGAAAGCATGCGGCGAGCCTGCCGAGTCCGCCGTTGCCCAGCCCCGGCTCGGCTTCTTCCTCGATCACCCCGTGAAAGTCTATGCCGAGTTCTTCCATCGCCTTCACGGTTTCTTCGTACAAACCGAGGTTGACGATGTTGTTGACGAGTGCGCGTCCCAGCAAATATTCAGCCGAAAGATAGTAAATGCGCTTGGCGTCCGAATGATAGTAAGCCTGCTGCGTTTTTATCCACCGCTCGATAAGCCGGTCGCGCACGGTAAGCGCGAGAGATTGATACAGGTCGTTTCTGGTAGCAGTATATTGGTCTTTCGACAGCGAATACTGCAAGTGATTGGCCACGCCGAGTTCGATGCCGTACGCGTCCATCGCCTTGCGGAACGTATCCCAATTTTTAAACAGGTCTCCGTTATGCAAAAGCGCCTCCGGCGAAAACGCGGCCAGAAGGCCGCTCTTTATTCTTTCACCGACTCCCCCGGTTGTCAACCGCTTTGCGCCGGCGGCGGCCGGTTCGAGGCTCGGGTTGTTTTCGCTGATATAATCCCCGCCGGATGGAAAGTCTGTTTGTCAATCCTGGAGCGCTTTGGTTTGCATCGCTGTCCGCCGCAATACTACTTCTATACCTGTTAAGGCTGAAGCGCCGCCGCATCGAAATCAGCTCGACGCTTTTATGGGAGAAATCGCTGGAAGAATTCCAGGCGAACGCCCCCTTTCAGTGGCTCAAGAAAAACTTGCTTTTATTTTTGCAGCTACTCTTTCTCGCTCTGCTCGTTTTGGCGCTCGCAAGACCCTTCTACTCATCCAGCGCTTTGCAAGGCGGAAAGACGGTTCTTTTAATCGACACCAGCTATTCGATGCTCGCGTTGGATGGCGGCAAATCGAGACTCGACAAGGCGCTCGACATCGCTCGCGGCGTAATAAGAGATATGTCCCGCGGCGAGCAGGCGATGATAGCCGCGCTTAATCACCGGCCGCGCGTAATCGCGGGATTTACGCCGGATAAAATGGAGCTTACGCGAGTCCTTCCTGCTCTGCGGCGCGAGATGGGGGGATACGCAGACCTCGCATCCGCGCTGACGCTTCTAAAGCCGGTTTCGGCACAAAATGTTCGTATCGTCCTCATTTCGGACGGCGGTTTCGGCGACGTGGAAGAATCGGCGATTCCCGAACAAGTGTCGCTCGAATTCGTTTCGGTGGCGGGGAAGGAAGAAAATGCCGGAATTTCGTCACTGAGCGTTACCCGGAAAACTACGGGCGAGTACGAGCTTTTTGCGGCAGTAACAAGCACGTACAAATCCAAGATTAGCCGGACTTTAAAGCTGCTGTCCGGAAAGGAATTAATCGACCAGCAGGCTATCGAAATTCCGCAGGAAGGGAGAACAGAAATCGTTATTCCGGATCTTCCTTATATCGAAGAGCCATTAAGATTAGAGCTATCGGAACGCGACGCATTCGCCGAGGACGATACTGTTTTCGCCGTAATGCCGCCCAGGCAAGTGATACCGGTTACGCTTGTAAGCGAAATCGACATACTGATTGAAGCTGCGCTGATGAACGATCCATCGCTCGAAGTCGTGCGAGTTCCGCCATCAGCCGCGTCGAATCCATCGATTTACGAGCGGCCCGGAGTTTTGGTTTTCAATCGCGTTGCGCCGTCTTTCGGCGTACAGGCGCCGATGCTTGTCGCCGGCGCGACGAGTTCGATCGGCAGCGTCAGAATCGGCGAAATTTCCAGTTCGCCAAGGGTGGTTGATTGGGACAGAAACAGCCCGATGCTCCAGTATTTGAATATACAAGATTTGGTTATCGGCGAAGCATACGGGGCAACGCCGGGGCAGGGCGCGAAAGTGCTAGTCGATGGAACTTCCGGGCCGCTCATGATTTCCGGCGAGGATAACTTAACCCGATATATCGTTGTGCTTTTCGACTTCGCCAAAAGCGATTTCCCTTTCAGGGCGGCTTTTCCGATTTTCCTTAGCAATTCAATCGGGTGGCTTGCGAAATCCGCGCAAGGCTACGACCCCTTCAATGCCGCGGTGGCGAGGCAATGGAAATTCAAAACCGGCGAAGGCATCGAGACCGCTGAATTGACGAGCCCGAGCGGTTCGAAAATCAGGCTCACCGCAAAAGGCGGACAGGTTGGCGGAGTCGAACTGAACGAAACCGGAATATGGAAACTGGCGGCCGCGGGCGATAGCGTATCGATTTCGTCGAATTTGCTGGACGAGCGGGAAACAAGGCTCGAATTCAAAGATTCTTTTAAAATCGGCGGCGAAGACATTCATGCCAAAAGGGGCGCAAAATCGAACAGGGAAATTTACGGTTGGCTGATTTTTATCGCAATTTTGGTTATAGTCGGCGAATGGTATGTATTTCATCAGCGCAATCTTTGATAACCGGCCCCGTTTGCGGGTACAATTTCCTGCGGCGATGAAGTCACAAATTTCAAAGTTCGTTTTTGCGGTTATGGCTGCAGCGGTCGCGGCGGCCGCCTTGGTTGCGATCCCCGACGCCGCGTACGCACAATCCCGGCTGGCGATCCTGTCGGTCGCGGCCGTTCCTCGCGGCGCTGGCGCATCGCAGGATTCCGCCGTCTTCGAATATCCGGAAGTCGAGACGCTCGACATACAGGTTACCGTCAGGCTCGATTCGCAATCCGAAGCCAAGATATCTATTTTCGCTTCGGCGGTGGACAGCAATAAATGGCGCATCGGAAAAGCCAAAATCACGGAAACCGTTAGTCCCGGCGAGTCGGTCCTTACTCTGAAAGATTTCGTGAAGCTCGGCCAATTTTTCGGAAGACACGACGTTTCGCTCGAAATCGAAGTCAGCGCAAAGAGCTTTGAAACCGTAAGAACAAAACGCGGTTTTTCGTTCTACGGGGTGCCGAAACCCGATTTCAAATTCGTTTATGCGGATTTGCGTTCCCGCAACGAGCCTTTGTACATCGAATTTCTGCCCGGGGAAGCGTACGAACTCAACCTGTTTTATGAAATAGGCGGCAATCCGGGGAACCTTGCACCGATGCTGAGAGTGTTCGCCGTGCTCGATTCTCAAAATTTCCGCATCGGCGACGCGTCCTTATCAGATCCGTTTTGGGACGAGACGGATATTCCCGGCGAACCGGGGCTATATCACGTCGAGCTTAGCGGCAGGCTGCCCGACAGATTTATCGACTATTACAGGCAGAGGCACTACTTCAAGCTTATCGTGCAAGTGGAATTCGAAGGCGGTTATGAAATCGTGGAACCCGTAGAAGGGATGATATTCGACGAATTCTACGGCTCGCAGCGTGAGCCGATTTCGATACAGGAATCGTTCATCACGATACAAAATTCTGCGCACTGGCGGCTGGACGCCCTTGACGATCGTTCGTTCGATAGGCGAATACGGGAATTCAGAGAGCTCAGACGCACCCGCAGAATGCATCTGTATTACTAAGTGGACTAGCGCCGAAATCCCCTTTGGAAGTATGAGTTAGGGCTTGCCGCAAGGTCAATAAATGTAATTTTCTTACGGCAGAGGCAGTTTTAATGCGCAAATCGGCTTTCGGCCGCTTTACCTGCTATAATCATTCCCCGTGCGTGAACGCGTCCAGGAGAGCTTGTAGATGGTTCCGAAATTCGCAGCGATTCCCTCGTTCTCGGAGATAATCGCTCAAATCGGCGAGGCGATATGGGTTATCGGCCCCAATGGGCATTGGATATACGTTAACCCTACTTTCGCACGTTTTATCGGCATTCACGAAGAAGAGGTCTACTCCCACGCTCTGCTCGAATACGTTCACCCCGACGACAAAGACGAGTGCGCCGCAATCTTCGAAAAGCTCAAGCACGGCAGCGATATAGGCGAAGCCAGATACAGGCTGGTGCATCGCGACGGTTTTGAAGTGTGGGTGTCGAGCGTAATAACCGCCGTGCGCGACGCCGCGCGCGAAGTGCAATATTTCGTCGGCACGAGCAGAAAAGTATCGGGCGACAAAGTCGAGTATCCGCCGTCGGAAGCGCCCGCCGGAACCCAAAAAGCGCTGCCCGGGCTTCCGGACATTCCCTTCGACGAACTCATTTCGATTATGGCGGAGCCGGTTTGGGTAATCGACGGTTCGAGGTTTTTCATTTTTACCAATCCCGCTTTCAACCTCCTCGTCGGCTATTCCCGCGACGAGCTTGTCGGCAAAAAGTTGACGGACGTTATGGTTGTCGAAAAGCGCGACGAACTCGACGAAGGCATTCGCAGGATTATCGAAGGCGAAGAAATGACCGAAGTACCGATAGCGATAATCCACCGGGGCGGGAACGAAATCGAGTCGCACTTTCTGGTAAAGCCCATAAGGTCCGATGAGGGAGGGATATCGTATTTCATAGGCTCGAACCGCGGGATGGGCGACGTCGTGCCGGGCAGCGCGCTTCCCGATCCGAGCGCTCCGTACAGGGCTGCGCTCGAAAAGCTGGGCATTCCGGCGTGGCTGACCGATGCCAAAGGCAACTGGATAATCGTCAACGGGCCGTTCGCGGCGATGGTCGGCGTACGTCAGGACGAAAGCCCGCCGCTCAATCTTCCCGGAATAATACATCCGGACGATCAAGGGCTGATTAAAAGCGCGTTGACCGACCTTAACCGCAACGATACGGTCAAGCTGTCGTGCAGAATCCAGCCGGGCGCGGGCCGCGAATATTGGGTGGACGTCGTGCTTTCGGCAATTCGCATCGAATCCGGCGAGTTGACCTACATCCTCGGAACCGCGCATGATTTGACGAACGAAAGAATGCTGGAATCAAGCGTATCTCAGCTGCGGGACAGATTGCAGGACATCATAGATCAGATGGACGTCGCCGTTCTGGCGACAGACAAGACCGGCAAGGTAAAGATTATGAACAAGAACGTGCCGGAGCTTTTGGACAAAATGGATTTTGAAATTCTCGAACAAGACCTCTCCGGTCTCTTTCCCGGCGAATACGCGAACAACGTAAATCAAGCGATTTCGAAATCGTACTCGGGCGAAAGCGGTACTGCAACGATAGAGCTCGACGCCGGCGGCGTAAGATGCCCGTGTACCTTCAAATTTGCGCCTCTTCATCATTCGGGCGAAATCGAAGGCACGATGGTGATTTTGAAAAAAATATAACGGCGGGTTTCGGGCGCCGATAGCTCTTTCGAAGCGGCTTTTTTTCGCGCGATATCATGACGCATTTGGGTAAATCGAATTTCGTTTTTCGTTGCGGAAAGCCGATTGCTTTGGTATTATCGAAACGCGGAGAGATGGCCGAGCGGTTGAAGGCGGCTGCCTGCTAAGCAGTTATACGGGTGTAAGCCTGTATCGAGGGTTCGAATCCCTCTCTCTCCGCTTTCTTACATCTCCTCCCAAACTTTACCCACTTGCTATATTCGTCGCCAGGCGCGTCATTGAAGGCGCTTTGCACGGCGGTGATAGCATGCCCTGTTATTTTTGGAGGAAGTATGCATCCTTGGCACGACATTCCGGTCGGCGGCAATATGCCCGCCGAGTTCAACGCGCTAATCGAAATCCCCAAAGGCGGCAAAGTAAAGTACGAGCTCGACAAGGATTCTGGATACATCCGCGTCGACCGCGTGCTTTATTCGTCCGTAAATTATCCGGCGAATTACGGCTTCATCCCGCAGACCCTAGGCGACGACGGCGATCCACTGGACGTGCTCGTTCTGATGCAGGAGCCGGTGTTCCCGCTGTCAATTCTTCGCGGCAAGCCGATAGGGATGATGACGATGCTCGACCAGGGCGAGGAAGACGAAAAGATCATCGCGGTTCACCTCGACGATCCGGAGTACCGCTCGTACGGGCATATAAACCAGCTTCCCGCCCACAGGCTTGACGAATTGAAAAGCTTTTTCGAAGATTACAAAAAGCTCGAAAAAAAGGAAGTGCTCGTTCACGATTTCCTCGGCCCAATCGAAGCGGCGAAGGCAATCGAAAAAGCCGTCGCTGCGTACAAGCTTAGATTTTCTTAATAACGTTGATTTAACGGGTTTTTGGGGTAAAATTTCGGCGATGAGTGGCAAAGAAATCAAATTTCTGGTGTACGCTTCCGATGAGGGCGGATTCTGGGCCGAAGCCGCCGATTTCGGAATCGTTACTCAAGGCGAAACCCTTGACGAACTCAGGGCGATGATTGAAGACGCTATAAACGGCTACTTTTTCGACGAGCCTCCATGCCCGCGGACATTTTCGATGGTGTTCCAAACCGAAGCGGTATCGATTCTATAGGCCGAGATTAGTATAGAAACTGCCAAGAAACTTAAGCGGAAGAGGGTTACTAAAGCTGCTTGCGGAATATGGATACGAAATGAGTTGGCAAACCGGCAGCCATATTATTTGTACTACGAGCCATCTTGGCAAGCATCGAATTAGCATTCCTTATGAAAAAAACTTAAGACTGGCACGCTAAATGCCATTTTGAAAAAAGTTGCATTTCATTTACAAATTTCCAAAGACGAATTGATTAAAAATTTGTTTGGTTAATAGATTAACAGCAACTACCGGTCCATTATGCATATACTCCCGAACTTGCAAGTGCATTTTTAAGTGCGATTCCAAATTCTTCCCGCAGCTTTGTCATCGGTAGTCTGAATTCGCATTCGCAAAGCCCCAGCATCGAGCACGCCGTTTTGACGGGTATCGGGTTCGTGGTCACGAAAAGCGCGTCGAAAAGCGGCATGTACTTGTCATGAATCTCCTTCGCCTCCGCAAAATCGCCGCCTTGAACGAGCGAAATCATCCGCTTTATTTCGCTTCCGCAAACATGGCTCGCTACACTCACGACTCCCACCGCGCCGCGGCTTACCATATCGAGAGTTAGCGGGTCGTCGCCCGAATACACGGCAAAATCCGACGCGCAATGCTCAGCATACCAATCCACCATTTCCGGGTCGCCCGCCGCTTCCTTTATCGCGACGACGCCGGGATGTTTCGACAATTCCGCGACCGCTTCGGGCAGAATTTTCGCGCCGGTTCTCGACGGCACGTTGTATAAAAGCACGGGGAGTCCGCAATCCGCGACGGCCGTGAAATGCGCAAGTTGTCCGTCGAAATTCGGCTTGTTGTAATAGGGCATCACCGCCATCGCGCCGCACACACCCGCTTCTTTCGCGGCAAGCGTCAGTTCAACGCTTTCCGCCGTGTTGTTGGTGCCCGTGTTCGCCACGACGAAAGCATCCGAATCATTCGTCAGCTCGACCCATCTCTTGAAGAGTGAAATTTTTTCGGCGTGCGTTACCGTAGGCCCCTCGCCCGTCGTTCCGCATACCACAACGCCGTCGGTATGCGCCGGTATCAAATGCGCCGCAAGTTTTTCGACCGCGTCAAAGTCGATTTCCGCGCCGCCGTCCGTGAACGGCGTGATTGCCGCGGTTAAAACTGCCCCGAAGGGAGCTTTTTTATCGGTCATTTTTCATCTCCAGTCCGGAGCCGGCTGCTCCGATCATAATTCTCGCAATCCGCAGAGCGTTCAGCGCGGCGCCTATGCGAAGGTTGTTCGCACAGCAAAAATATGCATACTCGCGGCCGCTCGCGTCAGCCCGCCGCAATCTGCCGACTTGCACCAAGTCATAGCCCGGCCTGCTTGCCTCGACAGGCGAGGGAAAACTGCCGGATATGTTCGGGAAATATTCGATGTAATTCGACGATTTGAATGCATCTTCGACCGCGCCGATTTCGGCCGCTCTTTCGAGCGCGACGAAAACCGAAATCGAATGACCGGCATACGAATCGACCCGCGCGGCGGTGGCGCAAATCGGAAGCGATTCCGCCCCAAGAATTTTCCGCGATTCGAGCTCGATTTTCCATTCTTCGCTTGCGTAACCGGCCTCATCCAGCGAACCGATTTGCGGAAGCACGTTGTGCAAGAATCCGCTGGCGGGAAGTGTTTCCCAGCCGTTATCCGGCTTAAACCGCATCGATTCCTCGCGAAGCAGTTTTACCGCGGCTTTGCCCGCGCCGCTGACAGACTGATAAGTGGAAACGATAACGCGTTCAAGCCCGAAGTTGTCCAGAAGCGGTTTCAGCGTCAGCGCCAGTTGAATGGAGGTGCAATTCGGGTTAGCCGCAAGACGTTCGCCGCCTTCGAGAACGGATTCATTCACTCCCGCGACAACGAGCGGCACCGTTTCTTTAAGCCTGAAAGCGTTGGACTTGTCCACTATTTTGAGTTCCGGATATGAGTCGAGCAGAACCGGAATCCACTTTTCGCTAATCTCGTCGCCGACGGAAAAGCTGGCCGCGTCCGCCCCGGCGAAGCTTTCGAGTTCGAGCGGCAATACGCGCCACTCCTTTCCGAAACAGCGAACGGCTTTTCCCGCCGACTCGCCGCTGGCTATGGGCACGATAGCCTCGCATTCCGGAAAATAGCCATCGTCGAGCAGCCTCAAAAGCTCGCTACCCACGAGTCCCGTTACGCCTGCGATTGCCAATTTCATAACTTGTCCTGATACCGCCGGTTCGCCCGGTTAGGTCAATCCGAGAGCCTGATCCAGTCCGATGATTAGCCCCGGCGGAGCTGAAAGAGCATACTTGACCGCCCAAATCACGCCCGGCATGAAACACTCCCTGCCAATCGAGCGATGCGTAATTTCGAGCGTCTCGCCCGGCCCGCCGAAAATCACCGTCTGTTCGGCAAGCACGCCGGGCATCCGCACGCTGTGAATGCGCACGTCGTCGAGCATTCCGCCGCGCGCGCCCTCCAGTATTTCGTGCTCGGCCGGCGGCGATACGAGTTTCGGATTTGCGGCGACGATTTCGCTAAGCGTGAACATCGCCGTTCCGCTTGGAGCGTCGCGCTTCGCCGGATGGTGTTTTTCGACTATCTCCGACGAAATAAAATACGGCGCGGCCTTGCGCGCCAGTGCGATCATCAGGTTTGCGCCGATAGAAAAATTCGGAATAATCATACAGCAAACGCCGTTCGCCTCGGCAAGCCTGCCGATAGATTCCAAGTCATCCGATGTTATGCCGGTTGCGCCTATGACCGCGGGAATTTTGCAGCCGAGAACTTTCGGAATGTTTTCCGCCGCCGCCGCGCCCGTGCTTACGTCCACTACGGCCTCGGGACATTTTTCGAGAAATGCTTCGATGGAATCGGAGATTGCGATGCCGTTTGCGCCGGAGCCGGAAAGCTCGCCCCAGTCCTTTCCTGCATTTGACCTGTCCATTGCCGCGACTGCGTTTAAAGCGTCTTCCACCGCCAGCATTCGTGCGATTTCGAGCCCCATTTTCCCTGCCGCGCCGATTACGCCGATAGATATCCGATGCTGTCCGTTGTTCATTTCCCGCTCCCGGCCTTTATTTCCGTTTTTTCGCCATTCGCCTTTGCCGCGCTATCGAACATTTGGCAATCGGGAACTTCGCCTGGTTGCGGATGCATGCTTTCGGGCAATAGCTTTTGAATTTCAATCATCACTTTTGCCGTAAGTTCTTCCAGCATTTCCCTTGGAATTTCGCCGGTCATTGCGGCCCCGGAGTTTACAGCCATTGGCTCGCCGAACGTGACGGTCACGCGCCCCGGCTTCGGGAATTTCATTCCGCGGCTGAAGGCCTCGTACGAGCCCGTTATCGCCGCAGGTATAATCGGCGCGCCGGATTTCAATGCGAGAACCGCGACGCCGGATTTCCCCTTCGAAACTCTGCCCGTGTACGACCGGGTGCCTTCGGGGAAAATGATGATTGCGCCTTCACGTTCGAGCACCGACAGCGCCGCGATTAATGCCTTCCTTCCGCCGCCGCCGCGTTCGACGCCTATCATTCCCATTTGCCGCATCCACCAACCGAGCAGATTCTTTTTAAACAGCTCGATTTTTGCGATGAAAGCGACGTTTCTCGGAACTCCTACGCCGATAAGCGGAGGGTCGAGATGGCTGATGTGATTGGACGCGATAATCACTCGCCCCTTTCTGGGTATGTTTTTTACGCCACGGTATCTGATGCGCCAAACAACGTACGCGAAAAGGCGCACGATGAAACAAGACGTCCAATAAATAATCGCTCCGAATGGAGTGAGCACGTTCGTATTATAACAACGAAAAACGCCGTGTAAATCCGCTTTGCGATTATTTCGCCGCGCCGCACGAATGCGTCCGGCGCAAACGAAACTTGCGTAAAAAGCAGACTAGGGGAGCTTTCGCTCCCCCAGCTGCTGTGAGGTGTGAAGAAATGCAGTTATCCAGTCCGTCCAATTTACATTGGTACGAATTCGAACTCCATAATGTAGCGGGCGAAGAACGTCATCTGTCCGTCGGGCCGGGTTTCGCTTCCGCCCTCGATATAGACGTGGTCTCCTTCCGCTATTCCCGATTGAGACTCGATTTTCGTCATCGGGGTAATCTCGAATCTGAATTCCGGGATACCCGCCGTGCCGTCCGGATAGAACGGCCCGATTACGATGTGGCTTCCGGCCACGTATTCGATGACGTTTCCTTCCATAACGATGTAGTCGTCAGGAGGAGGAGGCGGCGATACCGGATAGACGCTCAAAACGTCCGCAATCGGATTTCCGCGCTCGTCATGCATTACGTTGCCGCTTTCGTCGAGTCTGAATGTCGCCTGCGCTTCCATCGGCATGTCGATAGCCGCAAGCTCGCGCAAGCTGTCCGCTCCGATTAGCTCCGTCTGCGGGTCAACCCTTACAATCACGAATTCCGGATACGGTCTGTCCGGATAATTCGGGTCGGTCGGGCTGCCCGGATCGCCGGGGTATGAACCGCCGGACTTGGGCTGCCTGCCCATAGGATCGATCCAACCGCCGCCGCCGCCGCCATAGCCGTAATAGTACGGCGTAATTTTGACGGCGCCGTTGTTCTGGGGCATGTTTTCAAACACGTCCACGCTGTGAATGAGGCCGTATACCGAAGCGGGGGGAGGCGGAGGAGGCGGGGCGGGCATTACAAAAAGCGATTCCGCATATGGGTTGCCCGCCTCGTCGTATACCACCGAGCCGTCTTCCGGATTCAAACGGAAGACCGCGTGAGCGTCGAACCCCGGTTCGATCGCCTCAAGGCCGGGTACGCCTTCGAGTATTGTATCGGCGTCCACGTGAACGTTTACAAGCTCCCAGAAGTTCCTATCGTCGGGGGGGATGAAGCCGCCGCCGTTTCCATCCAGCGGGCTGGGTCCGTAGTAGGGAAGTATGCCAACAAGCCCCTCGTCCGGTCTGTCGAGCATCGTCACTCCGTGAACGAATCCCGAAATACCTGGAGGTGGAGGCACATAGCGGTAAACCTGGAACGTCGCAGCGATAGGATTGCCCGCATCGTCGAGAAGCGGTCTCCCGTCTCTGCCGATTTGAATGTCGCTCCAGACTTGGTCGCCTATTTGGATTTCGCCGAAACTATTCACGCCCGAAAGCTTGGTTTCGCGAACGATTTTCACCCATATCAAAGTAGGTTCGACGGGCCTCGTCGGATCGGTCGGGTATCCAGGAGGAACGTTGCCCCCTTCGAATCCCGGACCGCCGCGGCTGTCGTCCTGAATGACGGCGTCGCCCCAATATCCGAGCACGCCGGCAAGCTGGCGGCTTGCGTCCAGCTCGACGACCTCGCCGTACACGCTAATGCCGAACGGCGGCGGGGGAGGGGGCGGCTGAATGCCGCCGGGCGACGCGATGCACATCATCGCCACCAGTTCTTCCGGGTCGAGCGCGCCGTAAAACGATGCGCGCATGCCGGGGTTGAGTTCGCCCATATGCTCTACGCCGACCATTATCGTGTCGGGCGTAACTTTCACTACGAATTCGCCGAATTCGAAGTTCGGGAAGCTGTCGCCGGGCTGGAAGGTGATTAACACTCCTTCGAGATTCACCCACGCGCCGAGCGGAGGCCAAATCTCTCTCGGATCAAGACGCACGCCTTTAATGACGCCGTCCATCGCGAAGAATCCTTCCGATGGGCCTTCCTGCTCGCCGGCGCGTACGCGGCGCGCCTGAAGCACGTCGTCCACCAGCCGTCTGCCGATCGCGTGAGTCCTCATTCCGAGTTCGATTTCCCGGAAGCCCGCGATGCCTCTGAATTCAGTCCTTTCGTCAACCTTCACGCCGAAAGTGCCGTGTTCTTCGAAGACAAGTCCGAAGATGAAAATCAGCCTAACGCCTTCAGCGAAGTAAGTCGTATTTCCGGCATCGATATCGACTACCTTGCCGCGAACTTCGATGCGATTGTCGAAAAATCCGCCTCCGCCGTTCGGAGGCGACATTCCGGGTGGCAAGCTGCCGCCGCCGTCCCCTTCCGCGTCGAAATCGTCCGACCATCCCGCGCGAAAGCCGTTCGTGTCGTTGAAAAATTTGCCGTCTTCGCCAAGCCAGCCGAAATTCGGGCCGCTCGATCCGAACGGAATATCGAGTCCGTTGGGGCCGAACACGCCGTCTTTGAACCTGCCGCCGCTGAAACCGCCTTGCAGTCTGAAGCCGTCCGGCTCCCCGTCGCCGTTTGCGTCGTACGCCGAAAGGCTCAAATTGACGCTGGCGGGTTTGCCTTTTTCGGGGATAAAGGGAAGCACGGCGAAAAGCCGGTTTTGCTCTCCGGCGCGAAGCTCTACTTTGAGTTTCAGTTCTGCGCCGGCGGGTACGCTGTCGGCCGCGATTTCAAACCAGCCGGTATCGGATGTCGTCGTAGCGCCGACCGCGGCTTCGCCGTTCAAAACCGCCACGCCCGCATTTGCGATGGGCATCGCGCTGGACTCGCGGCTTACGCCCGACGCGCCTTGAAGAAGTCCAGTATAAGAAATAAGTCCGCTGATAGATAGCGAGTCGCTTGTTGCAGGAGGGGGATTGCCGCCCGGGCCGGGATTGCCGCCGGGCGGAATAATCTTCGTGCCGCCTCCGCCGCCGCACGAAGACAAGACGAGTGCCGATATTAGAATCAGCAGTAAAATCAATTTGCGTTGCATTTCAAACCTCTCAAAATAGCCTCACAGTAAGACCTCACGATAGTATTATTCCCACTTCTCGTTTAATTGTCCACATCCGGTTGGTCTAAATATTTGGGGTACCAATTGGTGCCGCCGGGTTTGGAAGTCCGCCGCACGAGAAAATTCGATTCATGATTGTCGCGCCATACCTGTTACGGCTGGGCGAAAAACCGGTAGATTCGCAATGAAATACCTGCCGAAATTGGTACCCGAAACTTTCCGCGCCATTGGTAGTTTTTTTTGCGGCGCGGCGCGGATATGATTTATGCGCTTCTGAAATGCTAATCCAACTCGACAGAAACAGCAAGGAGCCGGTTTACCGCCAGATTATGAACGGCATAATCGGGCTAATCGACTCGGGCGTTCTTGCCGCCGGCGAGCGTCTGCCATCGAGCAGGGACTTGGCGCGCGCGGCTGGCGTTACGCGCAAAACGGTCATCACGGCCTATCAGGAACTTGTTGCGCTTCAATATCTCGACTCGTCCATCGGAAGCGGCACGTTCGTCAGCGAGTTGAAAGGCGTGGTTAAAAAGCGGGCGGAAGGCCCGGCCGAATATCCCGCGCCTATATTCGAAGCCAAGGAAAAGCCGGAAGATTTAAAGAAAATGGATTGGGGCAAGCATTCGCTGCCGGGTAATTTCTTCGCTATTCCGCGCAGCAATGCCTCCAAGTATAAAGGCTCGGACAAATTCATAAGCTTTGCAAAGGCGCTGCCCGATTCTGGTCAGTTTCCGTTCGACCGCATAAAGAAAATCGCGGGGCGGATGCTTTGGAATCCGCAGGAAAACTTTTTCACTTACGGCCATCCGCAAGGTTATCAACCTTTAGTGGAATGGGTGCAACAATCGCTCGCCGCGGAACAAGTGGATATGCGCGAAGGGAAAAACGACGTGATTCTCGCCGGCGGCTTTCAGCTCGCGCTCAGCCTGTTGCTCACATTTCTCCTGAAGCCGGGCAAGACCGTCGCCGTCGAAGATCCGACATATACGTCGGTTTTGAACGCGCTTATCGCGAGAGGGATACCGCATAAAGGCGTACCGATGACGGATGCCGGAATCGACCTCGAATCTCTGAAAAAGCTTTTGAAAACCGGCAAAGTCGGGCTGATAATCGTGACGCCCACGCTTCACAATCCGACGGGCGCGATTATGCCGCTCGAAAACAGAAAGGAACTTTTAAGGCTTGCTTCCACTTTTCAAGTGCCCATAATCGAAGACGTTTACTTGATGTTTCTCGGACACGACGGAAGCTCGCTTCCAAGTCTCAAGGCGCTGGACCGGGGCGGCTACGTTTTCCAGGCCGGCAGTTTCAGCAAAGTGTTCCTGCCGGGGCTTAGAATCGGATGGATTACCGCGCCAAGCGAAGTTGCGCTCCCGCTCGTCAAGCTGAAAAGGGCGACCGACCAAGGCGACAGCTTTTTCCTTCAAACGCTGATGCACGAGTTCATAATCAAAGGCTATTTCGATATGCACTTGCGGAAAATGCGTCGCGTTTATGCCGGAAGGCGCGAAGTCATGCTCGACGAACTAAAGAAAAACATGCCGAAACAGGTGAAAATCCACGAGCCGCTTGGCGGGCTTACCGTCTGGCTGGAACTGCCCGGAAAGTTCGTAAGCCGCGAACTTTACGAGCGAGCGCTTCAGGCCGGCATCGAAATCGCGCCCGGAAACTTCTTTCATGAAGGCAAGCGCGACGTGCCGGGTTTCAGGCTTGCGTTTTCGCTGTCAAATCATGTGGATATCAAAGATGGAATCAAGCGTCTTTCCAAAGTTACTGCTGACTTTTTGAAGGCGAATGGGGTAAAATGAGGGCGATGTTGCCGAGAATGCGGAGCATAACGAGGATTTGTATCCTTCTTCTGGCATTTCTTGCCGCAACTCTTGCCGCCTGCAATTCCGGCGGCTCGAAAGTTTTCACGGTTTATCCCGAAATCCCCTCCGACCCCGGCGACCCGTCCGGCGGCGTCGAACCGCCTATTCCACCGCCGCCACCGCCTCCACCACCGCCGCCTCCGCCTCCTCCACCCGACGATCCCGGCGATCCGGGCACGCCCGATACGGGATATAAAAGCGCATTCGAAGTCGTTAACCAAGTCGTTTTGCCATCTCTCGAAGAATGGCCGGAGCCGTCCAAATCCGCTCTCAAAGGCAAAGTGACCGTAACTGGCTTCACTTACGTTCCCCCTCCTCCCCCTCCCGGTCCCGGCGACCCCGGCGACCCGGGCGGACCTGGCGGACCGGGAATTTCCGCCGTTTCGGGGCTGCCAGACGGCATCGTGACGCGCATAATCGACGACGAAGACAACATCGGCAGCATCGACATTCCCGATTTGGAAGGGATTTTCGAACATCCCGGCATTGCACCGGCATACGGGTTGAAGCTCAGCATTAAGTTCGACGTCGCGGACGATTTAACGAATACGAATCAGTCGGGCGCGAACGTGGATTTGAGAATTCCGGTGAATTTCGCGGCCGGAAGGGTATCGAATCTGGACGTTGCTATAAGCGTCCTGCCGAGCAGCAAAATGCTCCACCCCGCGCCATCGGGAATGGTGCGAGGAACAATCGTGCAAATCGCATACACGTCGAAAGGGCCGGAAGGCACTCGCGTGGCGAAATACGCAATCGATTTCGGAGCCGAGCTTTTGTACGTCGACACAAATATGGACGGAGTTTACGCCGCGGGCGAGCCGGTATATTTCGACGCGAATCTCGACGGGCTTCCCGACGACCTTTACATTATGCCGTTTGGCGGCTCGCCGAATCCGCCGCTCGTTCATGCATCCGGCAAAATCGTCGAATCGGGCGCCAGCTATTTCAGACTGCAAATGAAAGATACCACCGCGCCGGTCGCTGTCATTATCGACCCGCGCACGGCGATAATCACGGATAAAGGCACGCCGCTTTTGCCGGGAGATTTGCGTCCGGGAACCGACGTGCTGGTGGACGGCTTCATCACGCGTCTCGGCGACCTCGTCGCGCTGACCATCGTTGTGCCAAGAAGCGGCTAGCCGCATTAAGACAACTCGCATTGGCAATCAGCGCTCGTTTGCCCGAATCTGATAATATTGACCGGGCGATTTTGCCAAGGGCGGATGGAATGACGGACAATCAAACGCTTGAACATGCCAAGGAGCTTGTCGAAGGCTTCAGGCGCGACTACGGCTCGGTAAAAGAATCCATTCATCAGGTCATGGTCGGAATGGACAGCGTGGTCGAAGGCACGCTTATCGCGCTTTTCGCCGGCGGCAACGCGCTTCTCGAAGGAGTGCCAGGCCTCGGCAAAACGATGCTCGTCCGAACGCTTGCGCAGGCGCTCGACCTAACGTTTTCGAGAATCCAGTTTACGCCGGACTTGATGCCGACCGATATAACCGGCACGAACATTATCGAGGAAACCGAAGGCGGTAAACGCTTCAAATTTATGCCCGGCCCCATATTCGCGAACATCGTGCTCGCCGACGAAATCAACCGCGCCACTCCCAAGACGCAAAGCGCGCTGCTCGAAGCGATGCAGGAAAAAAGCGTCACAGTTATGGGCGAAATCCGCAAACTGGAAGAACCGTTCATCGTTCTCGCCACCGAAAACCCGCTCGAAATGGAAGGCACGTACCCGCTTCCCGAGGCCCAGCTCGACCGATTTATTTTCAAGCTAATGGTGGATTTTCCAAGCGAAGACGAGCTCTACACCGTGATGAAGCGCACGACCGGCGACGAAGCTACGCGCATGCAGAAAACTATCGGCAAGGAAAGGATAGTCGAAATGCAAAGGCTGGTAAGGCGCGTGCCTATCGCCGAACACATTTCGAGGCTAGCGATTCGCATGACGCTTGCAGGACACCCTCAAAACACGCTCGCGACCCCGCTCGTCAAGAAATTCGTAAGATACGGCCCAAGTCCGCGCGCAGCGCAAGCGCTTATTCTCGGCGCAAAGGTGCGCGCGCTGATAGACGGCAGGTACAACGCCTCGGCGGACGACGTCAGGGCATGCGCGCTCGGAGCGCTGCGTCATAGATTGATACTCAATTTCGATGCGGAAGCGGAAGGCGTGAATCCGGACTCCATAGTCGAGGAAATAGTTTCTTCGGCTCATCTTCCGGAAATGGAATAGCGCCATGCGAAGTTACGCCGGATTTTGCGAAGGAAAATACTTGGCGCGATATTTGTTTCCTGATGCGGGCGCGACCGGCGAAATTGAGCTTCGAAAACGGTTTTGGAAATCTTCTGTCTTTAGCGCTTGTTACAAGTTGTGGAATTTGGGATAAAATGAAGACGGTGCACGTTACCGGGGAGAAGGTTGAATCGCCCGGCGCCCGGCTTACCCAAGCCGGAGTCAGCGAGTTAAAGTACACGAACGGCAGGCTTACCCGCGAGGAAGTTCAGCGCATTCTCGGCGGAAAGTCGGCTTTCCTCGCGCTTAAACGCGGGTTCGACCTGTTCAACGCCGCGTGGCAGCTCGTTTTCTTTTCGCCGGTCCTTGTTTTATCGGCGCTCCTCATCAAGCTCTACGATTTCGGCCCAGTGTTCTTCATTCAAGAGCGGATTACCGGCGGAATAAAAGGCCCCCGCACGTTCAAGATTATCAAGTTTCGCACGATGGTCAGGAACGCCGAAGGAATGGGCTACCAAATAACGAGCAAGTGCGACCCAAGGATTACGCCCGTAGGCAGAGTGCTTCGAAGGCTGAAAATAGACGAAATGCCCCAGCTCTGGAACATCCTCAAGGGCGATATGTCGTTCGTCGGGCCGCGGCCTCAGACGATGGGCTACGTTGAAAAATTCAAGGATCATTACGAACTGATTCACAGCCTCGTCCCAGCCGGGCTAACCGACCTCGCCAGCATCCGCTTCAGGAACGAAGACGAAATTTTGAGCGCCGCGGAAGACCCGGAAGAGCTATACCTCGAAAGCGTGATGCCCGACAAAATCGCCTATCACGTTGAATACGTAAGGAAAATGAGCCTGAAAATGGACGCGTGCATTTTGTGGCGTACCGTGGTTCAGGTTTTCATTCTTCGCGACATCGAGCCGTTCGAAACGGACTAGTTTTATTCAAATCGTTTCATTTGCCATCTATCGCCCGCGCATCAACGGACTCAAGCCTTCGATAAAGCGCGCAATTTATCGCCGGTTTTAATTTACTTAATCGTATAAATACCGCGGCGAAGGTCGCTCAAATGCTCCCGCAAATAGTCCGGCTCCAGCCGTTTGCGATAGCGCCTGAGTTCAAGCCCGGACGTAATAACCGCGCCGTTCGCGAATTCGTCCGTGCGATACATGAATCCCCATTGCGGCGCAATCCCGAACCGCATCCTTCCTGGCTGCGGCTCGCCGTTGTAAAACGGCAGCGGCACCCAGAACAAAAACCCGCCCTCTGTTTTGCCGCCGGTTTCATAGCCGAAAAACGAAATTTCGACCGGGCCGAAATATCTCGTCGCTTCGGCGCGCACTCCGGTGTCTTCGAATTGAAATTGCCCGCCTATTACACGCGCCGCGAAATCC
>JAANMV010000472.1_pt1 | contig 49563 bp, 49 predicted proteins | sample 7279661 | NCBI WGS metagenome assembly JAANMV01 (sample SAMN14094540, study PRJNA606508) | bioreactor metagenome | isolation source: A lab-scale SPAN reactor treating ammonium-rich wastewater day 121 | place: Ireland: Galway | collected 2017-05-16
GGCGGCTCATCCGCGCCCGGAACCACTACGCCAACAAAACCACCGCGAAACTGGACGCGCGCATCAGTCACAAGAACAACCAGCGTCCGAACCAGAAACCCTCGAAACGCTGCCGTCGTCTCCAATGTGCCCGTCACCAGGTGCGCGACCGCATCAAACGGCAGAACCGTGACCAGCTCCGCAAACAGGCCCGACTCATCGTCTCCACCCTTCACGAAAACCGGGTGCAGACCGTCGCCGTGGGTGACCTCAGCGACATCCGCCTCACCGCCAACGCCTCCAGACAGCGCAACCAGTCCCTGCATGGGTGGGTGTTCGGGCAGTTCCTTACCGAACTCCGCGGTCAATGCACGAAGTTCGGCCTAGACCTTGCCCTGGTGGACGAATCCTGGACTTCCCAGACCTGCCCGTGGAGTGGCGGGAGACGCAAACCCAAGGGCCGCGTCTTCACCTCACCCTGCGGACAGTACGTTCTGGACCGGGACGCGGTGGGCAGCGTGAACATCAAAGCGAAGTATCTGGAGACCAGGGCAGGTAAGGGCACGGCCTTCGGGCCGCGCGCGACCCTGCCGTGGTCTCCCGTACTGGCCGGCATGGCACCGGTCACCCGGGGCGTCAGGTTCCGGGTGTCACACGCCCCTGGAGATCCCATCCGGCGTGGAACGGCCCCAGAGGCCGCAAGAATCCCCGGCCTTTAGGCCAGGGGAGTGTCAAGAGGGCGATGGTCGTGGTGCGAGGAAGTCCAGTTCGAAATTGCATCTCGCACTCCTTTGGTGACCGGGCTTGGTCACCGGGGTGCCGTGAGTGTGCGGACCCGGCGGCGGCACGCACAAGCCGGGAGTCTCTCAGCCGGTCCTAAGGGGATGGATACGCGGGCCGGGGAACTCGGTGCAGCAAAGGCCCCCGTGGAGCGTGAAGGCGCAGGAGTTCCGGGCCATGAGGGGGCGTGACACCAACGTAAAGGGCCGGTTCGGCGCGGTGGACGAGGCGCCGCCGGAAACAGTCTGACTAGCCTTCCCGTCAGCAATGACATTCAGAGTGCTTGACAATTTATAGTGTGCTCTCGTCTCATGCTCGCCGAGCACGAAGAATCACGGAGGTTTCACATGCGCAAATCACTCCTGGCCCTGGCCTGCACCACTGCCCTCTCCCTCGCGTCCGCCCAGTCGGGCACGCTCACCATCGCCACGTCCGCCGACGCCCCCACCCTCGACCCCAACCTGACCTTCAGCGGGTTCGCGTTCGGGATCACCAACCACATCTACGACAGCCTCCTCACCCGCGAGGAAGACGGCAGCATCAAGCCCCGCCTGGCGACCAGCTGGAAGCGCGTGTCGCCCACCACCTGGCGCTTCGAGTTGCGCCGCAACGTCAAATTCCATGACGGCACGCCGTTCAACGCGCAGGCCGTGAAGTACAGCGTGGAACGCCTGATCGACCCGGACAGCAAGGCCGCCGGGGCGTACGTGCTCAGCATGATCAAGAGCATCAAGGTGATCGACAACGACACCATCGAATTCACCACCGCCGACCCGTTCGCGCCGCTGCTCGCGCACCTCACGCACCCGGTGACGGCCATCGTGTCCCCCACCGCCGCCAAGGCCCGCGGCAAGGACTTCGGCCGCAACCCCGTCGGCACCGGCCCCTTCAAGTTCACCCGCTGGAACGCCGGCAACCAGATCGAACTGGAAGACAACGCGGGCTACTGGGGCGGCAAGGTCAACATCCAGAAACTGGTGTTCCGGATCATCCCGGATGTCGGCACGCAGGTCGTGGAACTCAAGACCGGCCGGGTGGACCTGATCACCACCGTGCCGCCCGAGAACTACAAGGAACTCGACGCCAACCAGAACCTCACGGTGTTCAAGAAGCTCGGCTGGGGCAGCACGTACCTGGGCTTCAACATGCAGAGCGGCATCACGAAGAACCTCAAGGTCCGCCAGGCGATCGCGCAGGCCATCGACCGCGACAGCATCGTGAACGTGCTCCGCCAGGGCCTGGCCGTGAAGGCCACCGCGCCCATCCCGCCCACCGTGTACGGCGCTGCGAAGAACCTGCCCGCCATTCCCTACAACCTAAACAATGCCAAGGCGCTGCTCAAGCAGGCCGGCATCAAGCCCGGCACGAAGATCACCCTGGCCACCTACGAGGGCGCCGAAACCCGTCAGCTGGCCGAGGCGATTCAGTTCTCCCTGCAGCAGCTCGGCCTGAACGCCAGCGTGCAGATCACCGACTACGGCACCTACAACGCCAACATGAAAAAGCCCGACCACGCCGAACTGTTCATCAGCGGCTGGGGCACCGTCACGCTGGACGCCGACTACGCGCTGTACGCCCTGCTCAGCAGCAAGGAAATCCCCGCGAACAACTGGTCGTTCTACCGCAACGTCAAGGTGGACAAGCTGCTGCTCGACGCCCGCCGCAGCGCCGACCAGGCCAAGCGACTCGCCCTGTACCAGGACGCCCAGCAGCAGATCCAGAAGGACCTGCCCATGCACACCCTGTACTACGGCCTGACCGCCTACGCCAAGACGAACCGCCTGCAGGGCGAGGACTGGCGCTACTCCTGGATCAACCTGGACCTCAGCAAGGCCAGCTTGAAATGACCGCCCGCCCGACGGGCCGGGGACCGGCCGGCGCGCCCTGCCCGGCCCCCGCCGGCCCTGACCCCGTGACCCCATGACGCGTTTTATCACCGGCCGCCTGATCGGCACGCTGCCCGTGCTGTTCGGCGTGACCCTGCTGGTGTTCCTGCTGCTGAAGTTTGTGCCCGGCGACCCGGTCGTCGCGCTGCTCGGCGAGGACGCGCAGGGCCTGAGCGCCGCGCAGCTGGATCAGCTGCGGCAGGCCTACGGCTTCAACGATCCGTGGGCGGTGCAGTACGGCCGCTTCCTGACCGAGTTCGGCAGCGGCCAGCTGCTGTCCCTCAAGACGCAGACCCCGGTCCTGACCGAGATCCTGCACCGCTTCCCGTACACGCTGCTCCTGACCACCGTCGCCCTGACCCTGTCGGTGGTGATCGCCCTGCCGCTGGGCATCGCCGCCGCCCTGCGGCGCGACACCGTGTGGGATCACGTGATCACCACCATCTCCCTGCTGGGCATCTCCATTCCCAGCTTCTGGTTCGCGATCATGGCGATGCTGCTGTTCTCCCTGCAGCTCGGGTGGCTGCCGGCGTCCGGGAGCGGCACGCCCGCCCACCTGGTCCTGCCGGCCGCGACCCTGGCGTTCGGGACGCTCGCCATTCAGATCCGCATGATGCGCGCCACGCTGCTCGAAACCCTCCCGCAGGATTACGTGCGCACCGCCCGCGCCAAGGGCCTCGCGCCCCGCGGGGTCCTGCGCCACGCGCTGCGCAACGCCATGATGCCCGTCGTGACGGTCATCGGGCTGGAGTTCGGCAGCATGCTCGGCGGGGCCGCCATCACGGAATCGATCTTCGCGTGGCCCGGCCTGGGCCGCCTCACGCTGGACGCCGTGAACGCCCGCGACATTCCCCTCGTGCAGGGCGTCGTGGTGTTCGCCGCCGTGGTGTTCACGCTGGTGAACCTCGCCGTGGACCTGCTCTACGGCTTCCTGAACCCGAAGGTGCAGTATGGCTGAGCCCGCATTGCAGCCTGACCCCGGCCGCCGGACGGCCCCGGCCCGGCGGACCTTCTGGACGAGGTTTCTCAGCCGCCCCGCGGCCCGCGTGGGCGGCGGCCTGCTGCTGCTGCTGATCCTGGCTGCCCTGCTCGCCCCGGTGATCGCCCCGGACGCGCCGAACGCGCAGAGCTGGACGAACCGCCTGCTGCCCCCCGGTCCGGGCGCGTGGTTCGGCACGGACGCCTTCGGGCGCAGCGTGCTGACCCGCATCCTGTACGGCGGTCGGGTGTCCCTGCTGGCCGGGTTCCTGCCCGTGCTGATCGGCGTGACGTTCGGCGTGACCCTCGGCGTGATCGCCGGGTACGTCGGGCAGCGCACCGACCGGGTCCTGATGCGCCTGATGGACGTGCTGCTGGCCTTCCCGGGCCTGCTGCTGGCCCTGGCGATCATCGGCACGCTCGGGCCCGGCTTCCAGAACGCCGTGATCGCCATCGGCGTGGGCATGGTGCCGGGCTTCGCCCGCCTGGCGCGCGCCGAGGTCCTGAATATCAAGACCGCCGACTTCGTGGAGGCCGCCGGAGCGCTCGGGGCCAGCGCGCCGCGGATCATCTTCCGGCACCTGCTGCCCAGCATGACCTCCCCGCTGGTCGTGCAGGCCACCATCAGCATCGGCAGCGCCATCCTCTCCACCGCCGGGCTCAGTTTCCTGGGGCTGGGCGTGCAGCCGCCCACCAGCGACTGGGGCGAGATGCTCGCCAGCGCCCGCAGTTCCCTGCCGCGCGCGTGGTGGCTGGCGGTGTTCCCGGGCCTGATGATCGCCCTGACCGTGCTGAGCTTCAACCTGCTGGGCGACGCTCTGCGTGACGCCCTGGACCCCCGCACCCGCCTGCGCCCCGGCGGGAAAGGACACGCCTGACATGACCCCCACCGAGAAGACCATGACCATCCACCATGCCGGCGCGCAGCGGTACGTGACCCGCAACGCCGGCGGGCAGCAGCTGATCATCGACATGACGCCCGAGCACCCGCTCGGCGTCGGGCCGATGGACGCCGTGTTCGGCGCCCTGGCCGCCTGCACGATGTCCGACATCGTGAACATCCTCGAAAAACGCCGCACGCCCGCCACGCGCTACCGCGTGGAACTCACCGGGAAACGCGACGGGGAAGCCTCCCCGCCGCGCTACTACCACTACCTGATGCGGCACTACGTGAGCGGCCCCGGCATCACGCAGCAGGACGTGGAGAAGGCCGCCCACCTCAGCCACGAGAAGTACTGCACGGTGGGCGCCAGCCTGAACGCCGAGGTGGACTTCGAGGTGATCATCGAACCCGAATGACCCGCCCGGTCCCGGCCGCCCACATCCCCAATTTGCGGGGCGTGGGCGGCCGGCCTTTGAAAGGAGGTTACGGCTGAGCCCCCTGCGCCGCGCGCCCGGCCCGCCCGTTCCGCCCGAGGTGGCCCAGCGCCCACACGGCCGCCAGGCCCCACACGGTGACCAGGGCGCCCATGCTGCTCAGCGCCACCGTGGAGACCCCCTCGTTCACCATGACGACGTCCAGCAGGCCGTGGAACACCGCCAGCACCAGCAGGCTGCCGCGGGCCAGGTGCGAGAGCCAGGCCATCAGGACCGACCCGGTGAGGAGGCTCAGGAACCACCCGCCCAGCAGGGCTGGGCCCATCGCGGCGTAGGTGCCGTTGCGGACCAGCAGCGGCAGGTGCCACAGCGCCCATGGGAGGGCCAGCAGCACCGCCGCCCACAGTGGCCCGAAACGGGCTTCCAGGCGCGGCAGGGCAAACCCGCGCCAGCCGACCTCCTCGCCGTACCCGTAGAACACGAGCTCCGCGAGGATCAGGCCGGCCAGCGGCAGCCCCGGGTACTCGGCGACCCGGGTGAGGGCCGGCCAGCCGGGCCAGGCGCCCCCGACGATCAGGTGGACCGCCAGGCCGGCCGAGAGCAGCGCCAGCGGGCCCCCCACGGCGAAGGCCCAGGGCCGCCAGCCGACTCTCCACAGGGTGAGCCGGGCCCGCAGGTCGCCCCGAGCACCCGGGCCGAGCCGCGCGGTCACCAGGAGGGCCGCCAGGGCGGGACCCACGCTGCCGAGCAGGTGCAGGGCCGGCGGGGCCGCGCCCATCCATCTGTAGTGCGCGGCGAGCAGGGGAGACCACAGCAGCCAGGACAGGGCGAAGGCCAGCAGGAAAAACGCGGGCAGGGGGCGGGCGCGCATGCTCACTTCCTTTGAGCGGGCGGGGCAGCCGAGGGGTGGGGTCGCCCGTTCCCTCCCACGCTACTCCCCCATATGAACTCAGGTGTATATGAAGTCCGGTGAGTAAGGACGGCGTACACTGGGCCCGATGTCCCTCCCGCACGCCATCCTGGGGTTCCTGAACGTCACGCCGATGACCGGGTATGACCTCAAGACCCAGGCCTTCGACCGCAGCGTCGCGCATTTCTGGCCCGCCGTGCAGCCGCAGATCTACCGGGACCTCGCCCGCCTGGAGGCCGCCGGCCACGTCCACAGCGAGACCGAGGTTCAGCGCGGCAAACCCAACCGCCGCGTGTACCACATCACGCCCGCCGGCCGCACGGAACTGGACCGCTGGCTGCGCACCACCCCGGCCGTCCCGGGCCACCGCGAGCCCTTCCTGATTCAGCTGTTCTTCGGCGCGGGCCTCACCAACAGCGAGCTCACCGCCCTGCTGCAGGCGCAACGGGCCGGGCATCAGGCGCGGCTGGACGCGCTGCAGGCCGTGACCATGCCCCCGCCTGCCCCGGCCGAGGTGCGCCGGCAGACCCTGACCCGTCTGACCCTGGACCTCGGCCTGCATCTGGAACGGGCTTACCTGAACTGGCTGGACGACGCGCTCCGCACGGTTGCCGCGCTGGACCCCGCCCCGGCGCCTATGACGGACACTGACGCATGACGATTCCGGCTGCCGCCCCCGACCTGTTCCGGATCAGCACCTGGAACGTGAACTCCCTGAACGTCCGCCTGCCGCACGTCCTGGACTGGCTGGGCCGGGTGCAGCCGAACGTCCTGGCCCTTCAGGAGACGAAACTGGAAGACCACCGCTTCCCGCACGAGGCGCTGGCCGACCTGGGCTACACCGCCGTGATTTCCGGTCAGAAGGCGTACAACGGCGTGGCCCTGCTCTCCCGCGTGCCCCTCACGGACGTGCAGGTGGGCGTGCCCGGGCTGGACGACCCGCAGCGGCGCGTGCTGGCCGCCACCGCCGGGAACGTGCGGGTGGTGTGCCTGTACGTCCCGAACGGCGAGGCGCCCGGCACGCCGAAGTACACCTACAAACTCGAATGGCTGGCGGCCGTGCGCGAGTGGCTGAGCGGCGAACTGGCCCGGCACCCGCTCCTGAGCGTGGTGGGGGACTTCAACGTGGCCCCCGAGGACCGGGACGTGCACCAGCCCCGGCAGTGGGAGGGCAAGGTGCTCGTCAGCGAACCCGAGCGCGCCGCCTTCCGCGCGCTGCTGGACCTGGGCCTGCACGACGCCTTCCGGCTGCACGACCAGCCCGCCCGGACGTACAGCTGGTGGCCGTACGGCCGCATCGGATTTCCCCTCAACCGCGGCCTTCGCATCGACCATGTGCTCGTCAGCGAGTCGCTCGCCCGCGCGGCCCGGGAGTGCTGGATCGACCCGGGCCCGCGGGGCCTGGAGCGGCCGTCGGACCACGCCCCGGTCACCGCCGGCTTCGCGCTGGACCGGGCCTGAGCGGGCCCGGCCGGATGCTGGGCTGAGCCGCAGCGGGCAGTCAGCCTCCCTGCCCGGCCGGCCTGAAAGTCCTCAGGGTGCGGACGGCTCCACGACGGGACACAGTGTGAGGCCGCAGGCGTACGGCGCCGCGCCGCCCTTGCCGGCATAGCGGTGAAAGACCGCCATCAGCTCGGCCTGCAGGGCCTTGGCGTCCGCGAAATCCAATCGCAGCGCCGGGGACACGAACGACAGCAGGGCCGGCCCGTCCGGGGTCATGGCCCAGTCCTCGTCGGCCGACACGGCCAGTTTCGAGTGCAGGTGCCCGTCCGCGCCCGGGGAGGTCTGCACGTCAAGGGAGGTGAGCACGGGGAGGCTACCGGAGGCGGGGCCTGTCATCTCCGGTAGCCTCCCCGGACACTGAACCCATGACGCTGTTCACCCTCGAAGGGGGCGCCGCCGGGCAGCCCACCGTGCTTTTCCTTCACGGCGCGGCCGTGTCCAGCTGGATGTGGACCCCCACCCTGGCCGCCCTGCCCGGCCGGCACACCCTGGCGCCCGACCTGCCGGGCCTGGCGCGCAGCGCGCACCTGGGGCCGTTCACCCTGGCCGGCGCGGCCGACGCGCTGGCCGCCTTCATTCAGGCGCGGGCCGCCGGCGGGCAGGTGGACGTGGTGGGGCACTCGCTGGGCGGCGCCGTGGCCGCGGAACTGCTCGCCCGGCACCCTCAGCGGGTGCGCCGCGCCGCACTGCTGGGCGTCACCACCGGGCCGGTCCCCAGGGCCCCCGGCTTCGTGGCGGGCACCTGGGCCGTGTGGCACGCCACCCGCTCCCGCCGCCTGCTGGCCTGGCAGGCCCGGGCGCTGGGGGTGCCGGCCGCCCACCGCGCGCAGTTCGTCGAGGAAAACCTCGCCCAGACGTGGCCGGCCCTGGCGGCCGTCCTGCGGGAGGCGCTGGCCTTCCGCGCCCCGGCGGCGCTGCCGCCCGTTCCGCTGCTGGCCCTGGTGGGCGCGCGCGAGGGGGCCCTGAACGTCCGGTCCGCGCGTGCGCTGGCCGGCGCGACCCCGGGCGGGCAGGCGTTCGCCGTGCCCGGCGGGGGCCACGCGTGGTTCGCGACGCGCCCCGAACTGCTGCACGCCACCCTGCGGGCCTGGCTGGCCGGGCAGCCCCTTCCTGACGACCTGCGGCCCCTCCCGCCGGCCTTCAGACCAGCGGGGTAAGGGCGGTCAGCGTTTCAGCGGCCGGGTGGCGGCCTGACTCATCTCATTGCGGTCGCTGGGGTACAGCCGGGCGCTTTCCAGACCGCGGATGCGTTCCTCGGTGACGTTCGTCTCGTTGCGCAGCGTCCAGTCGCGGTCCCGGGCGTCCTTCACCACGATGCCCGGGCCGTCCGGCGCGGCCCGCCAGCGGCCTTTCGTGACCTTGCCGCTCAGGTCCTTCCACTCGTACGTTCCGTCCGCCCGGACGCGCAGGGTGTCACTGGCACTCGCGTACGCGACCTCGTTCCAGGCGGACGTCCCGTCGGACCGGAGGTTCACGGCCATCATCTCGCCGACCTTCCAGTCACCCACGAAGAACTCCGTCCAGTACGGCTGGCGTTCCAGGTGCGCGACCCGGCCCCAGGCGTAGAAGTCGTTCCAGGTGCGCTGCCCGTGGGTGTTCACCACATACTGCTTCTCGAAGTTGCCGCGCTGGCCCGGCTGCACGCCGACCTGGATGACCTCGACCTTGCGCCAGCCGGTGGGCGTGTACACCTGCACCAGGTCCCCGGCCCGGAAGGTGCCGAACGCCGGCCACGCCCGCCGGTTGCCGCTGGCCGCCGGGGGGGCGGGCGTGGCGGCGGGCGCCGGTTTGCTGACGGCCAGGGTGCACCAGCCGAGCAGCGTGGTGCCGTCCACGTCCGCCCAGATGCCGACCAGGCTGCCCTGGGTCTTTTTCGCCTGGAAGGACACGAAGTGCCCATCGTCATCGACGGTCCGCAGGACGGTGAAGCTGTACCCCAGGCCGGTCAGGCGCTGCCGGAACTGCGCTTCCAGGCCCGCCTGGGAGTTCCAGACGACGTACTCGCTTTTCTGGCACCCGGCGCCCGCGTCGGCCGCGACCTGCCGGAGCGCGGCGGCGAAGTCGGCCAGTTCGGGGGTGCCGGTCACGATCCGGGCGCCGTCCACGAAACTGGCGTTCACCAGGGTGGAGGCCGGTCCGGCCTGAACCGACCCGGTCAGCAGGGCCAGGGCGCACAGGGAGAGGGTGAGTGGTCGGGTGAGGGTCATCGGGTCCTCCAGGGGCAGGGGCGCAGTGACACAGGGGCGCTATAGCTGCGCAGTTTAGTGTCGGTGCCCCACGGGTCCGGTAGACCCCCCCCGGCGCATGAGGGTGCCGGAGCGGCGCCTCAGGGGCCGGGGGCCGGCCCGAGGAACTGCCGGACCTCGCCCAGTCCGTCCGTGCGCCGCAGCACCGCGCCGCTGGGCCGGTGGATGAGCGCCGGCACGCTCTGAACGCCGTGCGCCTGCACGAGCTGCGCGAAGGCGTCCGGGGCGCTCTGGCGGTGAATGACCTCGATCCGGTCGGTGAACGCGTCCCGGAGTGGGCCGGCCAGCATCCGCTTGAGCCGCTCGCAGTTCGGGCAGTCGTCCTGGGTGAGCAGCGCGAAGGGACGCTCAGTCATGCGCCGCCCTCCCCGGGCCCGGCACGGCCTGCGGCCAGAGGGCCTCGATGTCACTGTCCTGCAGGGGTTCCACGCTGATCTTGCTGTAACTGCTGCCCTTGGCGCTGAAAAAATCGTGCGTGGTGCCGCCCGTGCGGATGCCGTTGTGCACGACCGGGTGAATCTCCTCGTCCGGGAAGGAGCGCGGCAGGGCGAGGTTGTCGGCCAGCACGTTGAAGTTGTAGCGGATGAACTTGCGCACCTCGCCCGCCAGGCCCACCCGGGCGTACAGCAGGTCCGTGTACGCCAGTTCGTTGGTGTAGAGGGTGTGCAGCGTCTGCTCGTACCAGGCGCGGGCGTACGCCTGCTCGGCCGGGTTCAGCGCCTCGTAGCGTTCCTGCGCCAGCAGCGCCACGTACACGCCGTGCAGCGCCTCGTCCAGGATGATCAGGTTGAAGATCTCCCCGGCCGAGACCATCCGGCCCTGCCCGGCCAGGTACAGCGGGTAGAAAAACCCGCTGTAGAACAGCGCCGTTTCCAGCATGCAGGACACCACCATCTTCTTCCACAGGCCCAGCGTGGACACGTCCGGGTCGTGGAACACCGCCTGGATGGTGGCGATCTTGAACTGCAGGTGCGGCTGCGTGCGCACCCACTCGAACACCTCGCGTTCCTCGCTGGCGCTCAGGAAGGTCTTGTTCATCAGGCTGTAGCTGCGCGCGTGGACGTCTTCCATCATGGCCTGGAACTGCAGGGTGGCCTTGCGGATGTGGCCGTCCACCAGGCCGCGCAGGGCGGGCATGCCGACCTCGCCCTGCAGGGTGTCCAGCGCGTTCAGGCCGGCCGAGGCGTGCGTGTACGTCCAGCGTTCGTCGTCGCTCAGGGACTTCCACGTCAGCGCGTCGTTCGACAGCGGAATCTCGTCCGGGAACCACAGTTGCGAGGTGTACTTCTCGTAGAAGGTGGCCGAGAAGTGGTCTTCCGGTTCGGACCAGTTCGTGGCGGAAAAAGGCAGGGGGGACATGTCAGGAAACCTCCGGGAGTGGTTGAAAAGGGCGAGGGGCGGCGTGCGCCGGGGTCACACCACGCAGCTCAGGCAGTCCTGCACGTTCGTCTTCCTCAGGCGCGTGTAGTACAGCGTCTTGATGCCCAGCCGGTACGCGTACAGGTAGTACTGCTGCAGGGTGCGGGTGGTGGCGCTGGCCGGCACGAACAGCGTGCAGGAGATGCCCTGATCCACGTGCCGCTGCGCGGCCGCGACGGTGTCCAGCACGCGGCGCTGGTCCATGTCGTACGCCTCCTCGTAAAACCACTCGGTGTCCTCCGAGAGGTGCGGCATGGGGTACACGGTGCGGGCCTTGTTGCTGGTGCGCGTCTCCACCTTCTCCGTGACCGGCATGATGCTGGCGCTGGCGTGCGACACGTAACTGATGCTGCCGGTCGGCGCGACCGCCATCACGAACGAGTGCGCCAGCCCGTGCGTCTGAATGTCGTGCACCAGCGCCGCCCAGTCCGCGCGGGTGGGCAGGCGGTGCTCCGCGAAGAGAGCGGCGACCTCCGGGAAGCCGGGCGCAAAATCCCGCTCCAGGTACTGCGCGAAGTGCGCGCCGGACTGGTAGCGGCTGCCCCCAAAGCCCCGGAACACGAACCCGGTGTCCCGCGCGATCTCCATGCTGGCCTTTCGCGCGTGGTAGTGCACGGCCGCGAAGAACACGTCCACGAACTCCAGCGCCTCCGGGCTGCCGTACACCAGCCCCTGGCCGGCCAGGAAGGAATGCAGGCCCATGGCGCCCAGCCCCACCGAGCGCATCTCCTCGTTGGCGCGCCGCACCGCGGGCACCTCCGTGATGCAGGTGGAGCGCGCCACGTTGTCCAGCATCCGCACGGCCGCCGTCACCACCCGGCCGATGTCGCCGCTGTGCATGGTCTGCTCGATCACCAGACTGGCGAGGTTGCACGACACGTCCAGCCCGATCCGGTCGCGGCCTTCCTGCCCGTACGGGTGGAAGTAGCTGGGCGTGGTGGGCTGCAGGATCTCCGAGCAGAGGTTGCTCATCTTGATCGTGCCCACGTTCGGGATGGGGTTGGCGCGGTTGGCGTTGCCCTCGAACAGCAGGTAGGGGTACCCGCTCTCGCCCTGCGTCACGGCGATGTCCTCCAGCACCCGCCGGGCCGACACGCGCTTCTTGCGGATGCCCGGGTGGTCGGCCAGCACCTGATACTCGCGGGTCCAGTCGATGTCCGTGAATTCCCGCCCGGTCACCTGAAACACCGAGTGCGGGTAGAACTGGAAGATGTCCTCCCCGGCGCGGACCTTGTCCATGAAGACGTCGGGAATGGTCGCGCCGACACTCAGGGTCTTCAGGCGGGCGTCCTCGTCCGTGGCGATCTTCTTGGCGTTCAGCAGGTCCGCGAAGTCGGCGTGCATCACGCTCAGGTACACCGCGCCCGCCCCGGGCCGCTGCCCGGCCTGATCGGCGTAGCGCAGCATGTTGTCCAGCATCTTCGCCACGCCCATCACGCCCTTGGTGACGTTCCGAATGCCCCGCAGGCTTTCCCCGCGCGCCCGCAGGTTGCTGACCTCCACCCCGATCCCGCCGCCGCCCTTGCTGAGTTCCGCCACGAACGACAGGGTCTTCGTGATGGAGTCCAGGTTGTCCGTGCAGTCCTGCAGCAGGAAGCAGCTCACCAGCCGCCCCGTGTTCGCCTTCCCGGAGTTCATCAGGGTGGGCGTGGCCGGCGTGAACGTCTGCTGCACCAGGTGATGCACGAGTTCCAGTGCCTCGGCGGCACTCTCGGCGCGGCTCAGGGCCGTGACGCTCAGGCGGTCCTCGTACCGTTCCAGCCAGCGGGCGCGGTCCGGGGTCATGGTGGCGTACTCGCTGTAGAACTTGTACGCGCCCATGAAGGCCTTGAAGCGGAACTTCTGGGCGTACGCCCGCTCGAAGACCGCCTGCACCTCCGCGGGCGTGTACCGCGCGAACACCGCCGGGTCCCACACGCCGTGCTCGGTGAGGTAGCGGATCTTCTCCGGCAGGTCATGGAAGAAGACGGTGTTCGGGTTGACCTTCTCCTGAAAGAAGACCTGCAGCGCGTCGGTGTCGAAGCGGGTGTCCACCACGCTTCCGGCGAGGACTTTGTTGTTCAGTTCGATCCAGGGTTCCATGGGTGCCTCCGGGCAACGGGGAGAGAGGACGACGGGGAAGAGGGCGCCTCGATGGGCCGGTCGCGCAGCCACGCCACCACCTGCGCGCGGTCCGCGGCCGTGCCGCCCTTGTTGATGCGGGCCACCACGGGCACGCCGTACTCCGCGGCGATCACGTCCGCCGCCCGGGCGAAGTTCACGCCCCAGTGATACGAGCCGCTGGCCACCACGCCGCGCAGCAGCGGCCCGTGCCGGTCCAGGAACGCGCGGGTGCTGCCGGGCACGTCCCCCGTGCCGAAGGTGTAGGTCAGCAGCAGAAAAGGCCCCTCAGGCGCGTCCAGGCGGGCACTGAGCGGCGCCTTCGCCCCCGCCTCCCCGGCGACCTGCTGCGCGAACCGCCGGACATTCCCGGTCAGGGAGTCGTACACGAGGGCCAGCACGCTCAGCCCCGCAGGGCCGGTTCTGCCGGCCCCCCCTGCAGCTCCACCTGGAAGTCCCGCATGTCGGCCGCCAGCACCTGGACCACCTGCCGCACCTCGCCCTCCGTCAGCACGCCCTTGTCGTGCAGCAGGGCCAGCAGCGCCAGCATCATCTCGTTCGCGCCGCGGCCCCGCGCGATTCCGGTCAGCAGCGTGCCCAGCGGCAGGTCCGCCGCCACCGGCCGCTCAGCGGTCATGGCCCGCCCCCAAGGGCCGGCACCGGCACCGGCTGGCCGTCGTCACCCAGCGCGACCAGCACGAACGACCCCGCGCAGCCCAGCTGGCGTTTCTCGCTGTACATCTCCTCGACGAACAGGTCCACCTGCACCGTCATGGACGTCCGGCCGGTTTTCACCACCCGGGCCACCAGTTCCACCAGCGTGCCCTGCGGAATGGGCCGGCGGAACTCCATCTCGCTCAGGTGCCGGGTCACCACCTTGCGCCGGCAGTACCGCGTCGCGGCGATAAAGGCGGCGCTGTCCATGTACGCCAGGGCGTCCCCGCCGAACAGCGTGCCGTGATGGTTCGTCGCGCCGGGAAACACCACGTGCGTCACGCGGGTCTCCCCGGCGTACGGGCGGGGCGGGTTCAGGCGGTGCGGATCCCCCGGCGGGTAATCCAGGAAATCCAGGACCCCGGCCTCCGGCGCGGGATCAGGAATCGAGCGGTCAGTCATGCAGGCACCTCAGGAAACGCGGTCAGGCCTCCCGGGCGCGCAGGCACCCGGGTTCACGGCAGGGCAATAGCAGCAACACCGCCCCGGTCAACGGGCGCGGCGTAAGGGTCGGTCAGTTCCGCATGGCATCCACCTGACGCCCCTGACGCGGGGGCGAAGCACATAAGGGGCGTACTCCGCGAGGCGAGCGTTCGGACTGTGACCGTAGCGCGACTGTGCCGGACTGAACTTGCCATGCAAGCGTGACCGGACTTCCCTCGGTTCCTGCGGAGGCCTTCAACCTGAAAGCGCTGCAAGGCTACCACAGGCGCGCCGGCCCGCCCGGCCCGGCAACCCCCCCCGGCCGCTCAAGACCACTCCCCCCTGCGCCGCCCGGGCGGGGGTGCCGGCGCCACCGGCCCGGACGGTATGGTCAGGCCGTGAAACGCGCCCTCCTGAGCCTGTGCGTGCTGCTGTCCGTGGCGGGCGCGCAGCCACTTCGCGACCCGGCCCTGCCCTACGGCTCCTGGGGCGAAGCCGCCCGGGAAACCGAGGCCGCCATCGGCGCCCGCCCCCTCATCCGGCCCCAAGACGGCCAGTACCGGGTGGGCGACGCCGTGATCGTCGACGACGGCGGAAAACGCTACCGCGCGCACGTCACCGCCATCGACGGCGGCCGCTACCGCATCCACTACGACGGGTTCGGTCCGGACTGGACGCGGCTCTTCGACGCCGCCGCCCTGCTCGGCTACCAGCCCGGGTACCAGCCGGCCGCTCGCCCGGCCGCCACCCGCGCCTTCCAGGTCGGGGACGAACTGGAGGCGCAGCAGGGCGGGCGCTGGTCCCTGGCCCGCATCGTCGCCGTGAAGGGCGGCCAGTACCGCGTGCATTACGACGGCCAGCCCAGTTCCAGGGACGAGTGGGTGCCCGCCGCGCGTCTCCGCTCCCTCCCGGGCGGGCCGGTGCAGACGCCGCGGCTCGCGGCCGGCAAGTACGCCTGCACCACCCAGACCATGAACAGCGGCGGAACCGTCGAATTCCAGCCGAAAGGGGCCGTGGTGCTGGCCGCCAACGGCACCTACCAGTACCTGGGCTTCAAGACCCCCAGTCCCGGCACCTACCGCGCCGACGCCGCGTCCCGCGCCCTGAACTTCAGGGGCGGGCACCTCGACGGCGGGGAGGCGACGCCCATCGTGCAGCGGCCCGGCCGCTTCTACCTGACCGCCCCAAGCATCGGCGAACGCTGGACCTGCACCGTCACGAAGTAAGGCGCCGGTCAGACCGGTCACGGCCGGCCCGGGACAGGAGGGCCCACCACTCTGGCGCCTGCTTGATGCGCCCCGGAGCCGCCCCGTCCGGCACGCCCGGCCTGACCGGAGCGGCCCTGGGCCTGGAACCGGCCGTCTTCACGCACGCGAACGCGAATTCCGGCGGCGGTTTTGTAAGACGCGGCCCGGTATCGTCCGCCTGTGTCCCCCATCCCTGATCGTCACGTTCTGCCCCGGCCGGAGGGGGCCTCGGAGCATCTCCAGGCGCTGCTGACCAGCGCCGAACCGCTGATGGTCTCGGACGCCGAACGCGCCAGTGAGCTCCTGCACGAGGCGCAGCGTCTCGCCGCTCACCTCGGGGACCTGCGGGGCGTGGCCCGCGCCCTCACCCTGCTGGGCGGCGCGCAGATGGTCCGCTCTCAGTACGCCGAGGCCGCGCAGACCTACACCCAGGCCCGCCACGCCGCCCGGGACGCCGGCGACGGCGGCAGCGAGGCCCGCGCCGTGAACGGCCTGGGCATGATCGCCCGCGCCATGGGCCGCTACGGCGAGGCGATGGAACACTACCTGGACAGCCTGCGGATCGCGCAGGCGCAGGGCGACGAACTCGGGCAGGCCCGCACGCTGTGCAACGTGGGCGTCGTCCACTCGGAACTCGGGGACCACGAACTGGGCCTCCAGGCGTTCCAGAAGATGCAGGCCCTCGCCCGGCGCACCGGGCACGTGATCCTGCACTCGACCAGCATGATCAACATCGCGTTCGTGTACCACGAGCTCGGCCGCCACGACGAGGCGCTGGACGTCGCCCGGGCGCACCTGCCGGTCATCCGCGCCCAGGGCCTGCGCCAGCACGAGGTGATCCTGCAGGCCACCGTCATGGGCTGCCTGGTCGCCCAGGGCCACGCCCGGGACGCCGCGCAGCTGGCCGAGGCCACGCTGCCCCTGGCCCGGGAGGTCGGCGACCACGAGCACCTGGCACACATCCACGTCGCGTACGGGCAGGCGCTGCTGGACCTGGGCGAGTACGGGGCGGCCGCGGAGCAGCTGGAGGCGGCCCTGCAGGACACCCGCGAGCACGGCCTGCGGGCCCAGGAACGCACCGCCCTGCAGGCCCTGAGCGCCCTGCACGCCCGGCAGCGCCACTGGGAGCAGGCGTACGAGCTGGCCGTGGCCTCTCACACGCTGGACCGCGCCCTGCACGCCCACGACCTGGACCGCCGGACCAAGGTGCTGAGCGCGCAGATGCAGGTGGAGATGCTGCAGCGCGAGGCGGAGGTGGAGCGCCTGCGCAGCGCCGAACTGGCGCAGATGAACCTGGAACTCACCGCCGCGCAGCGGCGCCTGTCCTACCGCGCCACGCACGACGCGCTGACCGGGCTCGCCAACCGCGCGCACTTCCAGGCGGAACTGGAACGGGCGCTGGACACCGCCGCGGACGAACCCTTCGGCGTGCTGTTCCTGGACCTGGACCGCTTCAAGCACGTGAACGACACCCTGGGCCACGACGTCGGTGACGCGCTGCTGCGGGAGGTGGCCCGGCGGCTGCGGCGCGTGGTGCGCCGCGGGGACCTGGTGGCGCGCATGGGCGGGGACGAGTTCACGGTGATTCTCCGGGAGCTGCGCAGCGCGCCCGACGCCGAGCGGATCGCGCGCAAGATCCTCAACCGCCTCGCGCAGACCTTCGAGGTGAGCGGGCACACCCTGCACGTCACCGCGTCCATCGGCGTGGCCGTCGCCCCGCAGGACGGGCACGACGTGACCACGCTGCAGAAGCACGCCGACATCGCCATGTACCGCGCCAAGCAGGGCGGCAAGAACGGCGTGCGCACCTTCCAGCCCACCATGGGCAGCGAGACGGCCGAGCGCGTGGACGTGGAACGGGACCTGCGCGAGGCCCTGAGCCGGCAGGAACTCACCCTGCACTACCAGCCCCTGTACGCCGCGCCCGCCGGGACGGTCACGGGTTTCGAGGCGCTGGTCCGCTGGAACCACCCGACCCAGGGCCTGCTGCCGCCCGGGAAGTTCATCGGCGTGGCCGAGGACAGCGGCCTGATCGTGCCGCTGGGCGCCTGGGTGCTCGGCGAGGCGTGCCGGCAGGCCGCGGCGTGGCAGGCGCACGGGCCGGTCAGCATCAGCGTGAACGTCAGCCCCCTGCAGTTCGACCAGCCGGACTTTCTCGGCACGGTGAAAGAGGCGCTGCAGAGCAGCGGTCTGGACCCGCACCACCTGATTCTGGAACTCACGGAAAGCGTCGTGATCCGCCACCCGGAATCGGCAGTCGCGCAGCTGCAAGAACTGCGGGCGCTGGGCATCCGGATCGCTCTGGACGATTTCGGCACCGGGCAGAGCAGCTTGAGCCTGCTCAGGCGGCTGCCCATCGACATTCTGAAGATCGACCGGTCGTTCGTGCAGGACGACGGGGGCACCCTGGAATCCGCGCAGGTGATGGTGGGCGTGATGGTCACGCTCGCCCACAGCTTCCGCATGGCCGTGGTGGCCGAGGGCGTCGAGACCGAGGGGCAACTGGCGCTGGTCCGCGCGCTGGGCTGCGACGGCATGCAGGGCTACCTGCTGGCCCGGCCCCTGTCCGCCGAGGCCGCGCGGGCGCTGCTGGTCACCGCCCTCCCCATCTCCGCCTGACCCGGCCGCGGCCCAGGTCAGTGCCCCAGGGTGGCGCCGCCGTCCACGGTGAGGTGCTGCATGGTCACGTGCCGCGCCCCGTCCGACAGCAGGAACAGCACGGCGTGCGCGACGTCCCCGGGATCGGCGATCCGGCCCAGCGGAATGCCCGGCCGGTACGCGCCCAGGTCCCCGGCGATCACCTGCGCCTCCGTGCGCCCGCCGGTCCACAGCTGGCGCTGCATGGCGGTATCGGTGGAGCCGGGCGCGACCACGTTGCAGCGCACGCCGTACGGCGCGAGCTCGAGGCCCAGGCAGCGCATCAGGTGCGTGGTCGCGGCCTTCGAGGCAGCGTAGGCGCCCATGCCCGCCCGGGCGACGTGCGCGGCGTTCGAGCTGACGGTTACGATCGCCCCGCGCCGGCGCGCCTTCATGCGGCGGCCCACGGCCCGGCCGGTGTGGAAGGGTCCGGTCGTGTTCACCGCGAAGGTGTGCGCCCAGGCGGCGTCGTCGAACTCCGTCAGGGCGCCCGGGTGCAGGACCCCGGCGACGTTCACCAGGGCGTCGATGGGCCCCAGGGTGGCCTCGGTGCGCGCCACCAGGGCCTCCACCGCTGCCCCGTTCGTCACGTCCAGCCGCGCGGCATGCAGGTGCGGGGCGGCGTACGCGATGGCCTGCACGTCCGTGGCCAGCACCATCCGCCCCTGCGCGAGCAGGGCCTGCGCGACCGCCGCGCCGATGCCCTGCGCCGCGCCCGTCACCAGCGCCACGCCGCCCTCCGCGGCCCGGCCGGTCACCCGGCCACCGCCGCCGGGCACAGGGCCTCCACCGGCGCGTCCGGCCGGTCCAGGCCGCGGGCCAGCGCCGCCTGAAGCCCCCCGTGAAGGGCGTGCACGGCCGCGGCCGAGTACAGGGCCGGGTGGCCGTCCAGCGTCAGGTGCAGCGTGTCCCTGCCGGCCGTGAAGGACAGGGCAAGGTCCTCCACCGGCCCGGACGCCAGGGTGGCCGTGCTCACCCGCAGGCCCGGCCCGAAGTCCAGGGGGCGGCGAAAGGGAATCACGTTCACCTCCGGCCCGAACAGGCGGTGGCCGTTCAGGTCGGCCCACAGGTGCTCGTAGCGGTACCGGCCGTGGCGGCGCAGCGGGCCCAGCGCGGCCTGCGCCTGCCCGGCCAGCGTGCGCAGCGTCTGGCCGGGCGTCACGTCCAGCCGCAGCGGGGCCAGGTTCATCACCATGCACGGCACCCGCGCCGACGGGTGCCCCAGCCGGCCCATGACCGGCACGGCCAGCACCACCTGCCGCTCCCCGCTGTGCGCCCGCCAGAACGCCGCGCTCAGCGCGAACAGCAGCGCCGGCCAGCCCACCTGCAGCGCCGCGGCCTGCTCGTGCAGCTGCCGCACCAGCGCCGCCGGCAGCTGCCCGGCCGCCCGGTGGCCCCGCCGCAACCCCAGGTCCAGCAGCGGGGCCGGCACGTGGGGAATGCCGCCGTACAGCGCCCGCAGGGCAGCTCCATCCGCCGCGCGGTCCGCGGAGCCCTCGTAGGCGGCCTCCGCCTCCAGCACCGGCAGCAGCGCGTCAAAGGCCGGCGCCCGGTCCTCACCGTGGCCGGGCGCGCGGTATCCGGCGGCCAGCTGCTCCAGGCAGAGGGTCAGGCCGTACCCGTCCAGGGTGATGTGGTGCGTGACCAGCACCCAGCGTGCCCGTTCGGGACCCAGCAGGAACAGCGCGTGCCGGTACAGCTCTCCGTCCTCCAGAGCGAACGGCGTGTCCAGCAGTGCCTGCGTCTCCTCGTCCGCGGCGCGGTCCGGATGCGGGTGGCCCCGCAGGTCCCGCAGCGCGGCCGGTCGCACCGGCACGGCCCCCAGGTGCTGCACCGCGCCGTCCCCCCGCGCCTCGAAGCGGGCGTGCAGGACGGGCACTTCGCCCAGCATGCGGGCCACGGCGTCCAGCAGCCGCGCGGCGTCCAGCGGCCCGTGAAGCTCCAGCTGCTCGGCGATGTGCTGCCCGGTGTCCTGCGGATCGGCCCGGTACTCGGCCCACAGCCCCTGCTGGGCCTGCGTCAGCCCCACCGGGTTCACGCCGGTGCCCCCGCCCCGATCCGCTCCAGCAGGCCGCGCAGGGTGGGCGTGGCGGCCACGTCCGCGTACGTGACCGGCAGCCCGTCGGCCTGCCAGGTGTCCACCAGGACCATCAGGCGGATGGAATCCAGGCCCAGGGCCAGCAGATCGTCGTCGTCGTGCAGCTCGGCCGGGTCGAGGTCCACGTGGCGGGCCAGTTCGGGCCGCAGCCGCTCCGGCGTCCAGCGCCCCGCCCCGGCGGGCGTCAGGGCCGACAGGAGCGCGGCGGTGCCGGTCACCTGCGCGCAGCGGGCCGCGCCGTACCGCAGGGCCTGCAGGTGGTCGGCCTCGCTGAAGTCGGCCAGGGCGTCCCCGATCAGGAACGCCTGGATGTCCAGCATGAACGCCTCGGCGGCGGTCAGCAGGCAGCCGATGTGGGCGTACACGCCGCAGATCAGCAGCTGGTCGCGGCCCCAGGCGCGCAGCTGCTCTTCCAGCGGGGAGCGTTTGAACGCGCTGTAGCGCCACTTCGTGAGCACCGTGTCGCCCGGCTGCGGCGCGACGGCGGGGTGAATGCGGGTCTGGGCGTCCTCGGCCCGCAGGCCCGGCCCCCAGAAGTCCGTGAGCAGGGCCCGGTCGGCGGGCGTCTGGTCGCCGGGCTGCGCGGTGTACACCACCGGAATGCCTGCGCGGCGCGCGTGGTCCAGCAGGTCCTGCACGTGCCGGATCAGGTCCGGGATGGGCGGCTGCGTGGTGTCGTAGAAGTTCAGGAAGTAGCTCTGAAGGTCGTGCACGAGCAGCGCGGCCCGCTGCGGGTCGGGCGTCCACGCGGCGCGGTTCCCGGGAAAGGCGGAGGGCTGGGGCATCGGGTAGGACGGCAGTCGGGGAATCATGGGGGCTCCTGTCTGGGGGTAAGGGAAGGGAAGAAGGGTTCAGGACCGCGGGGCGGCCGGGATCAGGTCGGGTGCCGCCTGCGCGTGGCGGCGCAGGGCGGGTTTGTCCACCTTGCCCACCGCGGTGCGCGGCAGGTCCGGCAGGATCAGGAACCGGTCCGGGACCTTGAACGCCGCCAGGCCCAGGCGGCGCAGGTGCGCCGCGAGGTCCCGCGCCACCGTCCGGGCGGGCGGCCCGGCGGGGTCCGGGTGCAGCTGCACGCAGGCGCAGCTGCGTTCGCCCAGCCAGGGGTCCGGCAGGCCCACCAGGGCGGCCGCCGCCACCTGCGGGTGCCGCAGCAGGGCGTGCTCGACCTCCTCGGCGGCGATCTTCTCGCCGCCCCGGTTGATCTGGTCCTTGTGGCGGCCGGTGACGCGCAGCGCGCCGCCCGGCAGGCGGGTCACGATGTCGCCGGTGCGGTAGTACCCGTCGGGCGTGAAGGCGCGGGCGTTGTGGTCCGGCGCGCGGAAATACCCTCGGATGGTGTACGGCCCGCGGGTGAGCAGGTGCCCGGGCTGCCCGTCGGGCACGTCGCGGTCCTCGTCGTCCACGACGCGCACCTCGTCGTGCGGGCTGATGGGGTGGCCCTGCGTGGTGCAGGCCAGCGCGGGGGCCGTGCCGGGCCGCACGTACGTCACGAGGCCCTCGGCCATGCCGAACACCTGCTGCACCTCCGCACCCAGCACGTCCGGCACCGCCCGCGCGACGTCCGGGCTGAGGGGCGCGCCGCCCACCTGCACCCGCGTCAGGGACGCCAGCGCTGAGGCGTCCCGCCGCGCGACGTGCAGCCACACCTGCAGCAGGGCCGGCACCAGCGCGGTCAGGGTGACGCCCTCGTGGCGGACCAGCGGGAAGGTTACGTCCGGCGTCGGCTGAGGGGCCAGCACCACCCGCCCTCCGGCGTGCAGCACGCCCAGCGTGCCCGGCGACGTAAGGGAGAAGTTGTGCGCGAGCGGCAGCGCGGCCAGGTACACGGTGTCCCCGCCGAGGCCGCACAGCTCGGCGCTGGCGCGGACGCTGTACAGGTAGTCGTCGTGCGTGCGGGGAATCAGCTTGGGGGTGCCGGTGCTGCCGCCCGACAGCTGGTACAGCGCCACCCCGCCGGCCTCACCCGGCGTGGCCGGCACGGGCGGCAGCCCGGCGGGTGGGGTGAGGGGCGTGAACTCCTGCGCGTCGCCCAGCACGAACACCTGCCGCAGCGCGGGCGCCGCGGCCCTCACCTCGCGCGCGAGGCCGCGGTGATCGAAACCGGCGTGCCGGTCCACGGTCACGTACGCCGCCGCGTCCGCATGCGCGCAGAAAAACGCGATCTCCCCGGCGCGGTGCGCAGGCAGGGCCAGGATGGGCCGCGCGCCCAGGTGCATCAGGCCGAAGAGCACGTCGAAGAACTCCGGCACGCTGGGCAACTGCACCACCACTCGGTCCCCGGCGCGCAGGCCGTGCGCGGCGAAGTGGGCCGCCTGCCGCCCGGCGCGGGCGTGCAGGTCCCGGTACGTGACGGTGAGGTCCCCGGCCCGCAGGGCGGCGCGGTCCCCGTACCGCCCGGCCAGTCCGGCCAGCCACGCCGGGAACGTCTCGCCCTGCCAGTACCCGGCCTCGCGGTAAGTGCGCGCCAGCACCTCCGGCCAGGGCGTGAAGTCGGTGTCCGGCGTCACAGGGCGCCCCCCAGGGTCCGGGCGTCCAGGCCCAGGGCGTCCAGCATGGTGCGGAATTTCGCGGCCGTTTCCGCGCGTTCCAGCGCCGGCACGGAGTCCCCGACCACGCCCGCCCCGGCGAACAGCCGCACGGCCTGCGCGCCGATCTCCGCGCAGCGGATGGTGACGGCCCACTCCCCGTCGCCGCGCGCGTCGCACCAGCCGACCGCCCCGGCGAACAGCCCCCGCGAGAACGGCTCATGCTCGCGGATGAAGGCCCGCGCGGCCGCGCCCGGCACGCCGCCCACCGCGGGCGTGGGATGCAGGCGCTCCACGACGTCCAGCACGCTGCACGCCGGGTCCCGCAGCTCCGCGGTGATGGGCGTGACCAGGTGCCACAGCGTCGCGGTGGCGGTGACGTTCGGCCGGTCCGGAACGTCCAGCGTGCGGCACAGCGGGGCCAGCGCCGAACGGATGGCCTCCACCATCACGGCGTGCTCGGCGCGGTCCTTCGCGCTGCCGAGCAGGTCGGCGGCCAGCGCGCCGTCGGTGCGGGGGTCCGGATGGCGGGCACGGGTGCCGGCCATCGGGCGGAGTGTCACGGTCGCCCCACTTTTGCGCACCAGCAGTTCCGGGCTGGCGCCCACCAGGATCCGGTCCGGGCGGCCGGGCAGGCGCACCGCGAAGGTGAACCCGGCCGGGTGGCGGGCGGCCAGGCGGTCCACCAGGGCCGTGACGCACGGGGGCGGGCCGCCCAGGTTCAGGTGCAGCAGCCGGCCCAGCACCACCTTCTCCAGCGCGCCCGCGTGGATCGCCTGCACGGCGCGCTCCACCATGGTTTCGAAGTCGGCGGCGGATGGCACGGACTGCCCATCCCGCAGAAGCAGCGGCTGCGACAGGGCGCCGGGCGGTTGCGGCCGGGGCGCGGCCCGGTCGGGGATGGGCGCCACGGCCAGCGCGGCCGGCTCGTCCGGGTGGAACGGCAGGGCGCCCACCACGCAGGCGTCCGGAGCGCCGGCCTGCCGGGCGGCGCGCAGCAGCGCGCGGCCGTGGTCACCGGTGGACAGGCCGGCCGGCACGGGCGGGGTCCACAGCTCCCCGGCGCTCAGGGACACCTCCGGGGAGTGCCAGCGGAAGGGGGAAGCGTCGGTCAGGGGGTGGGCGGGTGTGGGGAGCGGGGCGGCAAGACTCATGGGGCCTCCAGGAGGGGAAGGTGGGGGGAGAACGTGGGGGCGAGGCAGGCCAGCGTGGCGACGTGCGTGCGGGTGCGGTGCCAGGTGGCCGGCAGGATCTCCGGCCAGGGCCACGGACCAGGCGGGGCGTGCAGGCGCAGGGTGGCGCGGCGGGCGTGAACGGCCGTCACCTGGAAGCGGGCGGGGTCGAACGGGGCGCGGAGGTCCGCGCTGAGGGCCTTGAACAGGCTTTCTTTCAGGCTGTGGTGCAGCAGCGCGTCGCCGGACAGGAGGCCTTCGGCCTCCACGTCGAGGCCCAGGCGCCGGGGCGCGCGGGTCACGGCGGCCACCGCCAGTCCGCCCGCGTGGCTGATGGTCCCGGTCCAGCCGGGCGGCCAGCGGGGCGCGCCGCCCGCGCCGGGCGCCAGGCTGCCCGGGGCCGCGCACCCGGCGAGGCGCAGGGCGGACGCGGCGCAGGCCCGGCCAGCCTGGAACTCCGCCTGCCGGCGCGGTGCGGCCCGAACCCACAACCCCGGCCAGGGCGGATCGGCGGCGGGGACCGCGTGAGCCGCGCCGGCGGTCCACAGGACGCCGGACCCGACGACCGTGCCGGTCAGCACCACGGGGGCGTCCGAAGGGGCCAGGGCGTGCAGCAGCGACCGCAGGGTGTCCGTCAGGCACGCCTCAGAGGGAACGTCAGGCATGCGCGGGACTGGGCGTCAGTGCTGCTCGTTCACGCGCCAGTACCCGGCGATCCGTACGTCGGCGCCGGGGTGGGCGGCCTGAAGCTGTTTGCGCAGCTGTTTGGCGCGGCTCACCTCCAGGGCGCCCCACACGGCGGCCGGGGCCAGGGGCAGGGCGCCGAGCGCGTCCTGGAGCGCGTCGCCGCTCGCGCCGGCGCGCCGCAGCCACTGCACCTGCGCGGCCGGGGGCAGCGGGACGTCCTCCAGGTAGGTTTCCTCGGCGGCGTCCCCGACTTCCAGCAGCACGTGCACCGGGTGCGGCGTCTTCCAGGTCTCCAGCAGGGCCGCGATGGTCGGCAGGGCCGTCTCGTCGCCGATCAGGAGGCCAGGGCCGGCGGTGAAGTCCGGGAGGCTCTCCTGCCGGCCGCCGCGGGCCGTAACGGTGTGCCCGGCCTCCAGGCCCTGCGCCCAGCGGCTGCCGAGGGTGCCGTCATGGCAGTACACGTCGATCTCGGCCGTGAGCGTGTGCGGGTGGACGCGGCGCAGGGTGTAGGGGCGGCCGTGCGTCTGGCCGGGCACGTCGAACCGGCAGGCGTACCCGGGCGCCCAGGGCAGGGGCTCGTCCAGCTGCACCGTGATCCGCTGGAAGTGAGTCGAGAGCGTCCGGGTGTGTACGACCGGCCAGTGGGCGACCCGGCCGTCCGGTTTCACGCCGAGTTTCTGCATGGCGGCGGCCACGGTGGCGCGCACGGCCTCGTGGGCGGGCGCGGGCGCGCCGAAGGGCACGAAATGCCGACTGGTTCCTGCGGGGGTGGTCACGTCGAGCTGCATGCCGTCCGTGAACAGCGCGGTGAGCTGCGCGTGCGTGGCGCCCTGCACCGGCGTGAAGGCCCGCACGCAGTGCAGCAGTTCCTGCACGTGCCCGGCGTTGACGTGCTCCATGATGTCCTGCGCTTCCTCGGTCAGCAGGGGCGGGCGGGCAGGATCAGGCTGGGCGGTGGGGGAGACGGGGGTCATGGGGCGCTCCTTAGCGGGTCGGGAGAGAGGGGCGGGGTCAGGTGGCGCTGATGATCAGCGGGCAGTGCAGGCAGGGGTGCTGCGTCACGATCACCTCGTGCCCGTATGCGGCGCGGATGGTCTCGCCGGTCAGGGCGGCGGCGGGCCGGTCGCAGGCGACGATCCGGCCGCCGGACAGGACGAGCACGCGGTCGGCGTACTGCGCCGCGAGGTTCAGGTCGTGCAGGACCGCCAGGACGCCCACCCCCTCCCGGGCGAGTGCCCGGGCGAGGCGCAGGGTGGCGTGCTGGTGGGCGAGGTCCAGGCTGGCGGTCGGTTCGTCCAGCAGCAGCACCCGGTCTCCGGTCACGCCGTGCAGCTGCGCCAGGGTGCGGGCGAGGTGCACGCGCTGCTGCTCCCCGCCGGAGAGCGTCTGGATGTTGCGGGTCTCGTACCCGGCCAGCCCCACGCGGGCGAGGCATTCGGCGGCGACCCGGCGGTCATGCGTGGTCTCGCGCTGGCCGTGCGGGATGCGGCCCAGCAGCACGACGTCCAGCACCTCGAACGCGAAGGACGCGGCGGTGTGCTGCGGCAGCACGGCGCGGCGCCTTGCAGCCTCGGCGCGGTTCACCGCGCGCAGCGGCTGACCGAACAGCTGCACGCCGCCCTGGCCGAGCTCGCCGGTCAGGTGCCGCAGCAGGGTGCTTTTCCCGGCGCCGTTGCGGCCCAGCACGGCGAGCACCTCGCCGGCCGCCAGGTGGAAACTCAGCTCGCGCAGCAGGTCGCGGCCGGCCACGGTAAAGGACAGGTCCGTCACGCTCAGTGGGGACGCGGCGGTCATGCGGGCAGCCTCGCGCGGTCGCGGCGCAGCAGGTAGAGGAAGAACGGCGCGCCCAGCAGCGCGGTGACGATGCCGATGGGCACCTCGGCCGGCATGGCCACGGTGCGCGCGGCGAGGTCCGCCAGGACCAGCAGCGTGCCGCCCAGGAGCGCGGAGGCAGGCAGCAGCGTGCGGTGGTTCGGGCCGGTCAGGAGCCGCAGCAGGTGCGGCACGACCAGGCCCACGAAGCCGATGGTGCCGGCGACCGCCACGCCCGCCCCGACGCTCAGGGCGACCAGGGTCACGACCGTCCACTTCACGCGCTGCACGGGAATGCCCAGGTGCGCCGCGCCGTGCTCGCCCAGCATCAGGGCGTTCAGGGCGCGGGCGGCGAGCGGCAGCCCGGCGACGCCCAGCAGGATCAGGGGCAGGGCGCTCAGCACGGTGGGCCAGGTGGCGCCGCCCAGCGAGCCCAGGCTCCAGAAGGTGATGCTGCGCAGCTGCTCGTCGGTGGCGAGGAAGGTCATCAGGCCGGTGCCGGCGCCGCACAGGGCGTTGATGGCGATGCCGGCGAGCAGCATGGTGGTCACGTTCACGCGCCCGCGGTCCTGTGAGAGCAGGTACACCAGCGCGGTGGAGAGCAGCGATCCGGCGAACGCCGCGAGCGGCAGGGTGGCCGGGCCGAGCGCCCCGGCGCCCAGGACGACGCTGGCGGCCGCGGCGAGGCTGGCGCCGCTGGAGATGCCCAGCAGGCCCGGGTCGGCCAGCGGGTTGCGGAACAGGCCCTGCATGGCCGCTCCCGCCACCGCGAGGCCCGCGCCGATCAGCACGCCCAGCAGCACGCGGGGCAGCCGGATGGCCCACAGCACCGCGGCCTGCTGCTCGTCGAAGGGGTGCAGGGCGGGCAGGCCCAGCGGCGTGAGGAGGATGCTCATCACCTGCGCCGGGCTGATGTGCACCGCCCCCGTTCCGACGGACAGCACCACGGCCGAGAGCAGCGCGGCCGGCAGCAGCGCCAGGGCCCAGCCGGCCCGCACGCGCTGGCGGCTGGGCGCGGCGGTCATGGGAGTGGTGGGGAGCGCGGCGGGGGGCGTCACCGGCCGAAGTCTGCCTTCCACTGCCGGGCGAGTTTCAGCGCGAATTCCGGGAGGCGCGGCCCGATCCAGCGGATGGAGTCGTCCACGGCGTAGATGCGGCGGTGCTTGCCGGCGTTCGTCTGGGCGACGCCGGGCATTTTGAGGGCGCCGTCCACGCCGCCGACGGAGCTCAGGCCCCGGTTGAGCATGACGATGGCGTCGGGGTTGATGGCGACGAGCGCCTCGGCGGTCAGGGCCTTGGTGTCCTTGAAGGGCGCGGCGTTCTTCCCGCCGGCCAGGGTGATCAGGTCGTTCGCGCCGCCGTCGGTGCCGTAGATGCTGCCGTCGTTGGGGCTGTGGGCGTACAGGAAGATCACCCGGGGCGGCACCTTGGGCCGGTTGGCCTTCACGGCCTGCAGCGTGGTGTCCAGGCCGCGGGCGAGGCTGCTGGCCGCGCCGGGCACGCCGTACACCTGCCCGAGCAGGTTCAGGCGGGCTTTCACGCCGTCCAGGCCGCCGGTGTCGCTGGCGGGCAGGATCAGGACCTTCAGGCCGGCTGCCCGGAGCTGCTGGACGACGGTGGCGTTGCCGGGCATGCCGAAGTTGTCGGCGGTGCCGATCACGAGGTCGGGTTTGAGGCTGATGATGCCTTCGGCGGGCAGCTGCGCCCAGTGGCCGACGCTGGGAATCTGATTGGTGGGGTAGGTGCCGGTGACGTCGGTGCCGACGATGGTGGCCTGTTTGCCCAGGCGGTAGATCAGCTCGACGGTGGTGGCGTTCAGGGCCACGACGCGCCTGGGGCTGGTGACCGTGACGCTCGTGCCGTCGGCGCCGCGGACGGTGGCGGCAGAGGCGAGGGTGGTGAGGAGCAGGGGGGTGAGGAGGGCGTGCTTCATCTGGGGTCCTTTTGCGGCAGGGCGGGGGACGCCTCGCGGTGTCCCTCGAGGAGAAAGTGCGATCAGGACGCCGTTTGCTGGGGCGTCTGGGGGCCGGCGCTCCTAACCTAAGTAATCCGAGCAATTAAGTCAAGTTTAAGTGAAGTGTGAGACCTACTCCATTTGTTCAGGGGCCGCCACACCTCTCCCAACGCCAAGACGCCCCAGACCGGCCCGGGTGCAGGCCAGTCCAGGGCGCCAGGGGCGGCTCAGTGCCGGGTGCCGCTCACTCCCGTCAGCGCGAGGAAGGCCGGGGTACCGCCCACCTTCACGCGCCGGACCACGCCCAGGTCCGCCAGCCGCACCACGAGCACCTCCCCGGTCGAGGGACTCGTCACGTACACACGGTCCCCACCCACCGCCAGCGCCGGACGCACCGCCGCCTTGTCGGCCGCGTCGAAGGCCGCCACGACCGGCAGGCTGGCCGTCACCCTGTCTGTGCCGGCATCCACGCGGTGCAGCTGTCCATTCGCGGTCAGGACCACCAGCGTCTTCCCGTCTTCACTGAACACGAACTTCAGCGGCGCGGCCGGCAACGGCAGGGCCGTGAGGGTGCGGGCGGCGGCCGTCCACGACACCAGCCCGTTGCCGAAATTCCCGTACACGCGGGCACTGGCGTCGTGCGCGGCGACCGTGCCCACCCGCGTGCCCTCGGGCGCGCCCGAGGGCGGCGTCAGCTTCACGCTGCTGAGCGTCTTGCCGGCCACGGTCACGGCCAGCACGCCGTCCTGGCAGCCGAAGTACGCGGTGTTCGCCCGCACCGCCTCCCCGTGCACGCCGGGGCAGCCGGGGAACGACCGGAGCAGCTGGCCCCCACGCACGTCGAAGGCGTCCACGCGGTTCAGGGCCAGCATGCCCACCAGCAGCGTGTCACCCAGCAGCGCGGGCGCGCCGTGGTCCGGCTGCGCGGCCTTCAGGACCGTCATGTCGTTGGTGAGGCCCAGCGTGGCCTCCCCGAAGAGGCTGGACGTGCCGTTCCCGTCGTTGAAGATCACGATGCGGTCCCCGTGCGTGAAGAAGTGCGTGGGTTTCGGTCCGGTGTTCAGCGTGGCGAGCACGTGCGGCGCCCCCAGCACCAGGTCGTCGTGGTCGCCGTGCGAGACGCGGCCCAGGCCGCTGTGCAGCACGGTCACGCGGTGGTCGTCGCGGTGCAGGGCGTAGGCGAGCGTGCCGCCCGGCCCGGCATACAGGCCGCTGAGCTTCCCGGGCGTGCCGAACGCGCCCAATGGGTTGCCGGTCTCAGCGTCCAGCACGGTCAGGGTGTGCGTGCGGCCGTCCCCGACCACCAGCCGGGTGACCTGCGTGGCCTCGGCGGCCGACGGCGCGGGTGGGGGAGTCACGGGGGCCTGGGCGAGCGCGGCGACCGGCAGCAGCGCGGCCGTGAGGGCGGTCAGGGTGCGGACAGGAAAACGTACAGGCATCGGAAACCTCGGGTCAGGAAAGAAGTCGGGAAGGGGAGTGCGGCGCGCTCAGCGCAGGGCGCGCAGGAGCGTGTCGCGGTTGAGCCGCATCATCTGCGGGTACGTGGGCGCGGCCGGGCCGCCCTCCGGGTCCAGGGTGTACAGCGGCACGCCGGCCTCCCGGGCGACCGTACCGGCCGGGCCGGGCGGCAGCTGCGGTTCGGAGAACACCGCCCGCGCGCCCGTTGCGCGGATCACCTGCACGGCCCGCACCATGCTCTGCACGCTGGGTTCCACGCCGTGCAGGGGCGCGATGGTCGCGGCGACCTCCAGGCCGTAGGCCCGCGCGAAGTACCCGAAGGCGTTGTGAAAGGTGACCAGTTTCTCCCCGCGCACCGGGGCCAGCGTGCGGCGCAGGTCGCCGTGCAGGGCGTTCAGGGCCTGCGCCTCGCGGCGGGCGTTGCGGGCATACCGGTCGGCGTTCGCGGGGTCTACGGCCGCGAGGTCCGCGCCCATGCGCAGCGCGGCCTGCGCCATCAGGCTGGCGTCCAGCCACCAGTGCGGGTCGGTGGCGGCCCCCACGCGCAGCTTCGCGAAGGTCATGGTCTCGCCGAGTTTCAGCACGCGGGCGCGGCTGCCGCTGGCGCGCACGTACCGGTCCAGCCAGCTGTCCGCACCCAGGCCTGCCATGACGGCCAGGGCCGCCTCGCGCAGGCGGTGGATGTCCCGCACCGTCGCGTCGAAGGTGTGCGGGCTGCTGCCGGCCGGGGCCATGCGCTCCACCTGCACGCCGGGACCGGCCACACGGGTCAGCACGTCGTACAGCGGCTGGAAGGACGCCACCACCGTCAGGGCGCCCGCCGGGCTGCCCAGCCCCAGACCCAGCGCGGCGGCCAGCGCGGCCGCGCGCAGCGCCCTCACCGGCGCACGCCCCGGCCGGCGGCCGGGGCGGCCCGGCGCGGCAGGATCAGGGACCGGGGGGCGTCCATGGCCTGCGCGAACGCGGCGCGTTCCTCCTGCGCGTCCAGGTCCCGGCCGATCATGACCACCCGGCTGCGGCCGTTTTGCTTTTCTTCGGTGCGGTCCACGGTGAGCACGTCCCGCACGGCGTGCAGCAGCAGCCGCGTGCTCTGCCCGGCGAGACTCACGTGCCCCTTGACGCGCAGCACCTGCCCCGGCCGGCCGGCGATCCGGCCGATCAGGTCGTGCCAGCCGCGGGCACTCAGGGGCCGGTCGGCTTCCAGAGTGACGGTCTTCAGGCCCGGGGTGTGGCGCGTCTGCACGGGCGGCGGCGTCCAGTCGGCGTCGAAACCGGCGGTGTCCAGCAGCGCGGGCGCGTCCACGTGGCCGTGTTCGGCGTGCAGCACGCGCGCCAGGGGGTTCAGGGCGCCGACCGTGTCGGCAGCGGCCTCCAGGGCGGCGGGGGGCACCAGGTCGGTCTTGTTCAGCACGACGGTCGTGGCGTACGCGAGTTGCAGGGCCGCTTCGGGGTGATCGGCGAGGGTGCGGGTCAGGAAGCGGGCGTCCGCCACGGCCACCAGGCTGCGCAGCCGGAACACGCCCCGGACCATGGGGTCCAGCAGCGTGTGCAGCACGGGCACCGGGTCGGCCACGCCGCTCAGTTCGATCAGGACGTGGTCGGGTGGGGCGCCGTCCTGGTGGGCGCGGTGGGCGAGGTGCACCAGGGCGCGCAGCAGGTCCTCGCGGCCGGTGCAGCACAGGCAGCCGGCGGTGAGTTCCTGCACGTCGTCGGTGAGGGCCTGAATCAGCTGGCCGTCCACGCCGGCCGTGCCGAACTCGTTCACGATCACGCCCAGCCGCCGGGAGGCCGTGCGGATCAGGTGGTTGACCAGGGTGGTCTTGCCCGCGCCGAGGAAGCCGCCGATGACGGTCACGCCGATGCGTTCGGGGAGCGGGCTGGTCATCTGCGCTGCGCCGGAGCGGAGGGCTGGGGGGCGGGGCCGGGCGGGATGTAGATCATCATATATGATAATGATAATTCATTATCAATAAAAGGCAAGCCGAGATGCCCGATGGAGGAGAGCTGTCCTCAGGCGGGGGCCCCGATCCACTGCTCAGCAGCCGGTCAGCTCATCCCCCTCCGGTCCGGTCCAGCCGCGCGGTGTGCCGCAGGAAGGCCGGCAGCTGCGCCGCGTACAGCCACCTCCAGAAGCGCTGGGGCGGCAGGCTGCTGCGTTCCTCCAGGTCCACCCGGCCCCGCGGGTGAATCAGCAGCCGCCCGGCCAGGGAGGCGCGCGGCGGCCCGGTGAGCAGCTCCAGCGCCGTGAGGTGCTTGATGTTCTTGGCGCCGTACAGCTGCGGCGCGACCAGCCGCAGCGGTGCGCCGTACCGCACGCCCAGGGGCCGGCCGTTCAGGGTGTCGGCCAGCAGCACTCCCCCACGCAGCAGTTCCTCCAGCGGCACGCTGACGCGGTAGCCGTCCAGCGCGCGAAACTGCACGTGCGTCACGCCGGGCCGGGCAATGGGCGCCAGCAGCGCCTCCCAGACGTCCCGGAAGGCCCAGCCGGCCCACTGCACGCCGGGCACCGTCCAGGTGGTCACGCAGTGAAAGTCGCGGGTGAGCTCCTGCCGGGGCAGGGCCTGAAGATCCGCGGGCAACACGATCAGAGGAAAGGTGACGTGGCCGTGGACACTCAGGCGCACCGCTTCGGGCGGCTGCGGCACCTGCTGTACGTACTTCGGCAGGCCGTAGCGCGGCATGGGGCCGGGAAGGACACGCTGCCCGGGAGGAAGTGTCATGTTCGTCACCATACCATACGGTATGGTATGCTCCGACAGTGAGCCGCCGAACGAAACAGGACTGGCTGCGCGGCGGCTTCGAGGTCCTCACGCACCAGGGCAGCGACGCCCTCACCGTCGAGAACCTCGTCACGCATATGCGCGTCACCAAGGGGTCCTTCTACCACCACTTCGGCAGCCTCGCGCAGTTCAGGACCGAACTGATCGCCTTCCTCGAACGCAGCGGCTTCAGCGACGTCATCGACACCATTCCCACCCACCTGCCCGCCGCCCAGCAGCTCGCCCTGGTCACCGCCGACCTCAGCCGCCGGGACCCGGTGTACGACAAGGCCGTGCGCCTCTGGGGTGAACGGGAACCCGAAGCGGCCGCCCTGGTCGCCCGGGTGGACGCCGCCCGGCTGACCTACCTCACCGCCCTGTTCACCGACCTGACCGGCCATCCTGACCAGGGCCAGCTGTTCGCGCGCCTGGCCTACGCCTTCTACCTGGGCACCGCCCAGATTCAGCCGAGGATCATGGGCCAGGAGTACTCGGACATGATCGCCCTGCTCACCCGCCTTCTGCCCCAGGAGCGCCCATGACCCACGCCCGCCCGGTCCCCACCCTGCCGCCCGCCCTCACCGACCGGCGGCGCGCGTGACCCTGCCCGCCTCCCTGACCGCAGCCCTGGGCCACGCCGACCACATGGACGCCCTGAGCACCGAAGCGGACCGGCCCCTGCTGCCCTTCATCGAGGAACTGCTGGCCTTCCAGCCGCCCTGGCTGACCGCGCTGTACCACCTGCGCCGGGTCCTGCTGGGCCTCGCCGGGCACCGCACCGGCGTGCCTCCGCGAGGCGCCCGCCCGCGCGTCCCCACCCGGCCCGGCGAGCAGGCCGCCTTCTTCACCGTGGAGGACGCCGGGCCCACCCACTGGCTGGCCGGCGCCACCGAAGCCCACCTCACCGCCCGGCTGGCCGTGCTCCAGACCCCCGGCACCGCCCGCCGCTACCGCTACCGGGTGGTCACGGTCGTGCAGTACCACAACCGGCTCGGCCGGGTGTACTTCGCCCTGATCCAGCCCTTTCACGAGCTCGTGGTGCGGGCCATGCTGCGCCGCGCCGCCCGGAACGCCTCATGACCCGCGCCCTCGTCACGGGCGCCGGGGGTCAGCTCGGCCGCGCCCTCCTGCCCCTCCTCACGCCGCACGCGGCCGTCACCGCGCTGGGCCGCCGCGCCGGCCCGGCCGGCCCCCACCTGACCTGGACCCCGCACGACCTGCTGCAGGGCCCCCCGGACCTCACCGGCGTGGACACCGTCATCCACCTCGCCACGAACGCCCTGAAACCCGGGCAGGACGAGCGCATGACCCGCCACGTCATCCAGGCCGCGCAGGCGGCCGGCTCCCGCCACGTGCTGTACATGAGCATCGTGGGCCTGGAACGCATGCAGGCTGCGCCGTACTACGCCGAGAAGCTGCGCTGCGAGGCGCTGCTGGAAGGCAGCGGCCTGCCCCTGACCATCCTGCGCGCCACGCAGTTCACCGAGTTTCTGGACGGGCTGCTGGGCATGCTCCGCCTCGGGCCGCTGCAACTTGTGCCGTCCGGCGTGACGCTGCAACCCCTGCCCGCCCGGGCCGTCGCCGAGCGGCTCGCCGACCTCGCCCGGCAGGGCCCGCAAGGCCGCGTCCCGGACCTGTGCGGTCCGCAGTCGGTGCGCCTGGACGACCTGGCGCGCGCCCGAGGCGGGCTGACCCTGCCGCTCCCCCTACCGTTGCCGCTGTTCCGGGCATGGCAGCACGGGCGGGCCTGCGGCCCGATCTCCTGACGCCGCGGGGCGCCGTCCCTCAGCGGAGCCTCAGCTGGCCCTCAGCGGGCATTCCCAGAGCGTGCGGATAGTGGTGCGGCTGCCCGGTCCCCGGGCCACCGACATCAAGCTCCGCACAAGGCTCAGGGGGCAGGTGATCACCTGCCCCCTGCGACAATTTTCAGGAATGACCGCCCAGACCCCTGCCCTCGAACCCAGTGTTTCCCCGTCCGCTGCGCCGGCCGCCTCGGCCACGCACCCGGGCGTCGTGAACACATTCCGGGGGCTGGCGATCCTGGAGGTCGTCTCCCACCACGGCAGCGGCCTGGCGCTGCGCTACATGCAGCCCGAATGGCCGCTGTACACCATGCTCGCGGTGGTGAACCGCACCCTGCACTTCGCGGTCCCGGCCTTCCTGTTTCTCACGGCGGTGCTCCTCACCCGCAGCCTGCTGCGCGCCCCCGACTTCAAACGGTACCTGTGGCGGCGCCTCACGCGCGGCGCATGGCCGTACCTGTTGTGGAGCACGCTGTTCATGGGCTGGTACGTCCTGCTGGGCCTGCGCCCCCCGGACACCCTCACGGACCCCGACCGCTGGGCGCTGTACCTCACGCAGGGCAAGGCCAGCTACCACCTGTACTTCCTGCTGGTGGCGCTGGAAGCCTACCTGATCCTGCCACTGTTCCTGGGGCTCGCGCGGCTGCGGCCACCGCTGTGGGTGGCGGTCGGCCTGGGGTTCGCCGCGCAGATCGGCGTGTACTTCCTGAACCGCCACTGGTGGCACCTGGCGTTCCCGGCCAGCCACATTACCTGGTACCTGTTTCCCCTGATCGTCGGCGTGGCCGTCGCCGCGCGGCACGACGAGTTCCCGGACTGGTTCCGCCGCCACCGACTGCTGCTGACCGGCCTGCTGCTGGCCGCCGCGGCCGCGTACGTGCCGCAGGGCGTGGCCTCGCTCTCCGGGCAGCCGGTGGTGCCCATGACCTACAGCGTCAGCGCGTGGCTGTTCACCACCTTCAGCGCGGTCATGCTGTACGGCCTGTGCCGCACCTGGGGGGGGCTAACCGGGCGCGTGGGGGCGGTGGTAGCGTGGTTCGGTATGGTCAGCCTGCAAATTTACCTGCTGCACCCGCCGCTGCTGCAACTGGCAGAGCAGTGGTGGCCGCCGCACGGCAGCGGCACGCAGCGCGTCGTCACGGTGACGGCGTTCGGACTCGGCGCCCTGCTGCTCACCGCCCTGACCGGGCACGGCCTGCTCAGACTCCCCGCGCTGTCCCGCGCGCTGTTCGGCAGGTGACGGTGATCCCACCCGCCCGGCCGCTGACCTTCCTCGCCGCTCTCGCCACCACGCTCACCCTGGCCCTGCCGGCCGCCGCGCAGAAACGGCCCGCCGACCCCGTCACCTGGACCACCGTGGGCTCCAGCGCCGCCCCATCACTGCTGGCCGTGCCCGCCCACTGCCAGCAGTTCTCCTGCGCCCTGATCGTCGTGTCCCACCCGCGCGCCCAGACGCCCGAACGCCTGCGGGACAGCCCGGAGTTCACCCGCCTGCGCGACACCCTGCTGGCCGGGAACTTCGCCATGCTGCTCAGCAGCGACGGCGGCCCCACCACCTGGGGCAGCCCCCAGGGCCTCAAGCACGCCGGCAAGGCCCACCAGCAGGCCCGGCAGGCGTTCATGTGGAACGGCCGCACCTACGCGCTCGGCATCAGCATGGGCGGCCTGATGGCCCTGCGCAGCACCCTGCCGGGCGGACCGTACACGGTCAGCGGCGTGGCCCTCATCGACCCCTGGGTCAACCTCGTGGCCGCCTGGCACAGCGCCCCCTCCCGGCAGCAGGAGATCCGCGAGGCGTACGGCCCGGCCGCGGACCTGAAGCTCATCGAGGAGCAGGACCCCCTGCACCTCGCGCTGCAACTCCCGCCCCTGCCGCTGGTTCTCACCTCCAGCATGGACGACAAGGTCGTCAGCCCCCTGCAGAACAGTGAACTGCTCGCCGGGCACGGCGACGTGACCTTCAGCCAGCACGTGCGCCTCACCGGCCCGCACCTGGGCGGGAACCGCTTCACGCTGCAGATGGGCGAGACGCTGCGCACGTTCTTCGAGCGTCTGGAGCAGCAGGCTGAGGTGCTCGTCCGGCGGCCCGGCCGCTGAGACAAGAAACCGGCCGCCCATCCGCTTGGTAGCTCAGCGGTGAGGGGTGGCCGGGGAAGGGGTCTGGAGCGGGCCGCCGGACTTGAACCGGCGGGTGGCCTGCGATCAGCCCGCCCATGCGTGCTGCCGTTGGGCGCGTGACCTGAAACCTGACGGCCACACCACCGTGGCCGCCCGGTTCAGGTCTCGTCGGTTGCCGGGCTCAGTCGTTCTTGTGACTCTGGCGTCCGGCTTCGGCATGCTGCTCACTGGAACCGCCACGCGGGCCGCCCCCACTGTTGCCACCGCCACCGCCACCACCCTGGTTGCCGCCCTGACCGCCGCCGTTGCCGCCACCTCCGTTCCCGCTGCCATGGGAGGCCTCGCCCCCCTTGCGGCCGATCTCGGCCATGTGCTCACGGTCCTGACTGACGGCCTCGCCGCCCTTGCGACCGGCCTCGCGGGCTTCCTCGGACGTGAACTCGTGGGCGTTGCCGCTCGCGTGCGCGGCGCGTCCACCCTCGCTGGCGATCTCGCGCTGACGCTCGGGATCCATCCCGGCGAACCCGCGTCCGCCGTTTCCGCCACGGCCACCATTGTTGCCACCGTTGCCGTTGTTGCCGCCGTTATTTCCACCGTTGTTGCCAGCCATTTCGTTACCTCCCTGGGAGCAGTGTCCCGGTGTGATTACCCGCGGCTTTCACGGACCACGCCCAATCTCCCCCCTGAGTCCGCCCCTGCGATGACAGACGGCGTAAGAGGGGCGGGACGCAATCTGCGCTCCCCTCCCGGATTGGGTGAAGTTCCCTTTAAGCGCTCCCTGGTCGCTCGGGCTTCCTGACCCCTCAACGGCCAACGATTTTCGGAACTCCCGCATTCAAGCGGCCTCGGCTTCTTCAGGTTCCGCTGGGGGAATTCACATCTGTACGTTGAATCGTCCTAACGTCTTCCCGCTCAACTCTGGCCTGATGGAACGGCGCGGCTTGGAGAATCCGTTCATGTTGCTGTTTCCGCCCGACCCTGTACTCGGCGCTCCCGCCCCGCCCCGTCCCCTGGCCCTGTGGGCCGGAGTGGAACCCACGGTCAGCCGGGTGGGGGACGACCTGATGGACCAGCTCGCCCTGAGCGGGTTCGACACGCGGCTGGAGGACGTGGACCGCCTCGCGTCGCTGGGCGTGCAGGCAGTGCGCTTTCCGCTGCTGTGGGAGCGCACGGCACCGGACGGCCTGGACCGGGCCGACTGGCGCTGGGCCGACGCCCGGCTCGCCCGCCTGGCCGAGCGGGGGGTGGCCCCGATCCTGGGCCTGGTGCATCACGGCAGCGGGCCGGTGCACACCAACCTGCTGGACCCGGGCTTCGAGGAGGGCCTGACCGAGTACGCCCGGGCAGTCGCGCAGCGCTACCCGGACGTGACCGCCTTCACGCCCGTGAACGAGCCCCTGACCACCGCCCGGTTTTCCGGCCTGTACGGTCACTGGTACCCGCACGGCCGGGACGAGCAGAGTTTCTGGCTGGCGCTGAAGCACGAGCTGCGCGCCACGGTGCTGAGCATGCAGGCGATCCGGGAGGTGAACCCCCACGCGCAGCTCGTGCAGACCGAGGACCTGGGCCGGGTGTTCAGCACGCCGCTGCTGGCCGATCAGGCCGAGTTCGAGAACGAGCGGCGCTGGCTGACCTTCGACCTGCTGCTCGGGCGGGTCACGCCCGACCATCCCATGTGGGGCTACCTGCTGTGGTGCGGCGCGACGCCCGGAGAACTGGAATGGTTCCAGGAGCACCGCTGCCCGCCGGACGTGCTGGGCCTGAACGTGTACGTCACCAGTGAACGCTTCCTGGACGAGCGGGTGGAGCGCTACCCCAACCACGCGCACGGCAGCAACGGGCGCGTCACGTACGCGGACGTGGAGGCGGTGCGGGTGCGCGGCGCGCGCCTGGGCGTGTGCCTGGAACGCCTGCGTGAAGCGCACGCCCGGTACGGCCTGCCGCTCGCGATCACGGAAACGCACCTGGACTGCACCCGCGAGGAACAGCTGCGCTGGCTGCTGGACTGCTGGCAGGATGCCCGGCAGGCCCGGGAGGAGGGCGTGGACGTGCGGGCCCTGACGGCCTGGGCGGCCTTCGGCGCGTACGAGTGGAACAGCCTCCTGACCCGCCGGGACGGGTATTACGAGAGCGGCCTGTGGGACGTGCGCGCCCCCGCGCCCCGCCCGACGGCGCTGGTGACCCTGGCGCGGGAACTCGCGGCCGGTCGGGCTCCGTCCCACCCGGTGCTGGCCGGCCCGGGCTGGTGGCGCCGCCCCGGACGGCTGCTGTACCCGCCGGAAGGCGAGGTGACCGGGGAGGACGTGCAGGGTCCGCCCATCCTGATCACCGGCGCGACCGGCACGCTGGGACAGGCCTTCGCGCGGGCCTGCGTGGAGCGGGGCCTGCCGCACGTGCTGTGCTCCCGCGCGCAACTGGACATCGCCGACCCCACCTCCGTGCGCTCGGCCCTGGATCACTGGCGGCCCTGGGCAGTCATCAACGCTGCCGGGTACGTGAAGGTGGACGACGCCGAGGGAGACCCGCGCAACGAACGGGAGAACGCGCACGGGCCGGCCGTCCTGGCGCGCGCCTGCGCCGGGCGGGGCGTCTCGCTGCTGACCTTCTCCAGCGACCTGGTGTTCGACGGCTGCAAGGACGGCCCGTACGTGGAGGGGGACCGGCCGCACCCGCTGAACACCTATGGCCGCAGCAAATGCCAGGCGGAGGCGGCGGTCCTCGCGGCCCATCCGGCCGCGCTGGTCGTGCGCACCAGCGCCTTTTTCGGACCCTGGGACGAGCATAACTTCGCGCACGTGGTCCGCCGGGAGCTGAGCGCCGGACGGCGCATGCCGGTCGCCAGTGACCAGACTGTGTCCCCCACGTACGTGCCGCACCTGACCCGCGCCGCGCTGGACCTGCTGATCGACGGCGCGGCGGGCGTGTGGCATCTGGCGAACCGGGGCGCCGTGACCTGGGCCGGATGGGCGCGGCGGGTGGCCGACCTGCTGGACCTGGACGCCGGCCTGCTCGACGCCGTGCCCGCGGCGCGCCTGGGCCAGCGGGCCGCGCGGCCCCGTCAGAGCGTGCTGGACAGTGAACGCGCCTGGCTGATGCCGGACTTCGAATGCGCCCTGCGGCAGTGGCAGGCCGAGGCCCCGCCCCTGCCTGCCCCGGACCGCTGGGATGGGCAGCGGGAGCGGACCCGGGCCGGTTCCCTCAGGGTGTAAGCCGGCGGACCCAGGGCTGGGGCGGCTCAGCCCTGGCGCGGGGTCTTGGGCCAGGCGAACCAGAAGGCGGCGCCCTGGTCCACCTTTCCTTCGGCCCAGGCGCGGCCGCCGCAGCGTTCGCACAGCTGCCGCACGACCGCCAGCCCCAGGCCGGTGCCCTCGTACGTTTCCGGGGCATGCAGGCGGCCGAACAGTTCGAAGATGCGGTCTTTCTGGCGCATGTTGAAGCCCACGCCGTTGTCCTGAAGGCCCACCCAATACTCCGTGCCGGTCTCCTGCAGCAGGAAGCGCAGTTCGGCGGTGGCGCGCGGGCGGGTGAACTTCAGGGCGTTCGTGACGTATTCGTGCAGGATCAGGCGCAGCACCTGGACGTCCCCCTGCACCGTGGGCAGGGCGGTGGGCGTGACCTGAACGTGGCGGCCGGCGGTCTGCGCCGCCGTGTCGCGCAGCACGTCGCGCAGCACCCGGTTGAGGTCCACGGCGCGCACCCGCGTCCGCATGGCGCGGGCCTGCATGTACCCCTTGACGGCATCCAGGACAGCCTGCGTCTGGTGCAGGGCCGCGCTGGCCTCCCCCAGCATTCCCCGCCGCTCGTCGGGGTCGTTCTCGGTGCCTGCCTGCGTTACGAGGGTCTGTGCGCGGTCCACGGCGCCGCTCAGGATCCGTTCGGAGGTCAGGGTCAGCATCCGGAATTCCTCGCCGAGCTGTCGGTGCCGGGCGGCGAGCTGCTGCAGGTGCCGGTCCTGCTGCTGCGTGGTTTCCAGCAGCACCTGATGCGCGGCCTTGAAGGCACTGACGTCCGTGACGCTGATCTGGCACAGCGGCTCTTCCTCGCCGTCACGGAGGTGCGGGGCCGCGGTGAGCAGAACGTGCAGGGGCGCGGCCTGAGGCGCGGCGAGCTGCACTTCGGCCGTCTGGCGGCCCTGTCCGCCGAACACCCGGCCCAGCAGGGCCGCCAGCGCCGCCTGGCTGGACGGAGCGACCGACGCGGAAAGCGGGCGGCCTTTGAGGACGTGCGCACCCGAGCCCAGAAGGGCCGCGCCGGCCAGGTTGGCCTGCACGATCCGGCCCTGCGGCGTCACGAGAAACGCGGCGTGGGGCGCTTCGAGGAACAGGGTGAGGGCCTGCTCGGCCGAGGCCTGAAGGGCCTGGATGCGGGCTTCGAGCACTGTGATCTGGTCATCGGCCACGGCCGGGGCAGCCACGGAGGGAAGAGCGTCCTGCGTCATGACCGGCCTCCCATGGGCGGCCACTGGTCCGGGTTGGAGAGCCGGGTCTGACGTTCTACCTGGAGAGTGGGGAGGGGAGTGCCGGTGTGCCCGGTCCAGTCGGGGGTCCATGCCAGCCTCTGCATCGTGCGCCTGTTCATGTTCAGTCTCCCGGAACGGGGGGCCGCCCTGTGGCCGCCTGTGCCCTGCTCGTCCTGTTTCTGCGTCCGTCTGCTTGGAGCGACCTCTGCACTTTCGTGCGGCAAGCTGTCCGGTTCATGAGGAGGCTGTGATCAAGTCTGCACTTGAATGTTCTGCCACTCTCCATTTAGATGAAGGCCTCTTCATTTGGGACTGCCGTCGTCACGACTGTGTGAAGCAGACGTTCCAGGCGAGGTCATCCTTGCTCTGCTTTCCTTAAATGCCAGAATATTGCTGTAGTGAAGAGGTCTTGAGCCTTCCCTCAGATGGTCGCCTGATTTCCCAAACGCGGGCCACACCTCCTGCCATCCGCGCGGCCGGGCCTGAGGGCACAGTGGAAGCGGCACGTCACCCGGGTCATGGTCCCCGGGAGTTCCATCACGAGGAGTCCTCTGCCGGGAGACCCCATGATCCGCCCGCCGATGTCGCTCAAACCGCTCTCCCTGAGCGCGCACGCCCGAATCGACTTCGTGTCCGTGGTCGTGATGCTGCTCGCGCCGCGCGCCCTGCACCTACCGACAGTCAGCACAGTCCTGTCGGTGGGCCTGGCCGGCGCGGGCCTTCTTATCGGATCGGCGAACGACTACCCCTACCCGGTCCACCGGTCCCGTGACCTGACGCCAGCGCAGCACCGCCAGCTGGAACGCCTGAGTTTTCCCGTGCTGCTGGTCCTGCTGATCGGCACGGGCCGCCTCAGCCGGCGTATGGACCGCACGTACTTCCACACACTCCTTTCCGCGTACGGCCTCACGCATGGGTTCACCGACTGGCCGGACGACGCCCCAATCTCGGCCGGGGGCTGACCTTAACCGGGCACAGGCGGGTGAACACGCCTCCCCTGGCCCTCTGACGCCCGGCCGGACGGGCCCCCGGCCGCGCAGATGAAGGCGCGTTCACACGGCTCTCGCAGAGTGATCGCTTTGGCGAAACCCGGCGCGAGCCAAACGGAAATAACCGGCCCAGGCATCGACGAGGACACCGCCATCGTGATGGAGAACAGCCACTTCCGCGTGATCGGCAGCGGCGCCGTGTACGTCGCCGACGGGGCGGGCATCACTCACTCGAACATCGCCGAGGCCCACACCGACGAACCGCTGTCCCTCAGCGACGTGAGGCTGCACGTGCTGTCCGCCGGGGACGCCTTCGACCTGAAACGCCGCCAGCCGCAGCTGGGCGAGGCGCACCAGGCGCCCACCCGGGAGCGCGGCTGACCATGCCCGTCCCCTCAAGGTCTCCCCAGGCGTTTTTTCACGCGGCCCGCACCGGTCCCGCCGATGCTGAGGCCAGGCGGCACTCCGTCCCATCACGCCGCTCAGCCGAAGGAGGTCCACACGTGAAGCTCCACCTCGGAACGAAACAGGCGGGCCCCGCGGCCTGCACCGAAGGGGTCCGGCCGTGACCGGCGCGGTGCGCCCCGCCTGGCAGCGTCACGCGCAGCCCATCACGGGCGCCAGCAGCGACTACGACGCCCTGCTGGGGGGCATCGGGAACGCCCGGTTCGTGCTGATCGGCGAGGCATCCCACGGCACGCACGAGTTCTACCGGGAACGCGCCCGCCTCACCCGGCACCTCATCGAGCATCACGGCTTTCAGGCGGTGGCGGTCGAGGCCGACTGGCCGGACGCATACCGCGTGAACCGCTTCGTGCGCGGCCTGGGCGACGACCAGACCGCGCAGGAGGCCCTGGGGGACTTCCAGCGCTTCCCGAAATGGATGTGGCGCAACGCTGACACCCAGGCCTTTGTGGCGTGGCTGCGAGAGCACAACGAACGCCACCCGCAGGCGGGCGCCGGGTTCTACGGCCTGGACCTGTACAGCCTGCACCGCAGCATGAACGCCGTCGTTGATTACCTGGAGGGCGTGGACCCGGACGCCGCCCGCCGCGCCCGCGAACGCTACGCCTGCTTCGAGATGTTCGGCCCGGACCCGCAGCTGTACGGATACGCCACCGAGCGCGGCGTCACCGAGCCGTGCGAGGAGGAGGCCTGGCAGCAGCTGACCGAACTGCAGCGCCGCGAGGCGGAACTCACCCGCGGGGACCTGCTCGCCGGCGACGAGCACTTCCACGCCGAGCAGAACGCCCGGCTGGCCCTGAACGCCGAGACGTACTACCGCTCCATGTTCCGCGGCCGGGACGAGTCCTGGAACCTGCGCGACACGCACATGGCCGACACCCTCGCCGCCCTGGACGAGCACCTGAGCGCGCGGAGCGAACCGGCCCGGATCGTGGTCTGGGCGCACAACTCCCACCTGGGTGACGCCCGGGCCAGCGCCATGGGCTGGGAGCGGGGCGAACTGAACCTGGGGCAGCTGACCCGGGAACGCTGGCCGGACCAGACCTTCATCATCGGGCAGACCACCGCCGGCGGCACCGTGTTCGCCAGCGACGACTGGGACGCCCCCGGCCGCATCAAGGAAGTCCGGCCGCCCCTGCCCGGCAGCCTGGAAGAACAGTTGCACGCGGCCGGCCAGGACGCCTTCTGGCTGGACATGCACGACCCCGCGGTGCAGGCCGCGCTGGGGGAAGGGCACCTGCAGCGCTTCATCGGCGTGATCTACCGCCCGGACACGGAACGCTGGAGCCACTACGTGCACACTCGCCCGGCCGCCATGTACGACGCCGTGCTGCACTTCGACACGACCACCGCCCTGAGTCCGCTGGACGCCACGCCCGGCGACGACGGGGGAGAACTCCCGGAAACCTACCCCACCGGCGAGTGACCCCGTTGCCCCACCCGAAAGGAGACGCGCCCATGCCGAAAAACTGGAGTGAAAAGGACGAGCGGCAGTACGAGCACATCAAGCAGAGCGAACTGGAGCGCGGCGAGAGCGAGGAACGCGCCGAGGAGATCGCCGCGCGCACCGTGAACAAGCAGCGCCGCGAGGAAGGCCGCACGGCCGAATCCGCCGACACCACGCACACCGGCTCCACGAAAGACGGCTGAGCCCCCCCGGCCGCCCGCCCTCCCGGACCAGGGAGGGCGGGCGGCCCCTGCGGTATGGTCGGCTCACTCCACAAACGCAATCACAGGCAAGGACCCGCAGGAGGACATCCGATGAAGGAATTCTGGAAGAACAACGCCCTGTCCACGGTGCTGCTGCTGCTGTTCGTCGCGTTCTGGGTGGCGCAGGCGCTCACCGGCTGGGCCGTGCACAACCAGGAGCTTCAGGAGTGGGGCCAGCGCACCCTGGGGCTCGGGGCGTACCTGGGCAGCGGGCACTTCTGGTCCTCCACCGCGGAGAACTGGGAGAGCGAATTCCTGCAGATGTCGGTGTACGTGGTGTTCACCGTGTACCTGCGCCAGCGCGGCAGCGCCGAGTCCAACCCCTACCCGGGCGAGACGACCCAGGCCGAACGCGACCAGGAACGCCGAGACGACAAGGTCAGGGGCCTGTGGAAACGCAACTCCCTGACGTTCACCCTGCTGGCCCTGTTCCTGGTGTCGTTCGGCACGCACCTCCTGGGCTCCTGGCGGGCGACCCGCCTGGAGGAACTCGCCCGCGGGCAGGAGGCGCCCACCCTGGGGCAGTTCCTGGGGGAGGCGGAATTCTGGTTCGAGTCGTTCCAGAACTGGCAGAGCGAGTTCCTGGCGGTGGCGGCCATCGTGGTCCTCACCATTTTCCTGCGGCAGATCGGGTCGTCGCAGTCCAAGGCGGTCACCGCCCCGAACAGCCAGACCGGCGACGCCTGAGTGCCCCGGACCCTCAGCCGCCTGGCCGGAACAGGGCTTCGAGCGCGGTCGTGGCGTCGTCCTGCGGGAAGGCCAGCACGACCTTCCCGCCGCAGCTGCGCGACTCCGCCCAGGCCCACCCGCCGTGCCGGGCCAGGACGCGCCGCACCTGCACCAGCCCCCCGCCCGCCAGCAGCGGCACGCTCTGATCTGTCCGGACTGCCAGGTCGAACAGCGTCGCGGCCTCCTCGCCGCTCAGGCCGGGGCCGTCGTCCTCGACGATCACGCGCACCTCACCGTCCAGCTCGTCGCTGCTGACCATGACGTCCTGCGCTCCGCGGGTGGCGCTGAGCGTGAAGGTCATCAGCACGTCCAGCGCCTGACGCAGCAGCGCCCGGTCCCCCCGCACGATCGGCAGCGGCCCCAGCAGCCAGCGCACGTTCCGAGAGCCTGAGCTGTCCCGCAACTCCTCGAACAGCTCCGCGACCGCCAGGGGCTCCAGCGTCAGGGCATGCTGCTCCAGCCGCGCGAGCTGCCGCAGGTCACGGGCCACGCCGCGCAGGCGCGTCACTTCGTCACGCAGCTCGGCCGGATCGTAGGGCGGCAGGCCGTCCAGGCCCGTCGGCTGGCCCGGGTCCAGCACCTGGGCCAGCTGCGCCGCCGGGCGTTCCAGGCTGTGGGCGGTGCGGGTGATGAAGGCGCCCAGTTCCGCGTTCAGGTCCGCCAGCCGCTCCCGCTGCCGTTCCAGCTGTTCCACGCCGGCCGCGCGTTCCAGGGCCAGGGTCAGGCCGCGCCCGACCGCGCTGACCAGCGCCCGGTCCCGGTCCGTCCAGGCCTGAGCTTCCCGGCCGCCCATGCCCAGCAGGCCGCGCACCTCGCTGCCCACGATGACCGGCAGGTTCGCGGAGCGGGTGTACCCGCCGGTGTGCGCCACCTGCTGCTGCTCGGCGTTCCAGCCGTCGGTGAACACGGCCTGCCGGCCTCCCAGCACCTGCGCGATGAAGGGCGTGTGCGCGGGCAGGCCGGCGCGCAGCAGGGCCAGCAGGTCCGGCTGCCGCTCCAGGTCCTCACTCCACACGCGCGCCGCCCACGTCCCGCCGGCGGGGCCGTCCGGTTCGTAGTACACGACGGTGCTGCCCGGGTAGCGGGCCAGCAGCACCTCCGCCGCCTGCCGGGCCAGCACGGCCGCGTCCGTCTGCGTGCCCACCGCCTCAGTGAACGCCGTGAAGGCCGCCAGGGCCGCGCGTTCCTCGTCCAGCCGGCGGTTCAGTTCCGCCTGCGCCTGCGAGTGCAGGCGCACCAGCGCCGCCGCCAGCTGCCGGGCGTAACCGCCCAGGAAATCCCGGTACGCGCCGTCCAGCCGCACCTGCTCGTTCAGCCCGACGACCAGCACCCCGCCCGGCCGGTCGCGGTCCACGCCGTCCAGTGGCAGGGCCACGGCCGGGCGGGGCGGCACGCCCATCACCGGCCACGACCGGGGCGGCCAGTCCAGCACCAGCGGCTGTCGGACGTCCAGCACCGCCTGTAGTTCGCCGGGCACGCCGCCCGCCTCGTCCAGGTACAGCGCCGTGAACGGCGCGTCCGGGCGGGCCGGCGCGGTCTGCACCAGGCGCCTCAGTTCCGCCACGTACTGCACCTGCGCCAGCGTCTCGGCGTGCTCGCGCAGGAGATTCAGCCGCCGCGCCCCAAGCACCTGCGGGGTGGTTTCCGTGATGGTGACCAGCACCCCGCCGATCTCGCCGTCCTGCCGGACCGGGCTGTAACACAGCGTGAAGTACGCCTCCTCCGGGAAGCCGTGGCGGGTCAGGGGGTACAGCTGGTCCTCGAAGTAGAAGGTCTCGCCCTGCCACACCTGCCGGTAGATGGGCTCGTTGATGTGCCACACTTCCGGCCAGCACTCGCGGGTGGGCTGGCCGAGCGCGCCCGGTTCCTTCGGCCCCAGGATCACGCTGTACCCGTCGTTGTAGATCTGCACCAGGTCCGGGCCCCACAGCAGGATCATCGGAAAGGCGCTGGACAGCACCAGATCGACCACGCTGTGCAGCCCGGGCGGCCACGCGCCCTGCGGCCCCAGGGGCGTGCGCGCCCAGTCGAAGGCCGGCACGCGGGCTGACATGGGGGGCGCGGGGGCAGGCGGGGTGGTCACGACGGCCCCAGCATAGGCGCTGGGGCCGCTCACGAATGCAGGCAACCTGACCGAACGGTCGGCGGGGCTTACCGCCGCCGGAGCAGCAGCCACAGCGCCAGGACCGCCCCCACTGCCCCCAGCACCCGGGAGCGCATCGGGTCCGGCCGGCCGCGGCGCAGGGCCTCCACCGGCACGGGATGCTGCAGGTAGTACCCCCGCGGCGGCGTGCCCCGCGTGCCGAACTCCCGGACCAGTTCATCCAGGGCCGGCGCCGCGTGCGGCAGCGGGAGGCCGTGCCCGGTCAGCAGCAGGTCCGGGCGCAGGCCCGCGAGCGCCGCGGCCGACCCCTGCGCCGCGGCCCAGTTGGACGTGTAGTACCGGGGCGGGCCGCGCAGTTCCTGCGGCTGCATGGTCACGGCCCGCAGCATGTCCTCCTGCCGGGTGGTGACCACCGCGTCCCCGGCGATCACGGTGCGGTCGGCGTCCCGCCACAGCGAAACATGCCCGTTGCTGTGGCCGGGCGTGTGCCGCCAGGTCCAGCCGGCCGCGTGCGGCACCTCGCCCGCGTCCGCGTCGCCGGGCAGGACCGACAGGGACTCCGTGAACCGGAACGGCCCGGGCGACAGCAGCGGCGAGAGCAGGCTCATGCTGCCCCCCACCGTCGGGTCCGGGAAGGGGTACGGCGCCTCCCCGGTCAGGTGCGGCACCTCCAGCGCATGGGCGTACACGCGCACGCCCGGCCAGGCCTCCAGCAGCGCCCGCAGCCCGCCGATGTGGTCCAGGTGCCCGTGCGTCAGGACGACCGCTTCCGGCGGCCGGCCATACGTGCGCCGGGCGTGGCGCAGGATCACCGCCGCGTCCGGCGGCATGCCGGCGTCCACCAGCACCCAGGGGCCGCCCGGGGCGCCCAGGAAGAACACGTTCACCACCGGCAGGCGCAGCTGCGCCACGTCCGGCCGCACGAACGCCAGCTCACCGATCTTCAGGGAAGGGAAGGGCAGGGTCATCTCAGTCCCCCGCGATGGACAGCGTGCTGGCGTCCGGCATCAGGCACTGGTGGTAACTCGTGGCCGGCTGCCGCGACAGCTGCGCGCCCTGCCCGAGAATGCTGTCACTGAGCGTGCCCGACAGGCCGCTCACGCACGCGCCGGCCTCCAGGATGCTGTGCCGGACGATCGCGCCGATCACCTGCGCGCCCCGGCCCACGCTCACGCTCGGCCCGAGGCGGGCGTCCTCGATCACGGCGTCCGGGCCGATGTACGCCGGACCCACGATCACCGACCGGCACACCCGCGCGCCCGCCTCGATCACCACGTTCCCCTGCACCAGGCTGTGTTCCACCGTGCCGCGCTGCACCGATCCCTGCCGGGCGAGCATCCAGGCGTTCGCCTCCAGCAGGTCGGCGGGCCGGCCGGTGTCCTTCCACCACCCGGGCTGGCGGTACCCGCGGACCACGGCGCCGTCCCGGATCAGCCAGGAGATCGCGTCCGTGAGTTCCAGTTCCCCGCGGGCGCTGACCGGCACCTGCCGCAGCGCCTTGAAGATCCGCGGCGTGAAGCAGTACAGCCCGGCCACGGCCAGGTTCGTCTCCGGCTGCTCGGGTTTCTCCACGATGGACCGCACCCGCCCTGAGGCGCCCTCGCCGTCCAGTTCGGCCACGCCGAAGGCGCGCGGGTCCTCCACCTCAATGAGCGCCAGGGCCGCGTGCGCGCCGCCGTCACGGAACGCCTGCAGCAGACCGGCGGGACTGTGCTCAAACAGGTTGTCGGCCAGCATCACGCACAGGTCGTCGCCGTCAGCCCACTCTTCCGCGCCGGCCACGGCGTGCCCGAGCCCCCCCATGTACGCCTGACGCAGGAACGTCACGTCCGGCCAGTCGGCCAGTGCCGCGCGCAGCGGCGCCTCGGTCGCGTCGGACGTCACGATGGCGATGTCCTCAATGCCCACGCTCCGCAGGTGCTGCAGGGCGTAGGCGATGATGGGCTGCCCGGCCACCGGCAGCACCGGCTTCGGACGGGAGAACGTCAGGGGACGCTGGCGGGAACCGAAACCGGCGGCGGGAATCAGGGCTTTCATGGGTCTCCTTTGCGCGGGGGTCGCGGGGCGGGTCACAGGTACTCGGCCAGTTCGTCGCGGTTGACGGTCAGGTAGACGGCGTCGTCCACCCGGTCCACCAGCTCCAGGGGAATGAAGTGCCGCCGGCCGTCCTCCAGGGGCGTGGTCACGAGGTACTCGTCCTCCACGCCCTCCACCGAGCTGAGGATGAGGTCGTCGGCGCAGATGATGGGCAGTCCGGGCGTGATGTCGTCCATGAAGGGTCCTTTGCAGTGGGTGGGCCTGACAGTCTGGCGGGCGTTCTTGCCCGCAGGGCGGCAAGCAAGGAGGGGTGAACAGAATCAGTGTGGGTGCCAGAACCGGGCCCATCGTGAGGCCGGGGTAGGACGGGCCGCGTGGATTCTGTGTGCTGTTCCCCGAATTGGCTGAGGACGCCTTGAGTCCCCACTCATCTGTGCCGCCCGGGTGGGGGTGTCCTCCGGCAGCACCCGGCACAAGGCAGGACCAGAAGGCGTGGATGACGTCCAGCCTTTCTGAAGTGGCTCCGGTTTCAGCTTCCCAACGTGA
>JAANMV010000474.1_pt1 | contig 49497 bp, 37 predicted proteins | sample 7279661 | NCBI WGS metagenome assembly JAANMV01 (sample SAMN14094540, study PRJNA606508) | bioreactor metagenome | isolation source: A lab-scale SPAN reactor treating ammonium-rich wastewater day 121 | place: Ireland: Galway | collected 2017-05-16
ATCGGGAGGTGGCGAATGCTTCTCCCTCTCCTGGGGGAGAGGGCCGGGGTGAGGGCGAGCGTTCCACCATTCAAGCCGATCACGCATCACGCATCACGTTTAAGGTTTCCGACACCGGCATCGGCATGACGCCGGAGCAATTGAGCAAGCTCTTCCAGGCTTTCACGCAGGCGGATGCCTCCACCAGCCGCAAGTATGGCGGTACGGGGCTGGGCCTGGCGATCAGCCGCAAGTTCTGCCAGATGATGGGCGGAGACATTACCGTCACCAGCGAGCACGGCAAAGGCAGCACGTTTACTGTGGTGCTGCCCGCGCAGGTCAAAGAGGTGACTCCGGAGGTAGCCGCCGAGGTAACAAGGCGGACGGACACCCCAAGTGACCGCCTCCTCACGTCGGCGGCTACGGTGCTCGTTATTGACGATGATCCAGCGGTGCATGATCTGATGCGGCGTTCGCTGGAGAAGGACGGCTTCCGCGTGGAAACCGCCGGGGATGGCAAACGCGGCCTGGAATTGGCCAGGCAACTCAAGCCGGCGGTAATCACTCTGGATGTGATGATGCCCTCCATGGACGGTTGGTCGGTGTTGAGCGCGTTGAAGGCCGATCCCGCCCTGGCGGACATCCCGGTCATCATGCTGACGATTGTGGACGACAAGCAAATGGGCTTTGCCCTGGGCGCGGCGGATTACTTCACCAAGCCGATAGATTTCCCGCGCTTGCATCTCGTGCTCGAGAAATATCGCACGCTGGCGAATCACCAACCGATCATGGTGATCGAGGATGACACCGCCACGCGTGAAATGTTGCGGCGTACGTTGGAAAAGGACGGCTGGCAGGTAGCCGAAGCACCGAATGGGCGCGAGGGCCTGGCGCAACTCGACGGCCAGCTTCCCGCCCTCATCCTGCTGGATTTGATGATGCCGGAGATGGACGGGTTTGAATTCATGGACGCGTTACGCCAACGCAAAGACGATCAGCGCATTCCCGTGATTGTCATCACGGCGAAGGATTTGACGGAGGAAGATCGGCGGCGTCTCAACGGCGGGGTGGAGCGCATCTTGCAGAAGGGGGCGACCTCCCAGAGCGAGGTGCTGGAACTGGTCCGCGCCGTGACCCAAAGTTACGTCGGGGAGAACATCTGAGTCGGAATGATACGCATGATGCTCATTATCCACTGTCGGCCGGCCTTGGCCGGGAAGCTTTGTCGCGGAGCCGCGTCGCTCCGGTCTTGCACTCTGTCGGCAATCTGGCTCAATACGGCCAGTCATCCACTATGAATCGCAGCGCCACCCTCGCGTTATGGGTTTCCTTGAAACTCCTCACAGCAGTTGCGCTTTACGGCCAGCCGACCACGCAACTGTCAACGTCCAACGTTCCGTCTTCAGTCAACTATGTCCTTGAGCTCGACGGCACCAACAGTTGGGCTGAACTGCCGCCAAATATTTTCACGAATCTGACGGAAGCCACCGTGGAGGTTTGGGTCAAGTGGGACCGCTTCCAGGCGTACTCGCGGGTATTCGAGTTTGGCGCCGCCTGGCAATCCATGAGCCTGTTCAATCACATGGAGACCCCCGATCTACGCTTCAATCTATACCCCGAATTTGCGCAGGGTAATCCGGAGTTCCTAAACATCGTTCGGGTAAATGGCCTGCTCCGAACCAACGAATGGATTCATCTGGCCGCGCTTTCCGGCCCGGGCGGAATGAAGCTTTATGCGAACGGCGTGTTGGTGGGCGAGCACACCAGCCAGGCCAGCTTCGCCGACATCAAAGTCACTCAGACCAATCTCCTCGGGCGAGGCCTGGTCCAGAGTCCCACCGATCAGGACTTCCGCGGACAGATTGATGAGTTGCGGGTCTGGAATCATCGCCGCACCGAGGCGCAGATTCGCCTTAACCTGACCCGTCGCCTGACGGGAACGGAGGCCGGATTGGTCGGCTTATGGAACTTCAATGGCCCCGCCCAACCGGGCCGGGACTTCTCGACCAATGCGTTCCACGGGCGACTGGTTGGGAATGCCCGCGTCGTCAGCGCCGCCATGCCTTTCGCGGTCGCGGCGCAGCCAATGGACAACGTGCTGACGCTGGACGGCACGAACAGTTACGTCCAGTTGCCGGATGACATTTTTCACACGTTTACTGAGGGCACGGTCGAGGCATGGGTCTATCCGGATCACTGGAACGGCATCCAACGGTTCTTCAACTTTGGGGAGTATCAGCACGACATGGGCGTGGGCCGGCCTTGGAACCAGAGACAGGGGTTGCAGTATTTCATCAGCCAGCTTGAGGCTGGAGGTCCGATGTCGCAAACGGTGGTGCAATCAAGCGTGCCGGCTGGCGAGTGGCTGCACCTGGCGGCGGTGAGCGGGCCGGGGGGCATGGAACTCTATCTGAACGGCGGCCTGATCGGGGTCGCCCCCTTCACGGGTTCGTTCAATACCGTCTCCGGCAAAAAGAACGTCATCGGCGCCTGGCACCGTGCTTACAGCACCGGTCTCGATACCTTCGCGGGTCGCATCGGCGAGTTCCGTGTCTGGATGACCCGACGGACGGCGGAACAGATTCGCGCGGGGATGTTTCAGCGGCTGACGGGAGCGGAGACGGACCTGGCGGGCCTGTGGAATTTTTCGAATGTCGAAGCCGGCCTGGTCAAGGACGCCACACCGGCGGGTCATCACGGCCGGCTGATCGGCAACGCCCGGGTGGTCGCGGCCCAACTTCCTTCCTCCCCGAGTGCCATCGCCATGGAATCCGTGCTGGAACTGGACGGCACGAACAGTTTTGTCGAGCTGCCGGCGGGCGCGTTTACCAACCTGACGAAAGTGACGGTTGAAGGGTGGGTAAAGTGGAACAGCTTCCGTCACATGTCGCGGTTCGCCGATCTCGCGCTGTCGAATTACACCTTCAGCATTCACAATCGTAGTCGGACCAACATCCTGCGCGCGGAGACCTTGGTCGGTTCCGAAGTGAGCTTCGTTGCGGCCGATGACGTGCTTCGCGCCGGGGAATGGCTGCATGTGGCGGCGACCGCCGGTGATGGAGGATTGAAACTGTACATCAATGGCAGCTTGCTTTCCGAAGCGGTGCAACCGTTTGAGTGGGACGCGGAGTGGACGCCTGTTAATTTCCTGGGGCGCTCCCGCTTTCGAACGACGGGGAACGACGAGGACTTCCACGGGCAAATGGACGAGGTCCGGATTTGGAATCATGCGCGTACGCCGGAGCAGATTCAGGCGTCCATGTCCCAGCGCCTCAACGGAACCGAGCCCGGGTTGGTCGGCCTTTGGAATTTCAATGATCCCGTCAACGCAGGACGGGATGCCACGACCAACAGCCATCACGGCACGCTCGTCGGCAACGCCCGCGTGGTGCAGGCGCAGCGTCCAGCCACGAGCCAGATGGATTTGCCGACCATTCTCACCGGACGGCTGACCGATGCCGCCGGCAATCCGGTCACGAACGCGGCGATTCGGGTGCTCCATCAGGATCAGGAGGTTTCCACCGGCAACTCGGGAACCGATGGGCGCTACACGCTGATCTTGCGCTCGCCGCACAGCACATTCGATGTCGCTGCCAGCGCGGATGGGTTGGGCGTGTGGGCGCTGGGGGTCAATTGTTCTCCCGGAAAAAGAACCGAATTGAGCCTGACGCTAGGTCCGGCGGTGAGCATAAGCGGCAAGGTCACCGCGTTCGATGGCTCGGCGCTCTCCGACGTGGGGATCATGGTGGTCCGGGCTGATGCCCCATTGTGGGAGGCGGGCCAGTTGAAACCGCCCGGTTTGGTTGCCGCCACCGTCACCACGAATGGAACGCCCGGCTACAGTTTTCTCAACCTTCGCCCCGGCGAATATCGGATGAGCCTGGTCCTCCCCGACGGCCATCTGCCGTTTCGCGGCGGCGAGGCGGTGCGGATTCAACCCGGCCAATCGGTCGAGGCCGATTTTCAAATTGCTCCCTTTCACAAAGGTCGCTGGCGGCGGTACTCCTCCGCGAACGGCTTGCCCAGCAACCGCACGCGTGATTTGCAGTTTACGCCCGATGGCGCGTTGTGGATCGCCACCATGAACGGGGTGTCGCGCTTCGACGGTGCCCGGTTCACCAACCTCTCAAAGCGCGACGGCCTGCTGGACAATCGGGTCTTTTGCATCTTCGCGGCGCGCGACGGCAATTTGTGGTTCGGCACGGAGTTGGGCGCTTCCCGATTCGATCCCGCCACGCGTCAGTTCCAGAATTTCCCCAGCGGCACTAATGGCCTGACCGGTGGCCGCGTGTTTGACATCGAGGTCACCCCGGATGGGGTCTTGTGGCTGCGCACGCGCCAGGGGCTGACCCGCTATGACGGCCAATCGTTCCGTGAAGTCCCGGGCATTCCCCCCATTACCCTGACTGAGACACTCACAAAATCGAAAGCCCTGGCGGTGGATCGCCTGGGCCGCGTCTGGACCGTGACGGAACAACAGGACCTTTGGCGGGTGGACGGGACCAACGTGGTTCGGCTGACCACAAGTGACGGACTGGCGACGCAGAATCAGGATGCACTGCATCTGGCGCCCGATGGCAGTCTCTGGTTTCAGGACAATTCTGGTGGTTTTCAGGGGATCACCCGCTACGACGGGCAGGCATTTGTCAGTGTGCCACTCGACCGACTACCAACGGCCATTCATGTAACGCCCGAAGGAATTGTCTGGCTTGGACACATTGCCGGCAGCATCACGCGGTTAAATCCCGGCGGACCTGGTCTGATGCGTTTCGGAGAAGCCTCTGGCGCCCCCAACTCGTGGGTGTTGCAAGTGCAAACCGGACCGGACGGCACCCTCTGGATGGCGACGGATGGCGGCGTTTATCGGTACGATGAGACAACCTTCCAGAATTTCACGCGCGCCGATGGTCTTCCGGGGGAGCAGGTGCTCGCCAGTGCAGTCACCAGCGACGGAGCCGTTTGGTTCTCCGAAATGAGGCCACCCACTCCCTTTCTGGCCCGCTTACACCCCCGCCGAAGTGCCGCGAATGGAAAGCTCTTTACTGTTTTCGGCCCCGACGACGGACTTAACTTTCCCCGGGCAGCGGTTCTCCAAGCCGACACCAACGGTGGATTGTGGATTGGCTCTTGGAGAGCGTCGTCACTGGGATTGCAATACTTCGATCCCACCGCTGCTTCGCGAGGAGAAAAGCCCATCCGGGTTCCGACCGGACTGGAGGCGTTCCGCACCCGCGGCGGGGATACGGATGGGCTGCTGTTTGAAAAGCCAGACACGCTGTGGGTGGGACGATGGAACCAAGGCCTCTATCGGGTCAGCCTGGATGCCGCGGCGGGAAACGTGCTCAGTGCGGAGCGAATTGCCGGCCCGACGAACAATATGAGCACCATCTATCGGGACGCTCAAGGCCGGCTCTGGACGAGCACGCGGTATCAGCCGCAGGGAATCAGCCGCATTGAAGGCAGCAACGTGGTCCACTTTACGTCAGCCAGCACGGATGGGGACCTGCCGTCGGACGTGGTGGCGAGTTTTGAGGAAGGCCCGGATGGATTCCTGTACATCTGCACCGAGGCGGGCCTGGTTCGATACGATGGCCAGGAGTTTGTTCCCCTGGAAGGCACCGTGGACCGGCCCGTCCCTTCCGGCGTGATTGCAGGCACGCTCCGGGACCGGGAAGACCTGTTATGGTGGACGTCGGAAGCAGGGTTGTTCCGTTACGACGGAATCACCTGGTCGTCCCTGGACGAGGAAGATGGACTCATCAGCATGGTCACCCGCTCGATCACGCAAGATCATGACGGCGATTACTGGATCGCCACGGACAAAGGCATCACGCGCTACCGGCCCACACGGCGGACCCCGCCACCGCCCGAACTGGTGGTGAAAACGGATCGCGAACACCGCGCCGCCGCCGTGCCGACGATTCCCTTTGGCCAACTGGTCGCCTTCCAATTCAGCGCGGTGGATTTCAAGACGCAGCCGATGCGCCGCTTTTACCGGCACGCCATCGTGCCCGGACGCGTGGAGACGCCACCCGCCAAGCGCGACCCCGCCTGGCGCGAGCCGATGTCGGCCACGCAGTTCAACTGGAATCCCGAGGCGGCGGGTGAATACACGTTCTTCGTGCAGTTCATTGATCGCGATTTGAATTACTCCGAGCCGGCGCGGGCCTTCTTGAAGATCATCACTCCCTGGTACGCCAACATGGCGTTCATCGTGCCGGGTGGGGCGGTGTTTGTGGGCTTGCTGGGCTGGGCGTTTGTGGCGCGGGCGCTGGTCATCCGCCGCAAGCGCGAGGCGGAGCAGTTGCGCGAACGGATGCTCGTACAGGAGCGCGAAGCCAGGAAGAAACTCCAAGACTCCGAAGCGCTGTACACCTCGCTCGTGAGCAACCTGGATCACATGCTCCTGCGGAAAGACCTGCAGCATCGCATGACCTTCGTCAACAAACCGTTTTGCGACTGGTTGGGAAGAACGGCGGAGCAGTTGATCGGGAAGAACGCTTTCGATCTGCTGGAACGCGAAGCCGCCGAGCGTGTGGAAGCGGACACGCGTCACGTGATTGAGACCGGACAGACTCGGGTGAAGGAAGACCGGCTGAAGGATCCTCGTGATCCGTCCCAATTCCGCTGGCTCGAAACGGTGGAAACTCCGTTGCGGGATGCGGAGGGAAAGATCATCGGCACCCAGCTTCTGATGTGGGACGCAACCCAGCGCAAACTGGCCGAGCAACAACTCAAGCAGGCCAAGGAAGCGGCCGAATCTGCCAAAGGAGCCCTCGAACAGCAGGTGGCTGAAACCCGCAAGGCAGAAGCGTCCGTGCGCGAATCGCAGGAGCTTTATCATTCGCTGGTCGAGAACATTCCGCATCTCGTGATTCGGAAGGACTTGAACGGGGTGTACACGTTCGTCAACACGTCCGCGCATTGGCTTGGGATTGCGCTCTCTGAAGAAAGCGTCGGCAAGACCGATTTTGAGATTTTCCCGGAGGATCTGGCGCGAAGGATTCGCGCCGCAGATCAGAAGGTCATTGAGGCGGGGGAGATTCTCGAAGGGGAGCACGAGTTCGATCCCCGGGCCGTCAAATACCTTCCCGAGGGCAGGCAAGTGGACGGAATGACCTATTACCACTGGATTCGCGTGCCGATCCGGGACGCAGGCGGAAAGATCGCCGGCGTGCAGGTAATCGCTTGGGACATCACCGCCGCCAAAGTCGCTGAAGACAATTTGCGCCGAGCCAAGGAAGCGGCCGAAGCCGCCAACAAATCCAAGAGCGCGTTTCTGGCGAACATGAGCCACGAGTTGCGCACCCCGCTCAACGCCATCATTGGCTATAGCGAGATGTTACAGGAGGAGGCCCAGGAGATCGGCCAGCCGGGCCTGGTGCCGGACCTCGAAAAAATCCACGGCGCGGGCAAACACCTGCTGGGCCTGATCAACGACGTGTTGGACCTCTCGAAGGTCGAGTCGGGGAAGATGACGCTTTACCTCGAAGACTTCGAGGTGGCGAAGCTGGTGCAGGAAGTGGCGTCCACGGTTCGGCCGTTGATCCTGAAGAATGGAAACCGGCTGGAAGTGGATTGCCCTGCGGATTTGGGGACGATGCACGCGGACGTGACCAAAGTGCGGCAGACGTTGTTCAACCTCTTGAGCAACGCGAGCAAGTTTACGGAGAAAGGGACGATCCGATTAGTGGTTGGAAAGAATGGACCGCCCTCACCCCGGCCCTCTCCCCCAGGAGAGGGAGAAACGCACTCCGACTCACGACAAACTGGAGTCGTCAGTTTCGCCAACGCGCTGCCGACGATTCTCCCTCTCCCCGGGGGAGAGGGCCGGGGTGAGGGCGAGCGTTCCAACATTCTCGCCGATCACGCATCACGCATCACGTTTCAGGTCTCCGACACCGGCATTGGGATGACACCGGAGCAACTGGGGAAACTCTTTCAAGCCTTCACGCAGGCGGATTCCTCGACCAGCCGCAAGTACGGCGGCACGGGCCTGGGGCTGGCGATCAGCCGCAAGTTCTGCCAGATGATGGGCGGGGACATCACCGTCACCAGCGAGCTCGGCAAAGGCAGCATGTTCACGGTCACGTTGCCCATCCGCGTCGAGGAAAAGACTCCGGTTGTAGCCGCCGAGGTAACGAGGCGGACGGACCAATCGAACCGCCTCCTCACGTCGGCGGCTACGGTGCTCGTTATTGACGATGACCCAGCGGTGCATGATCTGATGCGCCGTTCGCTGGAAAAAGACGGCTTCCGAGTGGAGGTCGCGGCGGACGGCAAGCGCGGCCTGGAACTGGCCCGGCAACTCAAACCGGCAGTGATCACCCTGGATGTGATGATGCCCTCCATGGACGGTTGGTCGGTGTTGACGGCGTTAAAAGCCGACCCGGCCACGGCAGACATTCCGGTGATCATGCTGACCATTGTGGACGACAAGCAAATGGGCTTTGCCCTGGGCGCGGCGGATTACTTCACCAAGCCGATAGATTTCCCGCGCTTGCATCTCGTGCTGGAGAAGTATCGCAAGCCAATGAATCATCAGACCGTGCTGGTGATTGAAGATGACGCCGCGATGCGGGACATGTTGCGACGCACCCTGGAGAAGGACGGCTGGCAAGTGGCGGAAGCGGAAAATGGACGGGTAGGATTGGAAAGACTCAACGGCCACGTTCCCTCCCTGATTCTGCTGGACCTGATGATGCCGGAGATGGACGGGTTTGAATTCATGGACGCGTTGCGCCAACGCAAAGACGATCAGTGCATTCCCGTGATTGTCATCACGGCGAAGGATTTGACGGAGGAGGATCGGCGGCGCTTGAACGGCGGGGTGGAGCGCATCCTGCAAAAGGGCGCGACCTCCCAGAGCGAAGTGCTGGAACTGGTCCGCGCTTTATTGACTGGCAAAATTGATTACGAAGTGTGAGCCAGCCAGCTGCATGAAACCAATGCCCATTCTTTCCGTGCTCCTGCTCCTGCTCTTAATCTTGCTCTCCCCATCCTTGCCGTCTTAACTCACCACAATACCGACCAAAGACAAGAACACGATAACGAGCAAGAGCAAGATAACGAGCATGAGCAAGAAAGCGAAGCTCCCCCCACACCATGAACACCACCAAGATCCTTTTTGACCACGAGAAACTCATCGCCTACCAACGCAGCATTCAGTTTGTCGCCTGGTCAAGCCCGTTGCTGGAGAAACTGCCGGCCAAGTTGGCGGTTTCTGACCAGCTCGACCGCGCTTCGACTTCCGTTCCGCTGAACATCGCGGAAGGCAACGCCAAGTACACCGCTCCGGATCGGTGCCGGTATTTTGATACGGCCCGAGGCTCGGCACTGGAGTCCGCGGCTTGCCTGGATGTGCTGGTGGCGAAAGGGAAATGCACCATCGAGGAAATCCAAATCGGGAAGGAATTGCTGAACGAAGTGGTTTCGCTGCTGGTGGGGCTGATCCGGAGCATCGCACCAGACCGGCTGGGCGAAGAAGCCGTCGATTACCGGACGTCAAGCGGGGCGCAGGACCAAGAGAAAGAACAGGAGCGGAGAGCCTGAACAAGCTTTTTTCTTGCTCTTGATCTTGCTCCTGTTCTCACTCTTTACTCAGAGCCGATGACCACAACCAAAGCCCATTTCAACGACGCGGAACCTTTTTGAGCAAGTTTAAGAACAAAAGCAGGAGCAAGACATTATGGCAAGAATCCTATTGGTTGAAGACAACGAAATGAACCGCGACATGCTTTCGCGGCGGTTGGAGCGCAAGGGTTACGCGGTGACCTGCGCGGTGGACGGCCAGGAAGGCGTCGCCAAGGCGCGCAGCGAACGGCCGGACCTGATCCTGATGGACATGAGCCTGCCCGTGCTGGACGGGTGGGCCGCGACGAAGCAGTTGAAAACCGATGACGGGACGCGGGCCATTCCGGTGATTGCGCTGACCGCGCACGCGATGGCCGAGGACGAACGCAGGGCGCGCGAAGCCGGTTGTGACGATTACGACACCAAGCCGGTCGAACTGGAACGGCTTCTGGTCAAAATCCAAAAACTGCTGGGTGGCACGGCCGCATGAGTGAGGGCCAACCAACGAGCCGTCCGCCGTCCGCCGCTCCAACGGACGAAGTGGCGACAAAAGTGGATCTCTCGCGGATGCGGCATGAACTGCGCACCCCCATCAACCACATCCTCGGTTACTGCGAGATGCTGATGGAGGAAGGCCAGATTCCCGAGGCGCACCTTGCAGATTTACGCCGCATCCACACCGGAGGCCGGGAGTTGCAGGTTTTGATTGCGCGCTATTTCGACGAGGAGCAATTCTTTCAACAACGCGACCTGCACCAGCTTTATCACGAACTGCGGACGCCGGTGAACCACATCATCGGTTACAGCGACCTGCTGATCGAACAGGCCGACGGCCCGGAGCTGCAAGAGGCAGTTCCCGACCTCCGGAAGATTCGCGATGCGGCGGCCAACTGGCTGGCGCTGATGGAGGCCTATCTGGTCGAACCGACCCTGTCCTCTGCGACGGCCCGCGATGACGCCGAGGTTCAAACACCGCAGGCCATCGCCTTGAATCTCGGATTTACGTTCAAAGTGCCGGAGCCCAGAAGTGCCGGGCACGCGTTTCATGATGAGGGGGCCATCCTGGTGGTGGATGACGATGAGAGCAGCCGTGAAATGCTCGCGCGCCGGCTGCGGCGCTGCGGTTACACCCTCTCCGTGGTGGCCAGCGGTCTCCACGCGCTTGCCCTGGCCCGCAGCCAGAAGTTCGACCTGGTGCTGCTGGACATGATCATGCCGGGTCTGGATGGCTTTCAAGTGTTGGCCAAGTTCAAAGCCGACCCGGCGTTGCGCGAAACCCCGATCATCATGCTTTCCGCGCTGGACGAGGAAAACGGCATCGCACGCTGCATCGAAATGGGCGCGGAGGATTATCTGGCCAAGCCCTTTAATCCGGTCTTTCTTCGCGCCCGCATTGGCGCGTGCCTCGAGAAGAAACGGCTGCGGGACAGGGAACGCCGGACCTACGAGGCGCTGCGGGCCAGCCAGCAACGGCTCGCCGCGGAACTGGCCGAGGCGGCAAACTATGTACAATCCCTGTTGCCCGCGCCGCTGGAGGGGGAGGTGCGGGTTCACTGGCGCTTCCAACCTTCGGCCGAACTGGGTGGCGACATCTTTGGTTATCACTGGCTCACGCCGGACCGGTTGGCGATTTATCTGGCGGATGTTTCCGGGCATGGCGTCGGCGCGGCTTTGTTGTCCGTTTCGGTGCTGAATGTCCTCCGTGCGCAGTCTTTGCCCGGAACGGATTTTGGCGATCCGGCCGCGGTGCTGACACAACTGAACCGCGTCTTTCCGATGGAGCAACAAAACAACCTGCTGTTTTCGGCGTGGTATGGCGTGGCGGACCGGCGCACCCGGCAATTGAGCTTCGCTTCGGGCGGCCATCCACCAGCCATCCTGGTCGAGCCTGCCGCCGGCGCGTCGGTCGCAATGCGCCGGTTGAGCACGGGCGGACGCGTGCTGGGCTGCGACCCGGCGGCGGCGTTCCGCGCCGAATCCTGCGAAATGAATCCGGGGAGCCGGCTGTATGTGTTCAGCGATGGTGCTTACGAAATCACCGGGCCGGATGGCCGCACGTTGCAATTGGAAGACTTGGTGGAGCAGTTGCGGCAACCGGCGGCCTCCGGGCGAAACAAGCTGGATGAACTGCTCGCTTGGGCGAAGGGTTCTCGCGGCGACGCCGCATTGGAGGACGACCTGTCGCTGATGGAGGTCGAATTCTGAGGCTGCCGGTCAGACCCGCTTGATCATGACCAGAATGTTCCGCGCGTTCTCCCGGCGGTATTCCAGCGCGTCGAGCGATTTGCGGATCATGTGGATGCCCAACCCGCCGATGGGCCGCTGGTCGAGGGGAAGCGACAAGTCGGGAGGAGTCTGATCGAGGGGGTTGAAGGGTTTGCCATCATCTTCGACTTCGACGCGAAGCTGGTGCGGGTCGAGTTGGAATCGCACCTGGATGCAGTGCTCTCGGTCGTCGGAATAAGCGTGGCGGACAATGTTGGCGAGGTGTTCTTCGAGGGCCAGTTGCACGTCGTGCAGCGGCCGCTGGGGGACGGCGTGCTTCGCAGCAAACTGCTCCAACTCATCCTGTGCCCGCGCGATCTCCGACTGTTGATTGCGCAAGGTGAGTTCAAGTTGGTCAATCATACCCGCCCGCCGATGCCTGGCTCTCGCGGCGGTTACTTTTCGACCAACTCGGGGAAACCGGTCATCTCCAGGGTCGAGGCCACTTCCGGCGACGGGCGGGTGACCAGCAGCTTGCCGCCCTTGGTTTTCATCTGGCGATGATATTGGAGCAGCACGCGGATGCCGGCCGAACAGAGAAACGTCGCCTGGGCCAGGTTGATGAAGATGGCACCGACGCCATGCTTGATGGCGGCCAGCACCTCCACTTCCAACTGGTTTGCCGCTGCGCCGTCAATGCGTCCCGACAGCATGAGTTCCAGACTGTCGCCGGAGGTTTTCGTTTCGATTTCCATAGGTTGAGTGGATCAGGTGCGGCCATTAAACCGGGCCGGGCGTGAAGGTTCAAATCAAATTCTGCGCGGACGATTGCTTCCTGCGTCGTCCGTGAGAATGAAACGGCGCAGTCGGTCCTTTTAATTTGGGGTGCATGGCGTCCAACGGTTCTTCAACTTCTGGCGCGTCCGCCGAGCCGCGGAGCCGATTCGCGCGGGCATGGTCCAACGCCTCGCTGGTGCTCCCGTCGCCCTGTCCGTTGGCGCGGACGCGCCCCCGGAGTTGTTCCGATCCCACGGTAGTCCCGCAAGCAACTCGAGCGTTTGCCGAGCATCAGTGCGTGGTCGGCCTGTTGGCCGCCTCCTGCCGGGTGACGATAGGCACGTAGCCCACCTCGAGGCCCCTCGGCGGTGTGACGAGCAGGGCCGGATCGAGCGAAACCAGCGTGCCGCGCGTGGGCGGCGCCATATAGTCGCGATCCATCGGCCAGGTGACATGGAGTTGTTCCACGAACGCTTGTAGTTTCGCCTTCTTCTCTGCGCTCCAGTGGTATTGCTGGAAGGACGGCTGGTCCACAAAGCGATACCACCAGTAAGTGACCAGGGAGCCATCCACGAGCTTTACGGTGAAGGGGCCGCGTTTCGGGCCGGGTTTGGCCCAGGCACCGACGGTGGGCGAGGTGTAGGGCGGACCCGACTCGGCGAGCGCGAATCGCTGCGCACGCAGCCGCGTCTCGTCCGGCACCTTTGCTTCCGGGACGGCGATGCGTTCTTCGCCGACGTGCTGGTAGTATTGCGGGAACAGACCCGCGCCGCTGAGGTCGTTGGTGAACCATTGCAGGCCCCAGACGTTGCCCGCGAAGATGCGTGTGTCGAAGGCGCGTTCCACGCCGATGATCGGCTGGTCCGCCTGGTTGTAGCGCGTGGTGCGCGTGTTGAGCTTGGGCTTGAAGGCGCCTTTCTCGTCGAAGCGCCCGGAGCAAGCCGGGCCACCATCCCGCCAGGACTTGAACGCATCGTAGAGGGCGGTTTTCGAGTAGTAGGTAACATCCTGCACAAGGAAGGCCCGGCCTTGGTCGTCCACGGGGAATTGGAGCTTGGGAATCTTGGAGTAGCTGCGCCCTTGGGCGTCCCGGGCCTCGAAACACGGCACGGTATTGATCTCCATCGCGCCGCCGCCCATGACGCCGGGCCGCGCGTCGAGTCCGCGACCGTAGAGGAACGGGTAGTTGAACAGCTTGCCAATTTTGCTCCACGTCTCCGGGATGTAGTACGCGATGGGGCCTTTGAAGTTGGCGGCGCTGAGGAAGCAGGTCCAGCTCTGGTCGCCCGTCGGCGGATCGCCCGTGGTGGGATCGGTGAACGGCAGGGCCATCCAGGTGTAACCGAGAAACTCGCCGTTGGGATTTCCTTGAAACGGCAGCGCGTCGGGAGGAATCAAGAGCCGGTTGCTGAGTTGGGCGATGCCGAGACGATGGTCGGGGAGCGCCTCGTTGTCGTAGAAGAACGACCAACCGGGCGAGCCGATCTCGTAGTCGTAACATTGCGGCGTGGAGTTCATGCTGAACTTGGGCGGACCATAGCGGAAATGATTGCCCCGCCAGTAGCCCAGGCCGCCTTCGATCGTTTGGAACACGCTGCTCCACGTCGGCCCGCGTGGTTTCCATGTCCGGGCCAGCGTGCCTTCCGGCGCGAGTGGTTGGTCCTGGTTGTCGGAGTTGTCCGGTTGGATCCATGAACTCGGCAGGCCGATCTGGAAACGGGCCAGCGGCTGATCCACCAGCGGCCAGACGGCGGCATAGAAACCCATCCCGGCGGTGTAGCCACCCTCGGCGGGCAGTTTCTCATGGTTGAAACCGATGTAGCCGTGCAGTCCCCGGACATGGGAGGTGACCTGGCCGGCGTCAGTCTTGGGGGCGGAATCGGGGCCGGCGTCTTGGGCCGCGGCGGGCCAAAGCGGAATCGCGGCGCTGAACAGGAGCAATAAGGTGGTCTTCATGGAGAGGGCTTGGCGAAGCTTTGAGCTAGACGATTTCTTCCCGCGTGGCATCCCAGCGCACCATGCGTTGTTCCTGCTGCGCCTTGAGCGACATGAGGAAGGTCGCCGTTTCGATGAAAGCCTCGTCGGTCGAACACTTCGGAGTGCCGCGGGCGCGAATACAATTCAACCAATCCACAATGTGGTTGGGTTGAGCCGGCGTCTGGCCGCGCGTGTAGCCCTTGGGCAGGCCGGCGTTGCGGGCGTGTGCCGCGGGGATGATCTCAAACGTACTCACGTCGTGCGCGATGGCGTCAAACCGCAGCGTGGCCTCGCGCCCACAGACCGTCACCGGTTGGCGGTCGGTGGTGTTCATGCTGCCTTCAAAAGTGACGGTGCGCGCCAGCTTCTCGAACTGGTAGGTGGCGACCCAGGTGTCCGGCACTTCGCGGTCGTCGCGGAGCAACGCAATCTGGCCGGCGCAAATACAGGTGTCGGGGATGCCATGGCCGAGGAGGTATTGCACAAAATCCATTTCGTGTGACAGCAGATCGCCGGCGTATCCGGTGCCGTAGGCATAGTAACAGCGCCAGTGCCAGAAGTGACGCTCGTTCCAGGGAATCCGCGGGGCCGGGCCCAGCCAGAGATTCCAGTCCACCTCCCTGCGGACCTGTTCCGGGTCGGGGCGCTCCCATTGATTGTAATAGCCATACCAGCGCCAGTTGGGCTGGTGCGGTTCGGTGGATTTGAAGCGACCGGTTCGCACCAGAGTGATGGGTCCGAGGACGCCACGGGCGATCAGTTCCTTCGCCTGCAGGGCACACGTATCCTGCCGCGCCTGGTGTCCGAGTTGGAAAACCACCCTGCTCTGCTTGAGCGCGTCGCGCATGAGCCTGGCCTCGGCCAGCGTCCGCGAGAACCCCTTCTCGCAGTAGATGTCTTTGCCCGCCTTCACCGCGTCGAGCACCATCTGGCAATGCCAGTGGTCCGGCGTGGCAATGATAACGGCGTCCACGTTGGCATCGGCCAGCAACTCACGGTAATCCACGTAAGCCTTCACGTCCGGGTTGCGGCTGCGCTCGACGCCCTTCTGGCGGTGCGGTCCATAGACGTCGCAGACGGCGACCACCTTGACCCCGGGCGTCAACGCGACGGCGTTCAGGAGGTCGCCGCCGCGAGTGCCGACGCCGATGCAACCCACGCCGATGGTCCGGCTGGGAGCGGGTGCGGACAGAATCGAGGGCGCAACGGCGGAAGCGGCGGCCAGGACCGTGGCCGTTTGTCCGGCGGTGCGGAGGAACTGCCGCCGGTTGATGGATGCAGGGTTCCTCCTGTGAAAAGGTCTGTTCTCAGTTTTCATGGTGCCACTTCTCGAGTCTTGCAGGTTGCCTCGCAGTTCTCAGGTCGGTTGTGAATGGTTCGGTGGACGGCCAAATGTTTTCGAATGTGCATGGGTCAATAACGCGCTGGTCAGGGTGCAAGTGCCGGCCGGCTGGCGCAACTTCCGCACGCGGCGGCTTTCCTCGCGGCCAAGCGTTGCTCAATCGCCTTTGACGTCGGCGTGGTGGAAAGCCCGCCCAGTGCCGTGCAACGCAACTCGCGCGGCATCTGGCCGGCAACGCGCTTGGCCGCCTCGATCACCTCGTCCAGCGGAATGAGGGGGTCGTAGTCTGCCAGGGCCATGTTCGCGCAGGCGAGCGCGTTGCTGGCCGCCATCACGTTCTTGCCCAGACAGGGGGCTTCGACGCGATTGGCGATCGGATCGCAAATCAAGCCCAACATGCTTTGGAGCGCCAGCGAAGCCGCCGCAATGGATTGAGCCAGCGTGCCTCCCGCCAGGTCCACGAGCGCTGCCGCCGCCATGCACGCCGCGGAACCGCCTTCCGCCTGGCATCCGCCCACCTCGGCGGCGAAACTCGATTGCGTGGCAATGAATATGCCGATGATGCCGGCGGCCAGCATCGCCCTGGCCATTTCCACCTCCCCGATTCCCAACTCCTCGGCGGTGGCAATCACCGCTCCGGGCAGGGCCGCGCACGCCCCCGCCGTCGGCGCGGCCACAATGACACCCATGGCACTCTTCACTTCCATGAGCGCGGTCACATACAGAACCATGCGACCGAGCACCCCGCCGTTGAGCAGCCGCCCCGCCTGCAGCAACTCGTTGAACTTGCCGCTCTGATGGCCCAGCACCCGGTCGTGGTAGCGTGTGCCCGAGATGCCTTGGGCGATGGACTGCCGCAGGATGCGGACAAGGTCCACCATTTTGGCGACGACCTCCGTCTCCGTGAGGCCGCCTCGCGCCATTTCGTATTCCACCCCGAGCTTCCAGAGCGGCGTGTTGTGCCCCGCATCGTAGCGCAGCATGTCGGCGCAGGTCGTGAAGGGCACCTGCGCGTCCCGCCGCGTCAACACCGGCAACACGGGAGCCAAACGTTTCACCGCCTGAATGTCGAACGCTCCGTTCAAGCGGGAGAGAATTGCATCGCTGACGAACTCGCCCGCCTTCACCTCAACCAGGTGTGCGCCGCCGGCTTCGTGCGCCAGCACGGCGTTGGCGTGCAGCAACGCGGCCAGCCGGCGCGCCAGTTCCGGGCCGTGACTGCGCACCCACAGCAGCGTTTCAAAGCAATCGCCGGACACGGAGACACCGAATGCATCCACGTTCAGCACTTCGATCATGCCGCCGCCGGTGGAGATGGCACGCAGAAACCGGGTTTCGTGTCCGTTGCGCAACGTGAGCCGGTAGGTGTTCGGATGCGGATCACCCGCGTCCACGGTCTCGATTCGGATGCGCACCCCGGTTTCCCGCAGGATCTGCATCGAGTCGGGCAGTCGCTCGTCGTCGGCTTCCCAACCCATTAACCCGCCGCCCAATCCCATGTCCGAGCCTTGGCTGTCGTGCGTCGTGGGCAACGAGCCGTTGCGGTCGAACTCGATCAGAAGCTCCTCAAAGGCGCCGCCCGTAAGATCGCGCGCCAGCCGCCCGATTCGCAGTGCGGCCGCGCAATGCGAACTGGACGGCCCGCGCATGACCGGGCCGATCACGTCGTTGAATATGCTTGCCAGCATGTCAGGTGTCTTCCGATGGTTTCAAACGGTCAACGCCAAGACTCGCGACTGCGGCGAAACGCAGATGAGTTCCCGCGCAGTTTAGCTGGGTTCCAGCAATTGATCCAGCGCCAGCCGAAGTAAAGTGCGACACCAAGTACCGCGACAAGGAAGTTTCGACACATTGGCTGCGGATCGGGTAGGGCGCGTCACTCCGTGCGCGCCGTTCGGGGGGTGACCGGCAAAGTGCGGAGCGCACGGAGTGACGCGCCCTACCATGTTGCGAAATTCAATTGCCACAATACTAGAAACAAGGCTCTGCCGGTTTATCCCCGGACGTCTCCTGCCGTCAGCGGGATCGCCGCCGGCGAAGGGGCCTCAGAAATCTTGGACCTTTCGCCGCTCCGCAGCGCCCTTGGCCACCATGCAACGCGCGGTGCGAAGGCAGTCACAAAACTCGGATTTCGAGTTCCGGCGAAGGGTTGGTCACGAGCAGTGCGCGCGGTTGGCTTTTCATCTGCCGCCAGTATTGGAGCCGCACGCACGGGCCGGCAGAGCTGAGAAACATGGCCTGGCTGAGATTCACGTGGATGGTCTGGGCTTGGGCCTGAATGGGGGCCAGGACTTCAACTTCAAGCTGATCTGCCCCGCCTCCATGCTCTCGTCCCGCAACCAGTAGTTCGTGCGTGTAGCCGGTGATGCGTTTTTGATATCCATGTCGGTTGTGCGTTGACTTGTCAGGCGTTAACCCGGTTCACCGATCGTCGGTAACTCCCAGGATGTGGTAGTCCGATGGAGTAGGGTTCACGCGTTGGACTTTCTGAGCGCCTGGGCCCGGAATCACTTGTCACCGGCAGGTGGCGGGTTAACACTGGCGCGATGCAAGTTCTTCTCGTCCTGACGGTCATTGGCAAGGATCGCACTGGCCTGGTGGAATCGGTCGCGCGCGTGGTCGCCGAGCATGGTGGCAACTGGCTGGAAAGCCGCATGTGCCGATTGGGGGGTGAGTTCGCCGGCATCCTGCGCGTGCAGGTTCCGGCAGCGCGCCGCGCGGCCTTGGAGCAGGCGCTGGCCAAACTGCCTGACCTGACCATTGTGGTGCGCTCGGATGACGCGTTTGTCTCCCTCTCGCCCCCGCAGTTCGCCGCGTTGGAAGTCGTGGGCCATGATCGGCCCGGCATCGTGCGCGAGATTGCCCACGCGCTCGCCGCCCAAGGCGTGAATGTGGAGGAACTCGCCACCGAATGTGTCAGCGCGCCCATGTCCGGGGAACTGCTCTTCCAGGCTCGGGCCAAACTGCTGCTGCCGGCGGATCTGATGGTCAGTACCCTTCGTGAATCGTTGGAGAAAGCCGTCACTGGCCTCACGGTGGAAGTCACGCCGCTGGAATTGAAATGATTGCCCGGCTGACTTTGCCCTCACGTATTCTCAGGAACCTCTCGTGGCTGCGACGCTTCGGCGGCGCGGGTGGAGGCGACGCCCCCGTCGCCCTTCCCCCGCCGTCTCCCGGCGCCGGGGGGCGCTGTGCCGGCCTTCTGCGACGGGGCGTCGCAGCCAGGGTGCAAGGCTCCGAGACCCGTCCAGAACCAAGAGGCGAAACTCTCCATGCGACCACGAAATCTCCTCCGCGAATCAAACTTCTAACCGGCTGCCTGCTCCTGGTCGTTCACTTTGCGCTGGCGCAGTCCTCGGAAACGTTGACCGCGCTGAAGGCCACCGTGGAGAGTGCGTTTGCCTCGCTGCAAACACCCGGGCTTTCCGTGGCGGTAGGCGTGAGCAACCGCCTGTTCTGGTCCACGGGCTTCGGATTCGCCGACCTTGAACAAAAGACACCGACCGACGCTGGGACGATTTACCGCTACGCTTCGATCTCCAAACCCATCGCAGCCACCGCAGCAATGCAACTGGTGGAGGCGGGCAAAGTCTCGCTCGACGCGCCCATTCAGCGTTACGTTCCGAGTTTTCCCGCCAAGCCCGAGGGCGAAATCACGTTGCGGCATCTCCTGACGCACACTTCGGGCATCCGGCATTATCAGGGATTGGAAATGTTGAGCAACCGGCGTTACCACTCCGTCGGCGAGGCGCTCGGCATTTTCAAGGATGATCCGCTGAAGTTTCCGCCGGGGACAAAATACCTTTACTCCTCCTACGCCTTCAACATCGTGGCGGCAGTGGTCGAGGAAGCCGCGGGCAAACCGTTCCGCCTGTATCTGCGGGAGAGAATCTTCCGGCCCGCCGGCATGGCCACCGCCGATCTCGAGCACTTGGAGGAGCCGGTGAAAAACCGCAGCCGGCAGTATCTGCGTCAAGGCGACCGTTTCGTCCCGGCACCGGAGGTGGATTTAAGCTGCAAATGGGCCGGCGGCGGCATGGCGGGCAACGCAGAAGATCTGGTCTGGTTTTGCATGGCGCTCAACGATGGCAGATTGCTGGGCGCGAACGCGCGGCGAATGATGTACGAATCCGCAGTGTTGCCGGATGGCAGCCGCACCGAATACGGACTCGGCTGGCGAACGCAGACAGACCAACAGAAACGCCTGTGGGTCGGCCACAGCGGTGGGGCCACCGGGGGCACGACTTACTTCCTGCACCATCCCGAGCACAATGTCGCCGTCGCGTTGCTGGCCAACGCGCAACAAGTCAAAGGGCTGGGCGAGCTTGCCCTGCGGCTGGGGCAGATCATGCTGCCGACGAGCGAAGCATCCACCGTGACCGAAAGCCACTGATCCACCAAAGCGCACGCAAAGGGCAAACGTATGAAACACTACTGCCAGACCATCCTGCTCTCCGCAGGGATGCTTACCGGAGCCGGAAACCTCAACGCGCCCGCAGCCGACCAACCGCAATGGGGGCACGCCTGGACGCGCAACATGGTTTCGAGCGAGAAGGGGTTGCCCGATTCGTTCGACCCGAAAACCGGCCGCAACCTCAGGTGGACCGCCAGGCTGGGCACGGAGACCCACTCCACACCCATCATCGCCGGTGGCCGGGTTTACATCGGCACGAACAACGGCGAGCCACGCGATCCGAAACATCAGGGCGATCGTGGCGTGTTGATGTGTTTCGACGAACGGACCGGCAACTTCCTCTGGCAGTTGGTGGTACCGAAGCGGGAGGAAGACCCTTACTTCGACTGGCCCAGGAGCGGCATTTCCTCGACCGCGACCGTCGAGGGCGACCGCGTTTACCTGGTGAGCAATCGCGGAGAAGTGCTTTGCCTGGACGCTCGCGGCATGGCGGATGGGAACGACGGTCCGTTCCTGGACGAGGGCGCGCGCATGACCGTGCCTCCCGGCTCCGGAGCGTCGCCCCGACCCGTCCCGGGCGCGGAGATCAACCCGTTGCCACTCGCGCCGCCGCCGGGCGTGGAACTCCTCAACCCGGGACCGACCGATGCCGACATCCTCTGGGTCTTTGATCTCGTCACCGGCGCGGGCACGTGGCCGCACGACGCCGCGCACAGTTCCATCCTGATCCACGGCGACCACCTCTATTTGAACTCCTGCACCGGCGTGGACAACACGCACAAGCGCATCCGCAAACCAGACGCCCCAAGTCTGGTCGTGCTCGACAAGCGCACGGGCCGCCTGCTCGCACGGGACGATGAACGCATTGCGCCGGACATTTTTCATTGCACCTGGTCCTCACCCTCGCTTGCGACGGTGAACGGACGGCCTTTGATCTTTTTTGCCGCGGGCAACGGCGTGGTTTACGCCTTCGACACCTTGCGCACCAATCCACCTCCCCGCGCAGTGCTCAAGTTGAGCAAAGTTTTTGAATTCGACTTTGATCCGACCGCACCCAAGGAGAGCGTGCATCGTTACAACAGCAACCGGCGGGAAGGTCCGAGCAACATTTACGGCATGCCGGTCTTCCATGATGACCGCCTCTACGTGGCCGGCGGCGGAGACCTTTGGTGGGGCAAGAATGAAGCCTGGCTCAAGTGCATGGACGCGACTGCCCTCGCCTGGCGTGGCAGCCACCCTCTCCAATCGGATGGGAGCGGGGCTGGGGCGGAAGGCTTGCTCTGGTCATATCCGCTGGAGAAACACGTTATGTCCACGGCGGCGGTTTACGAGGGGATGGTGTTCATGGCCGATTGCGGACGCACCTTTCATTGTGTCGAAGCCAGGACGGGCCAACGGCTTTGGACGCACGAAATCAAAGGCGAAGTCTGGGCGTCGCCCTACGTGGCCGATGGTAAAGTTTACCTCGGCACACGCGGCGGAGCATTTTACGTGTTCGCCGCCCGCCGGGATAAGAACGTGCTTGCGGAATTGGAACTGGTTTCGCCCATCAGCGGCACCGCCACCGCCGCCAACGGCGTCCTCTACGTCGCGACGATGAGCCATCTCTACGCGGTGCAACAAGGCGCCCACTCCACGGCAAGCTCTGAAGTCGCACCCAGCGCGGATCGCTGAGTCCGCGCGATTCGGTAGGACGGGCGTCGCGCCTGGCTTCGATTTCATTGATTCTTGAAACAGGCGTGACGCCTGTCCTGCGCAATCGTTGCCTTCAACCTGTGCGCTTCGAGAAACGCGGCGTATGTTCTGCCATGAGAATTACCTCTTCACTATTTGAAGCATTCCTGAAATGCCCGACCAAATGTTATCTGCGCTCACTGGGCGAAACCGGTTCGGGCAACGAATACGCCGAATGGGTTCGGGGTCAGGTGGAATCTTACGGACGCGAAGCGGCTTGGCGATTACAGGAAGCCGTGTCGGAAGCCGAACGCGTCGTTGCCCCGCCCGTCAACGAAAACTTCAAGATCGCCAAGTGGCGGTTGGCGGTGAGCATCGTTGCATGCACGCCGACGCGCGGCCCCCATGAGCCTCGTAGCAGCGGACGTGAATCCGCTCCATCTCAATTTGCGGGAGATCAGAGCCGACTCACGTCGGCTGCTACGGTTCAGAATCGCGATCCGCGAATCGCGGTTTCGGTGGATTCGTCCCCAAGCGAAACAAGGGAAGCGCAGGAATTGGAATCCAACCTCCACGCCATTGAGCGCATCCCATCCGAAGGCCGCGGCAAGCCGGCGCAGTTTATTCCCATCCGTTTCATTTGGCGGAACAAGCTCACCAAGGACGACAAGCTTCTGCTGGCCTTTGATGCCTTCGTGCTCGCGCAAGCGATTGGACGCGACATTCCCGTCGGCAAAATCATCCACGGCGAACTCCGTGATTGCGTTCGTAGCAGCCGAGGTAACGAGGCTCAAACTGCACTGCCTGTTCACGATGAAATGGACGAACCGCAAATCGGAAATTCAGCCACGCCCGGCCAAGCGGAGCCACGGGTGACAAAGGTGAAGACGGCCGCGCTGGTCGGCGAAGTACGGAAACGCGCCGAGAAGATAGCCGCGCTGCTCACCAGCGAGAAACCGCCCGAACTCGTGCTGAACCGCCACTGCCCCGAGTGCGAATTCCGCGACCGCTGCCGGCAGAAGGTGATTGAGACGGACGACCTCAGCCTGCTGGCCGGAATGAGCGCGAAGGAGCGCCAGAAACTCCGCAGCAAAGGCATCTTCACCGTCACGCAACTCTCCTACACGTTCCGACCGCGCCGCCGGCCCAAGCGGCTGCGCGACAAACGCGAGAAGTATCACCACTCGCTCAAGGCGCTGGCGATTCGGGAGAAGAAAATCCACATCGTCGGCAGCCCGGAACTCAAGCTCGAAGGCACGCCCGTCTATCTGGACGTCGAGGGCCTGCCCGACCGCGATTTCTACTACCTCATCGGCCTGCGCATCGGCCACGGCGACACCGCCGTCCAGCACAGCCTGTGGGCGGACACCGTCGCGGGCGAGGGGAAGATTTGGCGGGCATTCCTAGCCCTCCTCGAAACCATCGAGAAACCGGTGCTGATTCACTATGGGAGTTATGAAACAAGGTTTCTGAAAGAGATGAAAGCAAGACACGGCAGCTCAGCGGATGAACTTGTCGCGGGTGCAGCAATCGCGTCGGCAATCAACCTTGTTTCCGTGATGTTCGCCAAAATCTACTTCCCGACGCTCTCGAACGGCCTAAAGGAAATCGGTCAATGGCTGGGCTACAAGTGGCAGGAAAATCGCCCATCGGGTTCGGAAACGATTCGGTGGCGGCAGGAGTGGGAACGATCCGGCGTGCAGTCATCAAAGCAATCACTGTTTGCCTACAACTCGAACGACTGTGCAGCACTGGCCTTGGTCGCCAACACCGTCACGCATGCGGGTCTTCAACCTCGGCAACAAGCCGCTGAGGAGGACTCGACCTTGGAGGTCGTTCACGCGGACGACTTAGAGTCGCAAGACACCATGTGGCCAAAATTCAGCAGTTCCGTTGAAGGCTTCGAGGCCATCAACGAGGCTGCTCGTTGGGACTATCAACGCGACAGGATATACACCAGGACCGATGCGGAATTGCGTTCCGTCAGAAAGAGGGCGAAAGCACGGTTGAAAGGTTCTGTGAGGATTAGCAAGGAAGTCACTTACGGAGCGCGGCGAATCTGTCCGCGCTGCCAAAAAAGCGGCAACCAGATGAGCCGGACAATCACCAAGCACCTACATGATCTGAGGTTCACGAAGTCCGGCGTTACCGGCTGGGTAGTGAAGTGCTGTTTTCAGGTTTTCCGATGCCAGCACTGCATGGAGTTCATTCCTTGGCCGCGGGAATTTTGGGAACGAACAAAGTTTGGCCGCAATTTGGCCGCATTCGCCGTTTTCGAGGCGATTGAGCTTTGCGTCCCACAGAGGTCTATAACTCACACCCTGAACAGACTGTTTGGATTCCAGTTGAACGAGAACGTCGTCCCTCGGTTCAAAGCAAGTGCCGCCGGATACTACGAGACGACCAGAGCGCGGATCTTGGAGCGGATGCTGAATGGAAATCTGATTCATGCAGACGAGACGCGAATCGTCTTGAAAGGAAAACCGGCTTACGTGTGGGTTTTCGCCACGTTTCGTGAGGTCGTCTATTTCTACTCGGAAACACGCGAAGGAACGTTGCTTGAGAATCTGCTGAAGGAATTCAAAGGCGTTGTCGTGTCTGATTTCTATGCGGCATACGATTCTCTGCCTTGCCCGCAGCAAAAGTGTCTCATCCATTTGATGCGCGATCTAAACGACGCGGTCTTGGATCATCCGTTTGACGATGAAGTCGGTGGCATTGTGAAGCGATTCGCCCAAGTTCTCAGAGGCATCGTGGCGACGATTGACCGACGAGGTCTCAAGCGGCATTTTCTCCGAAAGCACGGCCTTGAAGTCGAACGATTCTACCGGCACATGCGGCGTACGAGTTACCAGAGCGAAGCTGCATTGAAGTGCAAGGAGCGATTCGAGAAGAACCGGGAAAAGCTTTTCACCTTCTTGAACCATGATGGTGTGCCTTGGAACAACAACAATGTGGAGCACGCCATCAAAGCATTCGCTAGATTGCGTCGGGCAATCGAAGGATTATCCACGCCAAAAGGCATTGAAGAATACCTGATTCTTCTGAGCGTCTGCCAAACCTGCAAATACATGGGCGTGGACTTTCTGGATTTCCTCCGTTCCGGGGAAAAGGACATTCACGCCTTCGCGGAAAGCCGGCGCAGGCGCGGGCGGCGTTTGCCCACCCGCGAACCGCAAGCCCCGCCAGCGGATGAACCGGAGACCCAATCCCCGTAGCAGCCGTTATGTGTGGCTTCCCCCATTTATTTGTGGCTTCGCGGCAGGCTTGTCAGGCGGCGGGGTGTCTGGCACGGTAGCGGTTGATGAACGCCGACCTGAAACGCATTACGGTTGATCCGGCCATTTGCCACGGCAAGCCCACTGTGCGGGGGTTGCGCTATCCCGTGAGCATGATCCTTGAGCTGCTCGCCGGCAACATGACGCCGGAGGAAATCCTCGCGGACTACCCGGACCTTGAGCGCGAGGATATCAGCGCCTGCCTGGCCTTTGCCGCCCGGCTCGCCAGCGTCCACCGCATTCTCCCTCTGGCCGCGTGAAGTTCTTGGTGGATGCCCAGTTGCCGCGCCGGCTCGCGCTCTGGCTTCAGCAGCGCGGGCAGGACGCGGTTCACACGCTGGATCTCGCCCAGCAGAATCGCACCCCTGACGCATCGCTTCTGACCCTTGCGAACACCGAGCAGCGCGTAAAACACCCGGAACACGGACGGCCATGACATCCACTCCGTAGCTGAGTTTTGCGCTGTTGATTACCGCCTCCGGCTGCGTTAAATATCTGGCGTGAACACAATGGCCGATGGCGAATGCGCAATCCTGGAGCGGGCCATCTCTGCCGACAATGAATCGTGGAGCCCGGAAGCGGCCCGGGCGATTCTGGCTTTCAAGCTGGCCGCAACCGATTTGCGCCGCGCCGACGAACTCGCCGCGAAGGCGCGCTCCGGAGCGATTACCGATGAGGAACAGCAGCATCTCGAAAACTACCTTCACGTGGGCCGGATTGTAGAGTTCATGAAAGCCCGGGCGCTCCTTTCGCTCAAGGCGCAGGACGCCGCCGCGTAATCCGGTATGGAGCGGCAACTGGTCGAGTTGGTCCGGCGCCGCGCCGGATTCCGTTGCGAGTATTGTCACTTCCCCGAACGTTTCTCCGGCCTCAACTTTCAGACAGATCACATCATTGCGGAGAAACACGGCGGTCGGACGGAAAGCGAGAACCTCGCGTTTAGTTGCATCTACTATAATAGCTGCAAGGGGCCGAATCTGTCCGGGGTGGATCCGATCACACGCGAAATCGTGCGGCTGTTTCATCCGCGGCGCGATGTTTGGGACGACCATTCTTCTGGCAGGACGCCATACTCGCAGGCCGCACGGCGATCGGTCGCGCAACAATCGAGGTGTTGCGCATCAATGACGCTGCAGCGGTGGCGCTGCGCAGGTTGTTCATTCGGGCGGGAGTGTTCCAGTTGCCTTGAACCGGTTCACGTTCGATTTGTCGGCTGCCGATTCTGCAACTACATGGGCGTGGACTTTCTGGATTTCCTCCGCTCTGGGGCTCGGTTCAATCCACGAACATCAGTTCGTTCGAGACCAGCAGCACCTGGGCGTATTTTTCCAGCGGCGAGAGTTTCGCGCCGGTGGCCGGCTGGGCGGTGAGAAACTGCTCCGCCATTCGGACCTCATCGTGTTCCGGCGGACGTTGCGCAATCAGTTCATACATCGCCTGGATCTTTCCGGCGGCGTCCTCCCTGCCTTTGACTTCTTCGCGTTGGACCAGCGCACGGGCCTGCTCGATCACAAAGGGACTGTTCAACATGAACAATGCCTGTTGCGGCACGGTCGTGGCGAAGCGGCCCTGATTGCTCACGTCGGGATTGGCAAAGTCGAACGTGCGAAACATGCCCGGCAGGTTTTGTCGGTCAATCAAGCCATACACGGTGCGGCGGGTGGCGTACGGTTCGCTGACGATGTCCACGGGCACGCCGCCGGGTTTGAGATCGAGCTTGCCGGAAACCGCCAGCAAGGTGTCGCGCATGGCCTCGAAATCGAGGCGGCGGCGGTTCATACGGCTGAAATAGCGGTTGTCCGGATCGGCCTCGAGTGTCTTAACATCGGCCTCACTGCTCTGCTGGTAGGTCGCCGAGAGCAGAATCAACCGGTGCAGCCTTTTGGTGCTCCAGCCGTTCTCCATGAAGGTGGCGGCCAGAAAGTCCAACAACTCGCGGTGCAGCGGGGCCTCGGTGCGGACACCAAAATCCCCCGGCGTGTTGACGAGGCCCTCGCCAAAATGATGCCGCCAGACGCGGTTGACATAGACGCGGGCCGTCAGCGGGTTGTCGCGACTCGCGATGCTCCGGGCCAACTCCAAGCGCCCGCTGCCGTCGGTGAACGCCGAAGGAGTGGACTCGCTCAACACCTCGAGAAAGCGCCGCGGCACTTCCGGTCCGCGGTTGCCCGGGTTGCCGCGGATGAAGACCTGCGAGTTGGCGGGCCGCGCCTTGTCCACCAGCGCCATCGCGCGCAGCGGCACGCCGGGATGCGTCCAGCTCAACGCCTCGATCTTGTTGCGGATGGGGGCGGAGCCCTCGCGCAAGCGCCGCGCGTGGATGGTGCGAACTTCGTCCTTGGGGAGATTGATGGGTGTGCCCTCGGCGTAAAGGACCTGGCGCAGTACCTCCCGGTCCGCATCCGGCAAGGAGGCGGGCGGCTCTTGTTTTTCCTTGGTGGCCGACGCCACGGCCTTTTTCCACGCCTCGTCAACGTCGGCAAGGATCTTGTTGTAAACTTCAACCACCGATTTCAAAGACTCGACCGGCTTCTCCGCCAGCGCTCTGGCCAGGACCGGATTGAATTGCGCCGAATCTGCCCCGTACTGATCCAGCAGCGGCTTCGCGTTCGCCGAATAATCCTGCTCCGCAAGCGCCGAGAGTTCAAACCAGGGAGTGAAAATGGGGTCAGGGCTTTTACGGCGCTGGTCGAGATCCTTGATCCAGCGGCGCAGGACGGCGGGAATGAGTTTCCGTTCCTGGGCAAAGGTGTCGAACTTGGACTGGTCCTCCAACTGCGCAGCGTCGCACGCACCGAGCAGATAGTCGCCCACGTTTTTGCGCAGTTCACCGATGAACTGGGCGATTTCCTTGTCCTGAAATTCCTCGATCTCCGCCTCGATCTTCGCCACGGCCTTCAAGTAATCCTGGTAGTCGGGAGATTCGTGCAGCGGGCGAAGCAAGGGGTTCTCCGCCGGCTCCTCGCTGCTCGCAAAGACGCCATACAGCGCGTAATAATCCTGCGCCGAGATGGGGTCAAACTTGTGATCGTGGCAACGCGCGCAACTGACGGTCAACCCCAGTGTGCCGCGCGTGACCACGTCAATGCGGTCGTCAATGATGTCGTGCGGATTGTTCAAAAAACGCCGGCCCAACGTGAGAAAGCCCAGCGCAGCCAGGGCGTCCTTCTCCTCGCCCAACGGTAGGCGGTCAGCCGCGATCTGCTCGATCAGGAATTGATCGTAGGGTTTGTCTTCGTTGAAGGCGCGGATGACGTAATCGCGGTAGGTGTAGGAGAACGGATAACGCCGCTCCTCGCCGCCGGCGAGATAGCCTTTGGTGTCCGCGTAGCGCGCCACATCCAGCCAGTGCCGCCCCCAGCGCTCGCCATAGTGTGGCGAGGCGAGCAAACGGTCCACCAAGCGGGCATAGGCATCGGGCTGTTTGTCGTTGACGAACGACTCGACTTCTTCGGGCGTGGGCGGCAGGCCGGTGAGGTCGTAGCTAACGCGGCGGATCAACGTGCGGTGGTCGGCGGGTTCGGCGGGCGAGAGTTCTTCTTGTTCCAGCTTCACGAGGACAAATGGGTCCACCGGAGACTGCACCCAGCCGTGCTGCTTGACCTTGGGTGGTGCGGGCTTTTGCACCGGCTGAAACGCCCAATGCCGGGCGCGCGCCTCGGCAACATCCGTCAGCGGCTTTGGGCCGTCGTCCACTCGCGGGTCGGGCGCGCCCATGTTGACCCAGGCTTCGAGATCGGCGATCTGTTCCGCGGAAAGTTTCTCATCCTTTGGCGGCATCTGGAGGTCTTCATCCTCATAGCGCACGGCCTTGATCAACAAACTCGCGGCAGCATCACCAGGCACGATGGCGGGACCGGACGTTCCACCCTTGAGTGTTGCTTCACGATTATCCAGCCGCAGGCCGCCGCGAATTTTCTCCGCCTTGTCACTGTGACAGGAATAGCAATGCTCGACCAACACCGGGCGGATGCGGTTCTCGAAGAATTCGATTTGGTCGGCGGTGGGCGTGGCGTACGTCGAAAAAACCAAAAACCAAAAACCAAAAACCCAAGACCAAAAACCCAAGCCCCGCCAGGCTCCAAACCGCAAACTCCACCGGGGCGGGTATGAGACTGTGGGGGTTGCTCGCCTCACGCAATCAACTCCTTCACCAAGTTCCCATGCACGTCGGTCAACCGGAAATCCCGGCCTGCGTGGCGGAAGGTCAACCGCGTGTGATCGAACCCCAGCAAATGAAGGATGGTGGCGTGCAGGTCGTGAACGTGAACGGGCTTCTCCACCGCCTTGAATCCAAAGTCGTCGGTCGCGCCGTGGACGTAACCGCCGCGCACGCCGCCTCCCGCCATCCACATGGTGAAGCCGTAATGATTGTGATCGCGCCCGTTGATTTTGCCGGCGTTCGCGCCGGGAGTCGGAAGTTCGACGGTGGGTGTGCGGCCAAATTCTCCGCCCCAGATGACCAGCGTATCATCCAACATGCCACGCTGCTTGAGGTCCAGGAGCAGCGCGCCAATCGGCTGATCCGACTCCTTCGCCAGCTTGCGATGCCCTTCTTCGAGGTCGTCGTGGTTGTCCCAGGGCTGGCCGTCGCCGTGCCAGACCTGAACAAAGCGAACCCCGCGCTCGAGCAACCGGCGTGCGATGAGCAGTTGCCTCGCCTGGGTACCCTTGCCGTATAACTCACGGATCGCTTCCGATTCCTGGCTGATGTCGAACGCGTCAGTGGCGTCCATCTGCATCCGGTACGCCAGCTCAAAGGATTGGATGCGGGCCTCGAGTTGCGCGTCCTGCGCGCGGCGACGGGCGTGGCGCTCGTTCAACTGATGCAGCAGGTCGAGCTGTTTCCGTTGCTCTTCCAGCGACACGGAGTTGTTTTTGATGTGTTCGATGAGTTGCTCGACCTTCTCGTGCTTCGTGTTGATGTGCGTCCCCTGGTAAATACCCGGCAGAAAGGCGCTTTGCCAGTTTTGCGATTCCTGAATCGGATAGCCCGGACACAAGCTGATGAAGCCGGGAAGATTCTGGTTTTGAGAGCCGAGGCCGTAGGTAATCCAGGAACCCAGACTGGGCCGTGGCAATCGCGCATCACCGCAGTTCATCAGCATGAGCGACGGCTCGTGGTTGGGAACGTCCGCGTGCATCGAGCGGATCACCGCAATGTCATCAATGCTCTCGGCCACGTGGGTGAACAACTCACTGACTTCGATGCCGCTCTGCCCGTACTTTTTGAAGGTGAACGGCGATTTCCAGGCTGCGCCAGTTTTCCGCTCCGTTTTCAGGTTGTCCATCGGCAATGGCTGCCCATGCAACCGCGTGAGCTCTGGCTTGGGATCAAACGTGTCCAGGTGGGAAGGCCCGCCATTGGCAAAGATGTGGATGACCCGCTTGGCTTTCGCCGGAAAGTGCGGTGCCCGGGGTGCGAGTGGAGAGTTGCCGTTGACGCCGTCCGCCGCCAGGGCCGAACCAGGAATTTCCGGTCCCAGCAAGTTGGCGAGACCGAGCATCCCCAGGCCCATGCCGCACCGGCAAAGGAAGTCGCGCCGGGTCAGGAAGTGATCTTCCAGTCTCGGGCGATGATGCGGTGAATTCATCATGGGCGCGACCTTTTCAACGGGCTTCAGCCTCACACCATTCAGCAATTCGGAATCAGCGTCAACCAGTAAAACGGGTGAAATGGGGTGCAATGGCGGCTGCCCGACTCACCCCGGGTCAGGAGAGATCGCCGCCGTAGCGCCGGAAGAATTCCTGTTCCGCTTCGAGACTGCCGATCAGGACGATTTCAGATTGTGCTGGCAGGGGAATTTGCGGATTGGGATTGATTTCAAAGTGACTGTTTTCATTGATGGCCACGACGTTGCAGCCGGTGGTCTGGCGGAGGTTGGTTTCCACCAGCGATTTGCCGGCCAGCGCGGGCGGCGTCTTCATGCGGAACACATTCAATCCTTCCGCCAGCATCAGAATGTCACTGCGTTTCAGAAGATTGAAAATGATGTTTGCGCCCATGGAAGCGTACGACATGACGAAGTCCGCCCCGGCGCGGTGTAGCGTGGAGACGTTGCGTTCGTGGGTCGCCCGGCTGATGATCTGAATGTCCGGTCGCAAACGCCGGCAGAAGATGGTGAGGTAGATGCTGGTGTCATCGTCATGGGAGGTGATGATGATGGCGGGGGCTTCCTTTAGTCCCGCTTTTTGCAGAATCTCCAGGTCGGCGGCGTCGCCCAGGAGGTAGCGGTCCGCGCCCACGGTGGGAATGTGCTCGGGCATGCGTTCGATGATACGAAACTCGACACCACGTTCGGCCAGGGCATTGCCCGTGGCGCGGCCGACCCGCCCCCCGCCAATGATCAATACCGGCGCGAGCGCCTGGTGATAGATGCAGAACAGTTCGTTGTAATTGCGAATCTGCTCGGCTGAACCGGCCAGGACCAGGACGGTGTTGGGACTGAGGCGCGTCTGCGCGCCGGCCGTTGCATAACGGCCCCGTTCCCAGACCCCCAGAACATTCAAGCCTACCATTTCCCGCAGCCGCGTTTCGGCGAGGGTTTTGCCAATGAGCGGCGTGCCGGCGGCCGTGGCTTCCGCAATCAACAATTGGTCGAAATGGCCGATCACGTGCGCTCCGGCGTCGCCACCGATGGTGCGCCGTGCCAGGGATTGCCCCATGAGCCGGCCCAACCGGACGACGTGCGAACTGCCGGCCAGTTTGAGAATGTCCTCCGCGGCGGAGGTCGTGGCCGTGGTGATGATGGGCACTTTGGGCGACAGTTCGCGGACGGTGAAGGCGATGTTCGTGTTGATCACGTCATCCCCGGTGGCGACGACCATGGCTGCCTGGCGGATGTTGAGTCCTTCGTAGGTGTCCGGGAGGTCGGGTTCGCCCAACACGATGTTGAACCCGAGATCGTGCAGCCGTTGAGCTTCCGACAAATCCTTTACCACCAGGGCATAACTGTAGCCATATTGCTTGAGTTTGTTAATGAGCGCATGAGCCACCGGATCATAGTTCGTCAGAATGACGTGGCCGGTGGTGTCCGGCGGCAACTGCCGGGGGGTGCGCGCCGCACTTTGCGCCTCGACCCAGGGCGCATAGAAAAACTGGATCAGGGTAAATGGCATCAACATCAGCAGAAAGATCATGCCGGACATCAACACCAGGATCGAAAAGAGCCGGCCAAAGTCGCTGTGGAAAGTGATATCGCCAAAGCCAAGCGTGGACATCACCGTCAACGTCCAGTAGAACCCGGTAATCCAGGAGTATTCGCGCCCCTCCCACTCCATGATCACATGGAACAGTACGCTGAACACAACGATCATGACGACCAGGACAAGAAGAAACCCGCCCAGCATCTTGAGATTGCGCACCGCTTTCTTGACGCGCAGGAAGGCGACCATTTGCGAGATGTAGAATTTCATCGGCTGTCTGTCCGGTTTCCGTCCGCACCCGGTCCTTCGCGGGGATTGGATGCCGGGCCAACAATTAGACCGCGCCCTGCCGTGTGACGAGTAAAAAACCGGGGCCAAACCGGACACCTGCCCCCTGCAAATTTTCAGTGACGCGCCGGGAGCTACCTGTTAAGAGCTTCACCACTCATGAAAACGACTGTGAGAACAAGCCCAAGTTTCCTGTCTCATTCATTCACCATGACGGCGCTTACCTGCGCGGCCTCGGTCCATTTGGTCCATGCGGCGGACTTCGAAATCCGCGACGCGGTTGAATTCGACAAGATCGTTGCTCCCAATGCAAAGCTGGAGCGGCTGGCCACGGATATGCGCTTCACCGAAGGTCCGGTATGGCGGGCGGCGGATGGTGGATACCTCGTCTTTAGTGATATCCCCGCGGACGAACTGAAGAAGTGGTCGCCCAAGGAGGGGTTGTCAACGTTCCGCAAGCCCAGCCGCAACGCCAATGGCAACACCGTGGATCGCCACGGCCGCCTGATCACCTGCGAGCACAGTGGCCGCCGGGTGAGCATTCTGGAGAAAGACGGCTCTTTGCGCACGCTGGTGGACCAGTGCGATGGCAAGAAGTTCAACTCGCCAAACGACGCCGTGGTAAAATCTGACGGCACCATCTGGTTCACCGATCCGCCATACGGATTACCGCGCGACGCCGTAAAGGAACAGGATGGCAATTACGTTTTCCGCTTTGATCCCAAAACGCAGAAGGCCGCGCGGGTGGCCGACGGTTTTGACATGCCCAATGGCCTCTGTTTTTCTCCCGACGAGAAGCAGCTATACGTGGCGGACTCCGGCAAACCGCGGCATCTCCGGGTGTTCGACGTGCAACCGGACGGAACCCTGAAAGACGGCAGGGTGTTTTGCGAGATAGACCGGGGCGTGCCCGATGGAATTCGCTGCGACACCCAGGGCCGGATTTATTCAAGCGCGGGCGACGGCGTCCACATTTTCGCGCCGGATGGAAAGCTGGTTGGCAAAATTCTCGTACCGGAATCGGCAGCGAATCTGTGCTTCGGCGGTGCTGACGGCAAGACGCTGTTCATCACGGCGCGCACGTCGCTTTACGCCATTCCGCTGCGGATCGAAGGTGCGAAGTGAGAGGCGATTCAGCAGCGGTCTTGATTTCCCAACAGTTGGTCAGTTCGCCCGCGCTTTTTCCTGAGTGCGCAGAGCGAGTTCGTAGCATTGGAGCGCCTCTTCATAGCGCTCCAGCCGATTGAACAACCCGCCCTTTTGCAGATAGGCGATGGTGAGGGTATCGTCGGCGGCAATGGCCCGATCGTAACAGCGCAACGCGTCCTCGATCTGGCGCAGTTGCTCCAACGCCACCCCTTTCTTGACCAGCGCTTCGGGATGATCGGACGCCCGCGCAAGAATTGCGTCGTAACACGCCAGCGCCTCAGCGGCCTTGTCCTGATCGAGAAGGGACTGGCCTTGGGCGAGCAAGCGGTCAATCGGATCGCCGGCTGACGAACCGTTGCCTTCACTGGCAGGTGGCGTCGCGGGGATGGCGCCGTCCGGTTCGCTTGGTGCCGTGGATTGCCTTGCGGTTGAAGCCCCGCTGGCCAGCGGCGGGCGGGTGGTGGTTTCCAGTTCGAGAATTCGTTTCTCCAGTTGATTCAAAGCGCCGAACAGCCGGGCGTTCGATTGTTCCGTGACCCGGCTGGTGACGACGTGCGTTTCCGCAGGGTCTGGAGCGGGCAAAGCCGCGCGGGCCGCTCCCGGCAGCAGGGTGACAAACTCCGCCAGGCGATTGACCGTGCGCCACTGGAAGTACGCGGTGATCAACATGGCCAGAAAACCCACCCCGGCAAATGACGCGGCAATGATGACCAGCAGGCGCTGGGAACTCTGCATGGCGGCGTTGGCACTCCGCATGGCTTCCAATTCACGTTCCCGTTGCCCAGATACCGTTTGCTCGATGAGAGTCAGCCGGGCGGCGACCGCTTCGGCGTTGCGGGCGGCCAGCGCCTCGGTTTCCTGACGATTACGCTCCAGCGCGATGTGGGTGTTGTGGATCTGTTCCTGAAGTTGAAGATACACTCGCAAGGCGACGGCAGCGTCGTCCGACTCTTTGGTGCTGGCCGTGGCTGGGGTGAGGTCGTTGGTCTCTGCTGCCGACAACACTTGCACCAGGCCGGTGAGCAACAGGCAAACGCACCCGATTCGCGCTCCGCACCATGCCTGCCTGATACGACGTGAGATTTCCGGCGTCCGGTGTCGTCGCGAAATCCAGTGAGGAGCGGTGTTCATTTGCGAGTCGCTGGCAGCGTGCGCCGGACCTGCCTGCTTGTCAATGATACTGTGCATTGAAACGTAGTGCCTCAGTCTTGCGCGTTGGCAGCGCAGATAGGATTTCCAGGCTGCGATACGGCAGAGTGCCATTCTTCGCTAGGGGTTCGAAGGCTGGTCCTCATTCGGAGATGCGCTCCTCCTCGCCGATTGCATCGAACTCCGCGAAGCGCTGGGTGAACTGTTCATTCGTTGACCCGGTTCGCGGCGGCGGCTGTCCGGCTATCTACTTTCCCATCAACTCCAACACTGCCGCCGTCATGGCCGTGACCCCGGTCTTGATCGTTGGCTCGGGCGCGGGGGCGAAAACCGGCGAGTGCAACGAGGGCAGCGTTTCCCCGGTGCGGGCGCTCTCCTTCATGGCCTCGGCACCGACCGCACCAATCGAAAACATGCAGATCGGGATTCTGTGTTCTGTGCGGCCATACTCGGAGAAATCCTCGCCGCCCATGACCGGTTTGCGGCGGACCACCATCTCGTGGCCAAACCACGATTTGAAGACCCCGGCCAGACGCAGTGTCAGGTCTGGATCATTGAAAGTCGCCGGCGTGAAATCATCCCCGAGTTTCACAATCGGCAGGCGGTCTTCCGGCAGCCCGGCGGCCAGCGCCAGCCCGCGCGTGATGCGATGGATGGCCGCGATGGTTTGTTGCCGGACCTCTTCCGTGTAGGAACGGAGCGTGAGCTGCAACCGCACTTCGTCAGGGATGATGTTGTGCTTCGCGCCGCCGTGAATCGAGCCGACCGTCACCACCGCCGGTTCGCCGGGGGCAATTTCGCGGCTGACGATGGTTTGCAGGGCCAAGACGATCTGCGCCGCCAGGACGATGGGATCCTTCACCGCGTGAGGATAGGCGCCGTGCCCGCCCACGCCGCGCACGGTGATGTCCACCGAATCCACGTTGGCCATTGCATAGCCTTCCGTGTAGCCAATCGCTCCGGCCAGCAGGCTGGAATTATTGTGCAACGCGAGGCAGTAATCCGGCTTCGGGAAACGCGTGAACAACCCGTCTGCAATCATTCGTTGCGCCCCACCGCCGCGTTCTTCGGCCGGCTGACCAATCAACACCAACGTGCCGCGCCAGTGTGCCCGAAGGTCGTGGAGCACCCGGGCCACGCCAACCAGACACGCCATGTGAACGTCGTGTCCGCAGGCATGCATCACGGGGACCTCGCGGCCTGAATCATCTCTGGCGACCACCTTGCTGGCGTAAGGCAGGCCGGTTTGCTCCTTCACTGGCAAGGCATCGAGGTCACAACGCACGAGCACGGTTGGCCCGTCACCGTTCTTGAGCACCGTTACCACCCCGTGTCCGCCCACGCCGGTGGTGACTGCGTAGCCGCTGCGGCGCAACTCCTCCGCCAGCCGGGCGGCGGTCTTTTCTTCCTGAAAGGAAAGTTCGGGGTTCGCGTGGAAATGTTTGTACAGCTCGACCAGGGCGGGATATTCGGCATTGACGCGCGTCCGAACCGCGTCGCGAACGGAACGCGGTGTCTGCGCGTTAATGCCGACCGCCAACCACAACACGGTGACACCGGCCAACACCTTTCTCATGGTTGCGTTCCTTTCTTCCGATCCAATACGAAGTCCCGTTCGAATACCTCATAATGCGAATGGCTCATGCCCAACCGCTCGTAAGTCTGCCGGGCGGTGGCGTTGTCCGCGTGCATATAAAGTCGCAGGCCGGCCACGTTGTCGCTGGATCGCGCCAGTGTCACCAGGTGCTCGAACAACGCGCGAAACACGCCTTGCCCGCGAAATTCCTCCTTCACGAAAACACTTTGCAGCCACCACAAATTGCCGTTGCGCCAGTCGCTCCATTCGTAGGTGATCATGAGTTGACCGACGATTGTGCCGTTCACAACCGCCACGTAGTAACGTCCCTTGTGCTCGTCTCCCAGCACGGCGGCAACGCCTTGCCGCACGACCTCCGCGTCAAGCTGCAATTGCTCTGTTTCCCGTGCCAGACGCAGGTTGAACTCTGCGATGACAGCGGCATCGGATAAACGGGCCTGACGGATTTGGATGTTGATGCGGCAAGCTACAAGACCGTGGTGCTGTGAATCAATCTCCGGTTTTGCCGCGCCAACGCGTGCGCTTTCCGCGGCGGAGGTCTGCCGAGGGAATCGCTCTGGGGGGTTGCTACGCCCCGCAACACTTCTCGTATTTCTTCCCGCTGCCGCACGGGCTGGGATCGTTGTGGCCGTCGCCTTCGTTGATGAACCAGCGATGCAGTTCATCTGCCGGCTTGTTGTGCGGCGATTTCATGGGAGGAGAACCGTCTTCGATGGTCTTTTGGCTACGCCATCCGGTTGAAGCGTCGCGTCATACTCTCGCGGGCGCAGTTCAATTCATCCAGCGCCACATCGCGCATCACCTGGATTCCCAACTCGCCCGCCACCTTTGCGACCATTTCTTCGACATGAGGAAATTTAAAAGGAAAACCCCGGCCGTGCCAATCCAAGAAACAGCCCGCAGGCAATTGATCCCCTTTCGGAAGTGGTTTTATTTCAACAATGCCAGCGCCTTTCCCATGACGTCGTCGAGTGTTTCTTCCGGCAGTTCACAGATGAATTCGGCGCGACGGGCCGTCCAATCAAGGCTCTTGATCTGATCGCACAACGCAACGCCGCGCACCTGCAACCCCGGCGGCAACGGCGTCTCGAAAGGATAGCCTTTAACCTGGTTCGTCACGGGGCAGAATAGAGCAAGGCTGGTTTTCTGGTTGTAACTCTCGGGAGAAAGCACCACTGCGGGCCGTCGCCCCGCCTGCTCATGGCCAGCCTGCGGATCGAAGTGAAGCCACACCACGTCGCCTCTCTTGGGAATGTAGCGGCGCGGCATTACCAGACTTCGTTGCCCTGCGGTTTGCCGGTGACAATCTCCTTGGGCAGGTTGCCGGGCCGAATTCCAGCAACCAGATCCGCCAGATGATAATCGCGCGGCGGCCGCGGCGCGACCACCAGCCGTCCCTTGCTGACATTCATCTCCACCTCATCGCCCTCGCGCACGGAAATCTCTTCGGCGAACGTCTTGGGGATGCGGAGCGCCAGACTATTGCCCCAGCGTTGAACCACTGTTTTCATGATGTAGATACAATGAAGCTACGATTCGTCGCTGTCAATCGCTGGCTTCGTCACTGCGCCCCACTCACCCGCGCCAGCCAGATCGCCAAGCCGGAGACGTGCGCCGTGCCGCGCAGCATTTGGACGAGCGTCGGCGTGGTGGGCTTGGTCTATTCAGTTCCACGGCGTCAGCGCTTAATTCAAGCAACGGCTAAATCGGTTTCCAGACGGCGGCGATCTGCCAACGATGGAGCTTCAATCGGGTTGCGCGTGGGAAATTCGCTGTAGGTTTTGCCGTCCAGCTCGCGGCCGGTTTCGGACTTGCGCACACCGCCCCATTGCTTGAAGAAGAACGCCACCTTCGCCCGCTTGCACTGGCGGCGGATGTTATGCACCCACTCGGCGTCCATCGGACGCGCGCCCGGACCGCTCTCGCCGCCGACAATCGCCCACGAGATTCCGTCCAGGCTGAACGTGCCGAGGTCTTCCAACAGCGGCTCAATGGAAAGAAACCTCACCGCCGCCGGAGCGGACCGCAGCAAATCAACTCGCGGAAGCCCGTGGTGTTTGTTCTCCACGCTCACGCCCCACCAGATGTGCGGCAGCTTGCCCGCGAACTTCAATTTGCCCTTGAGCAACGCCGCCAGCCGGTCGGCGCGCTTGGTCAGCACCTGATAGGTGTGCCAGTTCGCCGCCGCCATCACGCGCGCAACCTTGATGATGTATTCGTCGGGAACATCCTTGTGAAACAGGTCGGACATGGAGTTGACGAAAATCATCCGCGACATTCCCCAACGCAGCGGGTCGCCGAGTTTTTCCGGGACGATGCGCAAGTCAAAGCCGTGCTCGCCCTTTGATTTCGACAAATGCACCCCTGCTCCAGCGAATGCATCAATGTAAACATGGTGCAAACGATTGCTGGTCAGAATCTGCGAATAGGCCTGAGCGTACTCGCGGATGATTTCCAATTTAATTTCTGACCAGTAACCAATCGTGTCGAATTTCATAGCGCCTTTGTCACAGCCCCAGCTTCTTCAACCTATTGTTCACTTTCTTGAAATGGAAATCGAACGAGCACGGTCTTTCAAGCCTGCCTCTGTTAGATTGCTTGAGGTGGGTTTTGGTAAGACAGAATAGGACCGAGGCGACGGTGGGGGTGTCACGGGGACGGTGGTTTGGTGTGCTTGGCTTGGTTTCCGGCGGCCCGCACGGCGAGGCGGGCGCGGGTCATGCGTTCACGGAGGCCGCCGGCTTGGAGGAATTCTTGTTCCAGTCTTCTGATCTGCTGGTCGAGCAGGTAGTTGGCTTGATGGATCAGGCAGATGAGGATGTTCGCCACGGTTTCGGCTGGCCGAGTCTCAATAAACGTCCGATAGGACTCATAAGTCTCGTCATTACGAGCGCCGAGTTTGCGGACATACAGGGCTTCCCGGTCGCTCTTAATCCACTCGCGGTGGCCGTGCTGGCGAAGGTAGTCTTTGTAGTCGCCCAGGAGTTCCTCCAGGCTGGCGCGGGCCACACCGGTGAGTTTCAGTTCGGCTTCCTTGGATGTGCCCGAGACCTGGCTGCCTTCGGCGATGTTTTTATTGCCGCTGCGCGCCGCCTGCACCATTTGGTCGTGGGTGCGGGAGCGCTTGTTAATAAAGCGGTCGCAGAAGCGGACGGTGGCGTCATAGATAATCTGGGATTTGCGGTAGGCGAGGAGGCTCTCGTAGCCGCCGTGGGGTGGGATGAAGCCTGGAGAGGACGCAGAAGAAGGAGACGACGAATGGCTCGCGCCAGTCTTCTTGGTCGCATTGGTCTTCTTGGTCCTATTGTCCAGCATGGCTATAGCCCCAATTTCTTAAACCGGGTATTCACTTCCTTGAAGTGGAACTCCAGCGAACAAAGTTTCTCCAGTTCACCCTTCTTGAAATGCCGCGCCACTTCGGGCGTGGCTTTGAGCACTTCGAGGAAATCCGCGTCGTCGCGGCCGGCGTGTTTGACGGCCCAGGTTTGCATGGACGCGTCTTGCACGAGTTTGTAGGCGGCTTCGCGTGTCAGGCCCTTGCGAATGAGCGCGAGCAGGACGGTCTGGCTGTTCCACATGCCGAGCGAGAGGCCGAGGTTGCGCTTCATGTTCTCGGGATAGACGTTCAAGCCGTCCATCAGGCGTGTGAGCAGCCCGAACATGTAATCGAGCAGCGTGCAACTGTCCGGGAAGATGATGCGCTCGACGCTGCTGTGGCTGATGTCGCGCTCGTGCCAGAGGGCGACGTTCTCCAGCGACGCGACGGCGTTGCCGCGCAAAACGCGCGCGAGGCCGGTGAGGCGTTCCCATGTGATGGGATTGCGCTTGTGCGGCATGGCGCTGGAACCCTTCTGGCCTTTGGTGAACGGCTCTTCGGCTTCGAGCACTTCGGTGCGTTGCAGGTGGCGGAACTCGACCGCCCAACGTTCGATGCTCGCGCCAACGAGGGCCAGCGTGGTTTGAAACTCGGCGTGGATGTCGCGCTGCACGACTTGCGTGGCAATGGGCGCGGGACGCACGCCGAGCTTTTTGCAGACGTAGGCTTCCACGCGCGGCGACAGGTGCGCGCTCGTGCCGACGGCGCCGGAGATTTTGCCGACGCTGACGGAATACTTCACGGATTCCAAACGACGGAGGGCGCGTTTGAATTCGTCATACATGAGCGCCATTTTCAGGCCAAAGGTCGTGGGTTCACCGTGGATGCCGTGGCTGCGGCCCATGCAAGGCGTGAACTTGTGTTCTTTAGCGCGGCGGGCGATGACGGGCAGCAGCTTCTTCACGTCCGCGATCAAGATTTCCGCGCTTTGCATCATCTGCACAGCGTAGCAGGTGTCGCCCACGTCGCTGCTGGTGAGGCCGAAATGAAACCAGCGGCTCGCGTTGTCGTTGATGGCTTCGGCAACGGCGGTGGTGAAGCCGATGACGTCGTGGTTGAGAACTTTTTCCAGCTCGCGCTGGCGGGCGACGAGACCGGGCAGGTCGGCAAGCCATTTGTCGCAACCGGCTTTGAGCTTCTGGAAATCCCTGGCCGGTACGACGCCTTCCTTAACGAGGGCTTCGCTGGCGAGCAGTTCGATCTGCAGCCAGATCTTGAGCTTGTTTTCGTCGGTCCAGATGGCCCGCATTTCGGGGCGGGAATAGCGCAAAATCATGCGCACAGGGTATTCCAAGCTGCGAAAGGATTAAACGCAAATCAGCGTGCCGCCAACACCGCAAGCCGCCGACAAAGAAACGCAAGCCACCGGAAGCGGACAGACTCGGCATTCGTTACTGTCAGCACCATGAAATTGAGTCCTACATGTCGCCGGTTTGCCGGTCGGACAAACCACACCCGCGGCTTCACACTGATTGAGTTGCTGGTGGTCATCGCCATCATCGCGATTCTGGCAAGCATGCTTTTGCCGGCGCTGGCCCGGGCCAAGGTCAAGGCCAAGTCCATCAGCAGTCTGAGCAATTTGCGACAACTCGGACTGGGCTTGCAGCTTTACCGCGACGACCACAGCGGGCGTTTTCCTGGTCATTCCCTGCCTCCAGTGGCAGGCGAAGCGCGCGTTCGCTGGGCCGACCTGGTTTTTCCCTACATGCAGAACGTGGAGGTGTATCTCAGCCCGCAGCTTCGGGCGGAGGAGATGAATTACATGAACAAACCGTTTGCGCACACGGCGCCGGGCGGTGTCGAGATACCAGGGCTGACCCGTTACTTCGGTGGCTACGGTTACAACTATCAATATCTGGGTAACACCCGGACACCGGGCGGGATTGCGCCCTTCCACGCTTCGGACAGTTCCATCGCCACCCCGGCCAGCATGGTGGCGTTTGGCGACAGCAAGGGCGCCCGCAAAGGGTCCGCCAGCCTGCCCTACGGAGCGGATGGCTCCGGCGTGTATGTGATTGATCCACCGCTCGGCTCGGTGGACTTGGGTTCGCAGGGCAGCCGGAGAAACAGCGCCGCGCCGGGTTCGGGCAACGCCTATTACGAAGGCGGCAGCGACGGCTCGGACGCGCACCGCGCAACCCCCTCCGACCGTAATGGTGGCCGGGTGAACGTGCTGATGGTGGACGGCCACGCGGTGGCGATGACGCCGAAGGAATTGGACGGGGACAAGGCAGGCACAGGCGCAGTCAACAATGCCTGGTGGAACGGGCGTTTTGATCCCGGTGTCCGGTGAACCAAGGCTCCGGTCAAAAGTCTGATTGGCCGCGACGAACCAAGATGCCTCCTCAGTGCTTCGCCATCTTCTTGCGTGCCGCTTCGAGGATCTTGCGCTCGCGCTCAGTCAGGCTCTGAATGCCGTGCGCGGAGATTTTGTCGAGGATTGGGTCCACTTCTTTGCTAATGAATTCTTCCGAGGGCAGTTCCGGGTCGGTTTCGACGGGCGCGTCGCGCCACGGTCGGTTGCGCACGGAGGCGGCGCGGACCAGTTCGCGTTTACGTTGGCGCGACTCCAGCGGCCGCCAGCGCCGCCAGCGCGCAAACAAACCTTCCCAAGGCAGCGGCACGTAATCGTGATGCCAGCCCAGCCGGACCCACGCGATGCCCGCCAGCAGCCCGCCCAAATGCGCCGCGTGAGCGATACCGCCTCCTCGGGCCGAAGGCACCAGCGTGAAGAACAGCGAAATGCCTCCGGTGATCCAGAGCAGCACGTCGGCGCGAATGGGAATGAAAAAGTTCCAGCGAATCTCACTGGTGGGCAGCAGGCAGACGAAAATGGCGAACATGCCGGACACACCGGCCGAAGCGCCATAGACCGCCGTGCCGTAGTGCATGGGAAAAATCAGCATGAGCAGGCCCTGGAGCAGTCCCCCAATGACGCCGCAACCGAGATAGGCGATGAGGAAGCGGCGGCGGCCCAGCACATTTTCAACGAATCGCGCAAAGAACCAAAGGCCCAGAACGTTGCACAACAGGTGCCACAACCCACCGTGCAGGAATTGAAAAGTCACCAGTTGCCAGACGTAAGCCTGGGTGAAGCACTCGGAGGTCAGGGCCAGCCAGCGCTCGAACAGGGTCTGAAGGTAAGTGTCGTTGATGCACTGAAGCGCGAACACCCCCACCAGCGTGATGATGAGAAGCACCGTCACGGACAACGGTCCTTGGCGATGGTCGTCACGCATGTAATGGCGGTCAGCTAAACCCATGTGCGTTGAAATTAGTCGCGGGCAAGTAAAGTTTCAACGGCCTTTTTGTGGGCCCTGTCGGCGGGACCGCATCTTAGTTGATTGCAGTCCCGCAGGGACGACCGAACATAGCCCACCGATTTATCGGTGGGTGGCTGGGCACCGAGAACAAGCCCCGTCAGGGACGAAAGAAACCAGGCGGGCTTTTCTGCCGTCCCTGCGGGACTTGGCGCTGGCTTTCGCGCAACCAGCGTTAAAACGCTGGGCTATTTCCAAAAAGTCCCTGACGGGACTACAATGAAATGAGATGCATCCTATCGGCGGGACCGCATCCGACGGTGACCAGAGCTTTCATTCATTCTTATCCCCGGCAATCCCGCGCGATTGCATGTGAACTCCATCCTCCCCAGGCAGCATCAATAACGTCCGCAGGTTGGGGCGCAGGCGGGTCATCGTATCAAACCCTTCCTCTCCGACAGTGAGCAACGCCGTGGCCAGCGCGTCGGTTTCCGTGGCCGAGGGCAGCACCGCCACCGCCAGCAGCGCGCGCTTCGCCGGACGACCCGTGCGCGGATCCAACACGTGCCCCAGCATTTGGCCGTCAGCCTCGAAACAGCGTCCCCACGCCGCCGAAACGGACATGGCTTCGTCGCACAGCCGCACGGCGGGTAAAGGCGACTTCCCGTTCGCTACGTTATTAGCCGTGGCCGGTGAGTCTCCAGCTATTCTGAAACTCGCGGGGGGTTGCTCGATGGCAACCTGCCAGCAGTCCCCATCCGGCGGATGGCCTATGGCATAAACGGTACTCGTGCCGCCGTGAATCAAGGCGCTGGTTATGCCCGCATCCCGCAGGAACCCGGCCGCACGTTCGACGGCATAGCCTTTGCCGATGGCGCCCAAATCGAGCATGACCCCCGGGCAGTCAAAGCGTACGGTGCGGCTGGTTTCGTCGAGTTGAACGTGCGCCATGCCGACTTTGGATTGCGCTTCCGCAATCGCTTCCAGTGTCGGCATTTTGCCGCTGCCACCCATGAATCCCCAACAGCGCACCAATGGCGCGATGGTGATGTCAAAGGCGCCGCTCGTTTCCGCGTGCAACCGTTCCGTGTGCTGAAGCAGGGCGAACACCTCCGGCGTGACGCGCACGGATTCGTTGGCGGCGCGGGCGTTGAGTTGGGCGATCTCACTGCCGGCACGATACAGGCTGAGTTGGTTTTCGAGCCGGTCAACTTCGTCGAGCGCTTCCTCGCCGGCGGCGCGCAACGCCACCGGGTTTTCACCGTGCAATACCAACTCAAAGCGAGTTGCCATCGCATGCCGGGCCAGGGTGATGGTTTGCATCGGTTCTCGCAGTGGGTCGCGCGCTTGAGGTTGATCTGATTGGAGGGTGATCAAGCGGAGGGTAGGCTCACGTTATAACTAAAAAGGCCGGACGCACGACGCGCCCGGCCAGTTGAATCAACCCAGCACTAAGACAGCTCGGTCGAGCCGTAAGTCAATGGCTTGACTTCCTTGCCATCGGCCGTGGTCACCTTGCGTGTCTTTTCGTCGAAAAGGCAGGCGATCTTCAAGCGGTCCGACATTTCGGCAAGGGAGATCACCGTTTGCGCACGCACGGCGAGATCAATGCCGCAATTCGGCTGCTTGTTGGCGCGAATGCTGTCCAGCCAGTTCTTGTGATGGACACCGATGTCTTCGACCGGTTTCAGTCCGTCGAGTATTTCGGGATCCATTTCATCCGCGAATTCGCGTTCCGGCAGGAGCTGGATGCGCTCCCCAGCGTTCCCAATGATGAGTGAGGCGTGATGGCCATAGATCGTGAACTCCGGGCTGCGGGCATTGACCGAGCTGCTGGCCAGTACCAGCGAAACCCCGCTGGGGAATTCCACGAGGATTTGGACGTGCTCGGGCACGTCGCGCATCGGCGTTCCGGGCGTGTTCTTGTCCGTGCCCACATTCTTCGTGCCCACGCAGACCACGCGGGACGGGAATTCCGGGTTGCCCGTGGCGAGCATCAATGGGAGCAGGCGGTGCGGAATGAGATCGCCGAGGAGTCCGGCGCAATACGGGTAATATTTGCGCCAGCGGAAATAGTGATCGGGGTTGAACGGGATGCGTTTCTTGACCGGGCCGAGCCACTTTTCCCAGTCGGAGTTGTCGGCCTTGAACTCGGTATCAATCGTGTAGTTCCATTCGCCCTTGGGATTGTTGCGGCAGTAATAGCCCTGGGCCCAAACAAGCTGGCCGATCTTGCCGTCCTGAATCATCTTCGCGGCGGTGTGCCAGGCCTGTGCGGAGCAGCCTTGCGAGCCAACCTGCAGAATCTTCTTGGTCGCCTTGACCTTGTCATACACGGCCATCGCTTCATCCAGGTAGCGGGTCATGGGCTTCTCGCAATAGACGTGCTTGCCGGATTCCATGGCGCCGATGATGGCGTCGGCATGGATCGGGTCGTGGGTGGAGATAACGACGGCGTCAATGTCCTTGCGCTCGATCAGCTTGCGGTAATCGTCGTAGGTTTCCACCTTCGCGTTGGCGTTGTCGCGCAGGATGAAATCCTTCGCCGCGCCAATGCGCTTCTGCCACACGTCGCACACGGCGACCTGCGCCACGTTATTGGCCTGGGCGTTGGATTTCATGATGCGGACATGGGCATTCATGCCCTGCCCGCCCACGCCGATGTAGCCGACGGCGATGCGGTCGTTGGCGCCAAGCACCCGACCGGCGGACGGCGCCTGCCCGTAAAGGGTGTTACGGAAAATTGGTGTCGCGGCCACGGCGGCCGCGGCGGTGGCGGTCGTGCGCAGGAATTGGCGGCGTGTGGATTGGCTGGATGCGGTCTTGTTCGGTTTCATTTCAATTCAACGTTAAATTGTTACTTCTTCCAACAGACGCAAAATAAGCGAGGCAAATTCGGGGCGCAATCAAACAAAACGCTCTGGGGGATTTCCTCCCCGGGCCAGGCTCAGGCTTCCAGCGGCGGCAAAGACTCTCCGTTTCAGGGTTGGATGCACTTCCCGAGGGTATGCCGATTCGTGATTCAGCCTCATTTTCGCTGCCACCACAGCATCAACTCCAACCCGGTGCGGTTGGGATACGAGCGTGGCACCCACTCCTTCAGGAGTTTGAAATATGGAGAGAATCGTACCCATAATTCATCACGTGTCGTGCCAAACGGCGGTCCCTCGGTGTCGGGGATGAGATAATTCACCGCCAGGTAATGACCGCCCGGTTTGAGCCAGTTGAGGACCGCCCGCGTGTAAAGCTCGCGCTCGCCGGGTTGAATCGCGCAGAACAGGGTATGCTCAAAGACCCAGTCAAACGGAAACGGTGGTTCATCCCGCAGGAAATCCGCCTGCCGGAATTCAGCGCCCGATCCGGCGGTTGCCGTTCCATCCCTCCCGCACCTGATTGCGCTGGGAGCGATGTCGTAGCCGTAAGCGCGGAATCCGGCTCTCGCCCATGCACGCACGTCGTGGCCCGTGCCGCAACCCGGCACGCAAACGGTTTCCCCGGGCAACTCATGGTGCGTTGCCAGAAAGTCCACCAAGCCTGGCGAGGGGGCGCCTTTTTCCCAAGGCATGTCGCGCGTCTGATAACGGCGTTCCCAGTCGGCCTGATTCATGAGGGAATCGTGGGCATGACCACTGCGGGGCGGGCAAGCTGGGTTCCGATCAAGCGTCAACTCCTTCATTCGCCTTGATCTGCCCATCCAGCAATTCCACCACCTTGGGCGCGCGCGCGGCTACCGTCGCGTCGTGCGTGGCGATGATCAAAGTCGCATTTCGCTCCGCCTGCAGGCTGCACAGCAACTCGATGATCTCGGCGCCGGTGTGCGAATCGAGATTGCCAGTCGGTTCGTCAGCGAGGATCAATTCCGGTTCGTTGATCAACGCCCGGGCAATGGCGACCCGCTGCTGTTCGCCGCCGGAGAGTTCGTAAGGCTTGTGGTCCACGCGTTCCTTCAGGCCCACGCGCGCCAGCAACTCGCGACCGCGCATTTCCGTCTCCCAGGCCGGGGTGCGCGCCATCCGCGCCGGCAGACACACGTTCTCCAACGCGTCGAGTTCGGGAAACAAATGATAAGCCTGGAACACAAAGCCGATCTTCCGATTGCGCAGCCGCGTCTGCGAGCTTTCCGGCAGGCGGGCGAGGTTCTCGCCGTCAAACCAGATTTCGCCGGCGTCCACCGTATCCAGCCCGCCCAGCAGATGCAGCAGGGTGCTTTTACCCGCGCCGGAGGCTCCGCGCAGCGCGAGGAATTCCCCGCGGCCCACTTCAAGGCTTACCCCGCGCAGGACTTCAAGCGTGCGTTTGCCCATGGTGTAGGTCTTGGTGACGGCGCGGGCGGTGAGGAGTGGTTGAATTCCTTTATTCATGCCGCAACGCCTCCACCGGGTTCATGCGGCTGGCGTGCCACGAGGGAAATGCCGCTGCAAATAAACAAATCAACAGCGATCCGCCGCAGATGATCGCAATGTCGCCGGGCACAATCAGGGCCGGCAGTTGGCTGAAGCCATAGATGGATTCCGGAAACAGTTCAAAGCCAGTGAGCCGTCGCATGAAGCCCAGAAACTCGTTGCGGTAGGTCAGCGCCAACATTCCCAATCCGAAACCGGTCAGCACCCCCAGAATGCTGACAATCAAGCTCTGCCCGAGAAACACCCACATGACCTGGCGGTTGGAGGCGCCGAGGGCTTTGAGCAAACCAATCTCGCGCGTCTTCATCACAATGAATGTGATCAAGGTGCAGGTGATCCCAAACGCCGCCACCAGCACGATGAAGAACAGCAGGTAGAGCATCACGTTCTTCTCGGCCATCACCGCCATCATCAACGGGCTGTCTTCCATCCAGGTCGTCACCCGAAATCCCGGACCCAGGGCGTTGGCCAGTTCCCGCGCGATGGTGTGGGCTTGAAACGGATCCCGCACCGCGACGGTCAGTCCCTGGACCGAGTCGCCCGCCTCGAGGTCGTACAGCGCCTGCGCGTTCTCCAGGGAGGCGATCACAAACAACGCGTTGAATTCATAGTAGCCCGCGTCGAAGACGCCACGGATTTCGTATTCGTCAGGCAGGATGTTCACCTCCCCCTCGCGGCCCCGGTTTTCCCGCATTTTCTTAAGCTCCTGGGGCGAGAGAATCGAAACCCGGTCGCCCACGCGCACTTCCATGTTCTCCGCGAAATTCCGGCCCACCACCAGACCGCGCCCGCTGACATCAAACTCGCCGGCCACGATATTCGTGGTCAAAGTACTCACGGTAGCTTCCGTTTCCGGGTCCACGCCGCGCACGAAGGGCGCGAGCACGAGCGGCTGGCCAAACTCAGGCTGTGTCTCCACCAACACTTGGGCCAGGACGAACGGCGCCACTCCGGTGACGTTGCGATTCGCCGCCACTGCTTCCATCACGGTCGGGTAGTTGGTCATGGTCTGGCCCCGCGCGACCACCTTCAGATGGGCGTTGAAGCCGAACACTTTCTCCCGCAGTTCAAAATCGAATCCGCTCATCACGCTGATGACGATGATGAGCACCGCCACCCCGAGCATGACGCCGATGATGGAGATGACCGTGATGACAGAAACGAACGTCCGTTTGGGCCGCAGGTAACGCAGGGCCAGCAGAAGTTCAAACGGCAGTCGCGACATGCGCGGCAGGCTAGGCACGCGGCCAGGGCGTGTCAATGAACGAGGAATCGCTGAACCCGATCGGCGACTGTTTCCGCCGACCGCCATGGAAGTAACGCCTGAGTTTCGCCTGGGAACAGTGCTGGCGGCCCTGGCGCGCAGAGTTGCACTCTGCCCGTATCCCGGAATTGCATACCGCAGCCCCTCCAACCAACCCAGCGCGCTTCAAGCCGCCGGATGCCCAGCCGAGCGCAGCTCGGTGATAGAGCAGACTGCAAGTTGCGCTACAGGGTTTGGCGTTCGTCCTCATTCGGAGATGCACCTGGCGAAAAGCGAGAGGGATTTTCACTGTTGCTACCGAAAGGGCTGGCGGAATAGCCTGGGCCCGCTCCGAAGTAGGGCTGACCACCATGAATCCCGCCCGCGCGCTCGAAAAGGTGACTGTGGTGTTCTGCTGGGTGACTTCGTTATGCCTGCGCGTTCAGGTTGCCGCGGCCACAGCAGACAACAGCCCTCAACTCCCAACCGCCAGCCCTCCACTCGTCCCCGAGCAACTGGGTGAATCGCCACCGATGTTCGTTGAGCACAATAGCCAACAGGCGGATCGGCGCAGTCAAGTTGCTGCGGCCGGAGCGGAGTGCCAGGGCGACGGCTTGGCGGTCACAGCAACCACGGAAGGCGCGCGGCTGCGCTGTGTATTTCAACG
>JAANMV010000475.1_pt1 | contig 49490 bp, 49 predicted proteins | sample 7279661 | NCBI WGS metagenome assembly JAANMV01 (sample SAMN14094540, study PRJNA606508) | bioreactor metagenome | isolation source: A lab-scale SPAN reactor treating ammonium-rich wastewater day 121 | place: Ireland: Galway | collected 2017-05-16
CCGGGTGTTTCCGCTGAGATCAAGGGGTAGTCCATGTGTTCTCCTTCAATCGATGCGTGCACGAATCTAACACTCAACTTCCATTGATTCTTATGCCATGGCTTGGCGATCAAATAGGATCTCCGCAAATATCTCGCTTGCCAGCGGGATTATACGTATTTTCTATTCGGGATTTAGAATAAGAAAAAGACCCACCTAAATGAGTCTTCTTCTCTCTCATATGCCTCGATTTAGCTGTCGGGGCTTTTTATTTTTCCTGCTCCCCGACTAGTTCAACACTAATGCTCCTCTGTCGTAACATTTCCAAAACCTGTTCCTCCGACACGCGAGGATTCTCGACATTAGGCGGAAGACCAGAGAGCAACATCAGCGGAGCCGTGCTGGCGTAAACGTGATAGTACATAGACGGTGCGTGATGGACCACTCCCGAGTGAACGAAACTGGTATCGGTTGTATGCCACAGGTACCAGTAAGGACCACCGAAGACCTGGGAGAAGAACAACAGGTACTCCGTAGCCGTGACGGAGCACTCGCCGATTGATTGACTGACTGGATCCCACGAGAGCCTCGCGTCCTGCCCCTGTGTTTGAATCACCACCTGTGGGGCGTCCGGAGTTCTGGTCTGACTTCCAGACAGCGGAATCCTCACGTTACCACCGATGGCATTGACAGCATCAGTTTGCATTCGCAAGGTATCGCAATGGTTTCCTTCCGCTTGCGGATCATAAGTCAGCGTTACGTTGTACGAGCTCATTTGCCCCGGAGCTAGCGCGAAGAACGGCGGGCAGTTGTGAAACAGGTTAAAATGGATTCCACTGACCGGTTCAGGAGCAAACACGACGATGTTCTCACTGCCAAAGTTTTTCATCCGGTAAAGAGCCGTCGAGGTTTCCGGGCATTCGCGCGTTCCGGCATTCCACGACAAGATCGGGGTGGCTGGTTGGCTTTGCAGAACCAATGCCAGATAGCCCTGCGACGAAACGATGCTGAAATCGGCACTGGAACTGTCTTCGTAGATGTCACCAATTGCGCTAATACGAATCCGGCAGCTATCTGAAAGAGGATCGTTTACAAACACCGGTTCTTCACCATCGTTCACCACATCATCCAGCAGAAGCTCCCACTCATCCAGTGGGTAATGCCGGTTCAGTTCGATACGAAGCAGATTAGTGACGCCATATCCCGACCATCGCACGGTGTCAGTTTGAAATACGTGCCACTCTTCACCACCATCGGGTGAAAGCAATCGAAGTCTTGGACCATCGTATGCAAAAGCTCCCATGTCGGCAATGGTGCCGTCTGGATCCAACTGAGAAGACGGATTCCCTACGTCAATGCAGGGCGAATTCCACAGCAGATGATGATTGCCATTCTCTGCATCAACGAACATTGGATTGGCATCAATGTTTCCTGCGCCAGGATATCCACCCTGGATGTCGGAATATGTAACGGACAGATCACCCAAAATGCTTGGACTCGAAGGTGCAGTGTTTCCCCACACGATAGTGTTGATAATACTAGCCGACACCCCTGACGATGAAATGCCCCCGCCCGAGCCGTTAGCATTATTACCAAAGACAATGCAATTAATGAAAGTGAGCGGATTGAAGTGGAATTGAATCCCTCCACCAGTTGTTTCGGCAAAGTTGTTGCTGATAACACATTTTGTGAGTATGGCTGTTGAATATGATGCCCCTATTCCACCTGCGTCATAAGCCGACCAATTCGAGTCAATCGCACATTCGGTCAATTGGGGCGAGCCGTAATAGAAAAAAAGTCCGGCGCTGCCACCCCCAGGTCCTGACGTTGTGTTGTGCGAGATCTCACATCTCAAAAAAGTTGGAGCACCGTAAGCCGTAAAGACACCTCCTACGGCAGTGGCAGAGTTGTGTTCAATCGCACAGTCGGTAAACGACGCTGTCGAACTGCCGCAATACACACCGGCGCCCCAGCCTCCGCTGGCTTGGTTATGCCTGATTGCACAGTGCACCAGTCTCGGCGAACAGCTTTCTATGCTGACTCCGCCGTGGTCTGAGCTGAGCACACGCTCAATTACGCAATAGCTCAAGTCACTTGCGTCACTTCCAGCGTTGAATCGGATTCCATCCCACTTGGATTCCTCGGTCGGAAACGCCCGTGTGAACACAATCGAATCCTGCTCTGTTCCGATTGCTTGAAGATTACCGTTTACGTTGAACTTGTAGTGTCCGGTAAACAGCACTTCCACGCCCGGCTGAATCTCCAACGTCTGCCCTGCCGGAACGTTTACATCACAGGTCACATAGTACGGCGATCCAGTCGTATCCCAAACGCCGGAGATATCGCCGCACACATTCGTTCCCGGTAGTGGATCAACACGGAAATAGTCGAAATCGGCAGGCGGGAAACTCGTGTCCCAAGCCTCAGCCCACATTCCAATCCGCGTGATACCTCCCGAGGTCAGGTTCCTATCAAAGGTGGCGACGAACTGCCATGTAACCGAATCCGGACTCGCATAAAAACTATAGGTGTTCTGACGCTTCTCGACCCGAACAAAGACCGTAAACCAAGGAGCCGGAATATCGGCGTAGGTGAACGAGCCATCGAGCTCTGAATGAACTCTGACCACGGGACCATTTGTGACTCCATGATCGAGAAAGACAGCACTAAGACAACTGTTATCGTCAAGATAGACCAGGAGACCTGCAGATGCCCCATAGGCGACAGCCTGCTGAAACTTGATCTCAGCGACAAGATTGATGTTTGACAATGACCGTAGCACGAGGTTTTCGGCGTTGTCAAGAGGGCTGCCGTGGATGCTGCCTAATGGAATAATTCTCATCCACCCAGGTCTTTCAGTCAAACTCCATTGACTCGTATCCTCACGAATCCAGTACCAGCATGAATCCAGTTCGGGATTGTCAAAGTTGTCAATGAATGGGAGGGGTGTAGGATCACATGGTTCCTGTGACGTGAAGTAGGAAATGTCATATACGCTGATTCCGCCCACCCATTCTGTTACGAAGGCATAATCTCCGTTGATTTCCAGGCATTGTGCGTAGCCTGATCCGTCATAATATCCAGCTTCCCAAGGGGAGGATGGGTTCGAAATATCTATGATCCTTATTCCACCGTCATAATCAGTTATGAAAGCAAAATTCCCGCGTACTCTTACATCTCTGGTAGATCCACCTGTGTCAAAATACCCAATTCCCATAGGCTCCGAAGGATTAGAAATATCAATGATTCGTAATCCGCTGCTTCCGTCAGCTACAAAGGCGTAATCTCCTTGAATCGCAACGTTATATGCATCACCTGGCGTATCCACACTTCCTATTTCTTCTGGTAACAAAGGATTTGTTACATCGATTACATGAAATCCGGCACTTCCTCGCGCGAGATAGACATAGTTATTCTCTATGGTCAAGCCAAGAACACCACCCGACACACCGGCTACATCCGTGGGGTTCATGGGGTCAGATACATCTATTATCCGCAATCCTAAATTTGCATCTGCCAAATAGGCATAGTTGCCGTGAACCGCAACTCCAATGGCATATTCAGGTGTTTCAAGATATCCTACTTCCGACATCCAATATGGATCTGAAACATCTATGATCCTGAAACTATTATTGTCGGCAACATAGGCGTAGCTACCTGAAACTGCAACATCTAAGGCTTCATGCGGCGTGTCGTATGATCCAATTTCGACAAGTGAATCTGGATTCAAAATGTCCAAGATGCGAATGCCCGCATAATAGTATGCACCATACAACTTCTCGCCTACAATCGAAAGCCCCTTAACTGCATTTGGCTGCGAAATATAATAGCCACCCACTTTGCGAATGTTCAGACTATCTTGCGCAGCAGCAAATGATACAAGCATCAAAATGAGAAAACCAATCAGTATCTTCTTCATCTTTTCAACCTCTGAAAGACTTGTTCACGAGTGAGGTGGGCGGAGGTGTCGGGGATCATTTGCGCGTAGCCACAAGGCAACATATGTGTCAACTTCATAGAACATCATGTCAGCGAATTGAACGACACCTTAGTGATGTAGCACGTGTCCAGTGCGTAGCCGGTAATCGGCAGCGGTCTTTAGTTAAACAAACGAGCGAACCCTGCCACTGGAATCAGCGGAGAATTCGCTCGTCGAAGGTGCCGCCACAGGGTGAATCCACGGCTGTGTTATTTTATTCAAAAATATAATCAGTTTCGGCAGCAAAAGCAATGATTCCACAGAGTCACAGAAAGATTTCTGCCGGGTCAGCGATATTTATACTGGTCATAATATTCCTGTCGAGGTCTTATTATGGCTAAAGAAAAGCCCACGATCCCGCCATGGGCTTTTCCTGTCCCGACAGCTAGCGTTTCGATTTTCTGTGGGGCAACACAGAGCACGTGGTATTTGCCACGGTGCAGACGGTTCGTACCGCATTACAGATGCACCTACTGTTCATCTTCGGGCTCCTTCCTCTCATCGAACGCCTCGCATGCCGCAAGAACTCCTGTGGCAACCGCCGTCGCAATGAGGATTATTTCTTTCTTGTTCATAGTCTCCTTGGTTATTGTCTTTCGTTAATGCGCTGATCAACCATCGCGATGATCTCGTCAAATTCAACATCAAGCATTTCGCAGAGTGCCTGAATACAAGAGTCTCTGACGGCATCAGCACAGATATTGCCGTTGTCCTGCCAGTCACACATCAAGGCATCCAGTAGAACATCAGCGAGTTTTTGGTCTTGTTCGTTCATGATCAGTCCGCAATCATCGCATGCGTCGCCAGATCAAGAACCACCCGGCGCGGAATCGATTCACCGCAGACATACCGCTTGATATGCGAGCAGATTATACTCCCGGCCATCAGCGGAGTATAGCAGACGGTTCTGGCGGTGCAGGGATCCTGATGGGCTTGATCATCTGGGACAATGGACTGCGAGTAGGCAATTCGGTCATCGCGCATCTGCGGTCGCACCGCCCAGACCATCAGCGTTTCCAATCCCATGCGGGCATCGAGATAGAGCTTGACTTCAGATCTTTCGCGGACCGACTTCCAGATCGTCGCCCGTGACGCCATCGAATCCACCGCGCTGATCACGACTTCTGCTAATGGCTGATCAGTGTATCTGGCAGCCGTGGCATTGGGTGTATGACCACCGTAGGATGCCATCAGACTTATAAATGCACTAGCTTTCAGGCTTCCGATGTCATCATCTGCATACATCTGATTCGACCAATTGTGGCTTTCCACAAAGTCGGCATCGAAAGCTTGTAGTCCAACGACACCCATCTTGCCCAAATACAATCCCGTGATCGACCCGATAGATCCGAGCCCGATCAGGGTAACTCCCAAACGGCTCAGCTTGCCTGCATCGAGGACATCCTGCTGGCGGAGGAAATGGTCGTTTTGCATAGGGCTCCTTAGAAGGGTTGTTCTTCAAATTCGTCACGTCCCCATCCTAACCAGTCCAGTTCCTCCTCCAGCTCATCCTGCGTCAGGGCTCCGCGTTCATGTGCACTATGCAAATCATGCCGCTGCTCGATTTCAACGACTCGGTGTTTACCAGCGCCCCATGTGTGTTCGGTTACCTTTGCCTTGAACTCGTCAAAGCATGCTTTCGCCAGGGACTCCGGTAGTGGAGAATACACTTCCCACGCTACATCTGTAACGAACAAATGACAAGGGTGGTATTGATCCAGCCTGCACATGGAATCACGTTTTTTGTTAACCACGAGGGACACCAGCCATTCGCCGTTTGCCAAGCCCGTGATGCATTCATCATCGGTGCTCGACCAGAATACAGACATCTGACCATGCGAATGTATCCAGCATCGCAGCTTTCGAGAATCGATGCCTGCCTTTTCCAAATCAATGATCAATTGCGCGATTGCAGCTGGATCCATAGTCGTTTCGTCAGAAGTACAGTTTTGCTTCACCAGTAACATGTCTGTTACGCGTAGAGCGGTGACCATTCCCGTTTGGTCATCACGAATTTCATCCACCAGTCCCAATGCGGAGACTTCGCCCTTTGCGAGATCCACCCACTGCCAGAACTTCTGCATGGCGATTGCATCCACCTGGATCTTGATTCCCAGTTGAATGGGATCACGCGGCTTCTTCGACCAGTTCATGGGTCTCCTCGCTTTCTTCCTGTGGACGGTTAGGGCAATTCTCTTCATCGTGGTCATCGTATTGCTGACAATGTTCGCACCACCAGCAGGAATCGCATTCTGAAATATCATGACCGTAATCGTCGCACCAGCTGCAATAAGGTTCGTCGTCTTCCGACTCATCTTCCCAATCAGGATTCCACCGTTCAATCTTTTGGAAGGGATCTGATGCATTGTATGATGCGAGAAACTGATGCACCAGCTGAAACAGTCCGAACAGATCGAGCTCGCCAGCCAGTCGCGAAACCAAGTGCCCGCATGATCCCCAGCAGATGTTACTCTTGTCATCGGTGACATGCGGGTGAACATAACCATTTCGCTCTGTGCCGCCGCTGATGAATACTTTACCCTGACGGAGATTTACTTCCACTTCGTAGTTGTCGAAGTGATACGTATAACCGTCGTAGTCGATATCAATCGGGTGCGTTGTGCCTATGATGGATTCGCCATCGATGTGAAATCCTGTATACAACGCAGGGACAAGTTTGGTCAGGTCGCAGAATGTTCTATTCGCCCTGTGGCATATCCATTCCGGACTGCGTTCAAACATCCTTAGCACTTGCCGGTCGGATTCAAGCTTACGGGATAATTGCATCACCTGGAGACAGAGTCTCTCGAGTTCGTAGCTGTCATCCCGAATGGAAGACTGCAACTCCCGACGTCGTTCCTGTACGCACGATGTAATGCTCTCGATCAGCGCGTCACGTTGTTCATGTCTGCAACTGCGACACATTTTTGGAAGATGCTGGTCAATCAGCCTGCGTGCAAGGTCGAATCTGTCCTCCTGCAGATGCCACATAAACATCACCAACCAGTTCGATCCAAGTCGTGCAACAGGAGTTTCATCCACAACGAACAGGTCGCCTGTCAATGTTTTGGATGTTTCACGAGCATCTTCCGCGCTGCTTGGCAGCACAACGGCGATTCCGCTGCGATTCCATTCCCGGACCTGCCAAGCACAGGTGAACAACTCAATCGGCACATGAAACTTCGTCGCATAGAACGCCGTTAGCGTTTCGATTTGTTTGATCATCGCCAGTTCCTTTGGGAGCAAAAGGGCTGCAGCAATGTTGCCACAGCCCCTTCACTTACTGAAAACCACGTAGGACAGGTGGTCTTCAGATTCCCCCTTTAACCTGCGGCACCAAGGTCAGCACGCTGCCGTCCTGCAGAATGTCAGTGTCGAAAGCGGGCGATCCGTTCACGTGACGCGTGTAACTGGAATCCTTCGGAAAGCCCGATTGCGTAATCGCCGCTTCGACGGTTGTGCCTTCACCAACTTCGATTTCCTTGGCGGCTCGACCTAGACAGAGTACTTTGATTTTCAAGGGAGACTCCTTTGTAGTTATGGCTTGCTTGTTTGGACGGTTCATTGGCAATCGTCCGACTTGGTTCTTATTCCACAGACTTCTTGGAAATGTCACGGGCAAATCGTATATTCAGGTCCGCAGGTTCAAAACCATCCGTTGATACTTCGGAGTCAAGAATGCCACGTGGCCCACAGATAAATTGGAAAGACCGAAAACCCAGGCGGAGGATCGTACCGAAAGAATGCAAGGGTAAACGGTTCACGCCTTTCTACGTGTCAATATACACGCACGCCAGGCCTTTCTATCTGGGCCCGCCACTTGATCCTGAAGAGTGCTTCATTCCTGAATGTCCAAATCCGTTTCCTGACAAGATCGATTTTGCTGAATGGGTGGCTGTCGATTCAATGGGGGGGGAGGAAGGAGATCCATCGACGTTCCAGGTCGACTACGCATGGTTTCGGGACGTCATCGAATCTGCGGAAACTTATGAGATGATTGTGACGCAGGCTGCAGACCATATTATTGAGACCACGGAAGAGATGATGCGAATTAAATTAACCAGGGAGATCGCTAAGCTCGTGATACCTTTGTTCCTGGAAAAGCTCACGGCTCGCCGAATCCTGCTCTGGTGCTTCCGGACCCGTGGCACGGTTAAAGAGGTTGGAAAGTACTTATCATACGCAAAAGGGAAAGACGACACGTTTCCGGGATTGCGGACACTGATACTCCGCGTTGGCCTGACTGTGCCTGCGGTCATGGATCCAATCCGTGCTCATGAAGTTTTTGAAACTGAAAAGGAGTGGTTGCAAATTACATAGAGAGTGACGACGTGTTTTGCGCACGTTTGAGAAGCCCGGCAATCGCCGGGTTTTTTGTTGTTGGAGGCTGCCTCTGTTTCAGGGTAGCTCTGCAACACAGTTTTTTTGGTCCCTAGACCGTAGAAGTCAGGCATTCGCGGTTAGAGGTTATTAGATTGTTTTCGTTTAGTCGTTGCAATTGCCAACGCACACGAGAACACTGTGTGGACGTGTCAAATCAGCAACGATCGGACGGGGTAAGTCATCATAATTCTGGTCGAACTTCCAGATGAAGTTCAGGTGATCAGAATAGTGGCGAGGGCGCTACCTGCCTAATTGCAAAGTGAGCGGGCGCAGTCGGTCTGCGGCAGATATATAAGGAGAGTAACATGTGAACCAAAAGAAGTTGGTTTCGATCGCCGAGGTGGCAAGGGAATACGGTGTAGTGGATACGTCAGGCATTGAAAGCCTCGCCCGATCGAGCGATTGCCTGGAACACATCGCTGGCATTCCGCACATCTACCTCGCAGCGTTTCGCCGAGCCTACAAGAATGCCCTGCGCGCTGCGGCGGAAGCCCACGTTGTCACTTCCAGCAAACCTGCCAAGGAGGTTCCAGAACAGACGCGCATCAAAATGAAGCTCGGGAAAATTCCCGGCCGCATTAAGAAGCTGGAAAATGACCTGAAGCAGGCTAGCATCGATGCGTCCACGCATGCGTTGCTTTTCAAGCGAGCGGAAGCAACGCGCCGTGTTGCGGAACTCACAGGCATGATCCGGGAGCAGAAGGCTCTGCAACAAGAGCTCGAAGCGAGACTTGACGAGCTGATCGCACGACAGGCAACTAAGAGAGATGCCGAATCGAGCGCGCCCACAGCTAAGCCGCCCAAGGAGGAATAGTCATGTTTTACATGATTTCCAACGGTTGTCGTGCGCCACCCCGAGAATGATGAGCAAATACCCGGGGCATTTTGAACTATTGGATGCGGACCGACTCCCGCAGGGTATGTTGTTGGCGTTTCGGGTCGAATCAGTGCTTGCTATTCAGAAGACTGGAAACGCATATTTGTGGACCACGTCCCGATTCATGGCGTGGCGGACTGCAACGGTTGCAGCAAAATTGTCTGAAAGAGGCTTTTATGGAAAAGGTTGAAACTCCGCGCGGCGATCATAACGTCGCCGAAGACGAAATCGAAGAATCTGTCGGCCAAGACATGGCCGAGGAACTTGCCGATGACGTTGAAGATGAACTTGACAACGACGATGATGACGATGACGATGACGATGACGACGATGACGATGATGACGATGACGACGATGACGATGACGATGACGATAGCTCGTTGCCGGATGTGGGTGAGAGCGTGAAGTCGGGTCCGGTCAAGGTCAAACCCGCAAAGGTGACGCGTCGTGTGCGCCAATGGGACGAGGGGCGCTTGCACTTGCGAACGATCAAGCGTCTCCCGACCAAGATCGCGGAGCTGAAAGACGAGATCGGTGAGAAGGAGGAAACGTTGGCTAAGGCGAAAGATCTTGCCGTCCGTTTCGTTACGAAGCGCGAGCTTGATGGACTCAAGGCGGAATTGGTTGAAATTGAGGCTGATTACGAGACCTCGGTCGCCTACATCAAGAAGTATCTCGGCGAGACGGACGAATAGCCGTCGAAGGTGCAACGCAGGGCGGCGAGCCGCGGCACCGCCCTGCAAGCACCGGAGGATGCGCGGCAGAATATGGAATCAGATAATAGTAAGAAAATGAATCCCTTCAACCTCAAATTCAAATCCAAGGAGGATGTAATTCAGGTGGATGCCCAATCGATCGGTATGCATTCTACGGCCGTTCGAAACCCTGTTGTACCGGACCACCGAACGTTTTTGACGTCGCGTGAACTCGCGGCATACCTTCGGGTATCGCTATCGACGATCAGGAACCGAGTGAAAGAAGGTTCCATCCCGTTTGCGAAGGTCTATGGGAAGCTGTTGTTTGACCTTGCTGAGATCAATGCATGGGTCACGGAGCAACGGGAGATGGATCGGATGGTGAGACGGGCGACCGCGAACAAAACGAATCGCCGTCAGAGGCATCAGACGTCGGAACTGCCGGTCGTCTTCACGCTGGACTAAGAGCGAGCCTCGGCGACAACCCGGGGCTTTCTTTTGTCCGCCATGCGCATTGTAGTAATGATCATATTCGTCAGTCATAGGAAAGTTAACGATGAGCACAATTTCATGGCCAAGATTTATCGCCGATACGTGATCGATCCGAAATCGAAGAAACGTGTTCTTGGGAAGGTGTGGTGGGTGTCCTACCAGGAGAACGGCCTTCAGAAGCAGCGGTCCCTGCAGGTGACGGAACAACGCATTGCCGAGATGATGAAGGCGGATATCGAGAAAAGCATCGAGCGCGGGCGGGCCGGTCTTCCGCAAAGTCATGCGGACACGCATCAGGTATTCGTGGAATTCCGCGATTCGGTCATTAAGAAGAAGTCACCGAGTTATGCGAAACGCATGTTCCAACTGCTGAAACCATTCTGGGCATATCTTCAGAAGAAGCATCTGACCAACCTGGTCAACGTAACGGTGCATGACGTCGAGCAGCATCTTGAAGCGCGACACAAAAAGCTCGCGGATAAGACGTGGAACGACGAGCTTGGTGTAATCAACCAGTTCTTCCGCTTCGCCGTTGACCGCGATTACCTCGCTCGCAATCCCGCCGCTAAGATCCAAAAACGGCGTGTTGTCCGGCATTCGATAGAAATATTTACGCCGACGGAAATCGAGTTGATCTTCAAGTATGCAGATAAGGGGTCGACAGATTTCTACCGTGCGTTGTTGTTAACCGGAATGCGTTTGGGAGAAGCACGGTACCTCCGGTGGACTGACGTGGATTTGACGGCCGGCCAGGAGCACATCAAAGTTCGGAGCACTGCCGTGCATCAAACCAAGACTCGCCGGGACCGTGTCGTGCCGCTTTGCAATGAGGCAGTGGGACTATTCAACCGTATGCGACAAACGCGAAGAAGCACGAGCCCGTTCGTGTTTCCGGGACGGAAAGGCGGACCGAGGGGGGAAAATCGGAATACCTGGGTGGATTGTCTGCATCGGATTGAACGAGAGACCGGTGTGAGGATCCATAAGGGAAAGAACCGGACGGGGCTACATCTCTTCCGGCACACGTTTGCATCATACGCGGTAGCCGCCGGCATCAGCGTTCGTGTCGTCCAGCAATGGCTCGGGCACAGCACAATTCTGATGACCGAACGGTACACAAACCTATTGCCGAACCAGTTGCATGATCCGATCTCGCGGCTCACTTTCGGGATTGAATCACCATCTGGACGGGGGAAAGGGGGCGGTCAATGACGCCACGGACAGTGGTGTCGGGTGCAAGCGAAGGCACTCCGCACCAACCGCCGACAAGACAAATACAAGACAGTGTACATCTGGACAACGAAAGTCCAAACAAAAGCCCCTGTTAACAATGAAGTTAGCAGGGGCTTTTTAGTGGAGACGGCGGGAATCGAAAAAACAGTCTACTTTCTGAACAGCATTCTAACAGAAAAATAAACAGATTCTTAAGCTGGTCTGACGTGGGTTAGCTTTTCTACCTAAGTTCAATATTTAGCATTCGACTTCAACCCGCTTTAGCACATTTTTAGCACAGGCAAATGGGCGGGATTTCGTCACGAAGCACGGATGTCTTGTACCCTTGTTGGGCAAGCGCAAGTGGCACAGAATCGGGGTCAAATATGAACGGTCAGGCATATGTCTGGACCATCGATGTTCGGATCATTCTCCGGTGCTTTCCGGGTGGTTACCAATACCTGCGAAGGCCATTAGCGGATCGTAGTCACCTTGGTCTGCCGCACGCAAAGCTGATATGTATTGCTTGCGTCGCTCGCCCATGGACTGAAGGTCGTGGCCACCGGACCAGTCAATTGGCGTCTCCTTGTACAGCTTGGTCAAAACGGCATCCGCCATGATACGTGCCAGGCGGCCGTTTCCATTTGGGAACGGATGAACCGAGACAAGTCGATGATGAAATCGCACTGCAGCCTCTTTGGGCCTGTAGGTCTCATTGTCTATCCAGTAGCGCATGTCATCAAGCAGCATTCGCAATTGAACGGAGATTTGCCGCGGATCAACGCCAATGTTCTTTTCTGTGGTCCTGAACGAACCTGCCCACTTCCAGACTTCTCCGAAAAGGCGCTTGTGGAGATTCCGAATGTAGACCTCATTCAGAATGTCCGTATCCTTGCTCTTCGCAAGCCACTGCAAACCGCTTTGGATATTGGCCTGTTCCAGATGATCCAGTTCACCACGGGTGGTGATGTGCTCGAATTTTAGACCTTCTAGCTCGTCCGGATCGAGCGGTGTCGCGCCTTCGGGATACTCTATCATCTCAAATCTCGTCGTCCCATAGACGGCTAGATTGATTCTTGATCAGTTCTTGCTGCAGTCTCTCGATTTCGGATTCTGACTGCTTCTGCGAGAGATTCTGTGCTTCGAGAGCCATGTGCTTGCCAGCATGTTCGACGATACGCTTTGCTTTTAGTCGGGCTCGGCTTGCAAGTATCTCATCTATGCTCGTGTCCGGGACGATGGCGTACACGAAACGGCATCCCATCGTGCCTGCGAGATCTTGCATGGTCTTGATGGTCACGTTGCCTGTCAATTCCATCTTTTCGATCTTTGAGATGTTCGCACGCGTCACATTAAGCCGTCTTGCCAGCTGAGCCGCAGACATACCAAGCGCTCGGCGGACGGTGCGAAGCCAACCTTCGCGCGGTAGTTCAGTCCCACGGGCATTCTTGGCAGATCGACTGACGATGCCCGCGTACTGCTCTCTTACGATTCCTTTGATAGCCATTGTATACCAATTGGTTGACTCTTGTATCTAAACAGTCAACCAAAATATATACAAAATATTATCCAATGTCAATCAATAAGTATACGTTCTTTCATCGTGCGAGATACAAACTGACGATGTTATGCGCATAAGTATATTGTATACAGCGTGTTAATCTCGTATCATTGGGTCTGTTCGGTTTGCGCTGTCGACCAGACCTGTGGCATTCCTCATGTTTGCTTGGAGTACGTCCCCATAGATTGCCCAGCGTCTGTTCACAACAACGACCAGACGAACTTCGCAGCTTGTTCCAAATACTCCGGTTTCACCCACCTAGTCGGACTGCGTTGAATCGAAATCTTGCCGTCAAAGTCTCCGAAAATCGATTGCATCTCGGGGGATAGCACTTTCAACGGGCGCCCGTCCTTCGTTCTTCCCTCGGCGCTGATCTTAACCGCCTTCTTCAGCAACTTGCTGGCGGTTCCACCCTTGACTAGAACAAGTCTCTCACGCTGATTTTGGTAAACTCGCTCATGGCGGACATGGAAATTCGCCGCGAAGTGCTGCTTCACAACGCTGTCACCCAGTTCGGCAGCAATTCCCGCGACTTCTACAACGAAATAGCCAAACAGGTAAAGCGCTGGCGGTGAATCGTGATCCCATCCCTGCAATCCACCGTAGAATACAAGCAAGTCGCCTTTCTCGAGCCTGCGAAGCCCTGCCTTGGGCGGAGTGGGATCACCATAGGTGAAGGTTTCCCATTCAGGGTCGACATGCATGGACTGGCCAGCCATCACCAATCTTCGCCGCTCCGGAAAATACTCCACCAGCAATCGGCCGTGCCGCCCGACAGTATTGCCGTAGGTTCTCTCGTCTTGTCCTTTCGGGTCGGGAATCGGAATGAACTCGAAACTGCCATTCTGGAACAACGGACCGTGCATCCCACCTGATCCCGTATCGATACCAACTCTAAGAAGTGCGATCTTCACGGGCTACTTGCAACGTGATTTAGGCGTGACAGGTGTCACGATTTTGCTGGGTACGCAACTAGGTCCCGAACCTGCGATTGGATTTGTAGGCTGAATGGGCCGCCCGATGAGCGTATTGAGTGGAAAACCCAGCCCTTCAATCCATGCCATAAAGTCATTAACGTACTCGTCATTCGCTGCCGACCTATGCCCCTGTGATTGCGGAAAGATGGCAAACATGCCAGCCGGGAGTGCAATCGCACGGTCGCCGAAGTAATAGAAGTGATCCGAAAGCAGAGCATATCCGCCTCGTTGATCCTTGGCCAGTGTCTTCGGGCTGTGGCTGTGCATGTTTGGTCGAGGTGTCGGTGGATCATGCCGGAAATCGAAGATGGAATCGCCGACGCGTCTAACCGGATCATTGCTGCGCGCGTCTGCGAGTTTGATCTTCAGCGAAGCCCTTGTCAGATCGTCGTATTCTTCCAATGTCAATTTACTGGTCACTCGCATGGCGTAGACAAGCCTATTCCGAATACGACCAACTTCTTTGTTTGACGCGGCAACAGCAGCAATCCAATCACCCGGCATAGCTGCCAACCTGATCTTCGGTTTGCAAGTGACAAGCGTACAAACGCCGCCGAAAGGATTCGGTGCGAATCCCGTATCGTGCGTGATGCGATAAGTGAACAGTGTGGGCATTTGCAATTAGTCGATAAGAACTGACGGATTATCTTTATCCCAATCGACATCCGTTGAACGGCAGCGTGGACATCGGATCAAAGCATCAAAGGTGAACTGGCCTCCGCACGCGCAGTGGCCCGCAATCAACTCCACGTATTCATCATACCGTGGGTCTTCTCCGGGATTTTGCGGCCACTTGCCGTCGTACTCGGTTAGGTCATCATAGAAGGAAACGTGCCTCCCCGCACCACATGCGTCGCACAAGAGGAAGTGAAAGGTCATTCCACCACCAACTCTGACTTCAAAGCTGTGTGAACAAGACAGGCATCGTGCTTCGTGGATACTGCCCATTTCTCAATTCAGGAGTTAGTCTCGATCGATTGGAAACTTGCTTTCCGTAACTCTTCGACAATGTGACGAACGGGATTTTCCTGTCCATTGATTGAGAAATCCTTCATCGATACAACATAGGGATGACCTACCATTCCCGGTCCCTCTTGAAGTCCAGGAATAGTCCGTAACCACTCCATTAGGTCGATCTTCTGGCCGTGTTTTAGGCCAATGTAAATCCAATTGTGTTTGTTCCGAATAACGGAGAATTTCGCCACCGTGGCTTTCTGGGAAATCATGCTGAGATTCTTGCGTGATGTGCCCCGCAATGGCCACACACTGGGATCCTTGATGAAGATGACGTTGTCTTTCACGTCCCACACAGCAGGATTAGGCTTCTGAAAGAATGCTTCCACTTCGGTAGTTTGCTTGCGAATGCTGCCGGCCAGGCCATGCTCGAATTCCCCAAGCGCATGATCACCTTCAATCGACATCCGCAGTGATCGTTTCAGCTGTTCTGAGCTTGGGCACTTGCCTCTGCGAACCAACCCTTCAATGGCATCTAGCATTAGCACCCGGTCGGTCTGCTCACCAATCCCGCACACTTCCATCAGGTAGTGAAAGATCGGCCTCGGGATCTCGTGCTGTCCTGGTACGCGCGTCGCGTTCAGATAGGTGTATGGCATTACGGCATCGTCGTGCAGCATCCAAAGCCATTCCATGGTCATACGCACGGCTGTAGTGCGATGGCAGGTTGGTAGCACGATCTTCCAGCGCTGCGGAACGGTCAGGGCAACCGGATAGACTTGTCTCTTCCAAGCCGGAAGATGGTGGTCAATCCAGAGGATATCGCTTCCATGGTCGTACTGTTCTTCCAATGCCTCTGCTGCCTCCCTGGAAAACGGCAAGTCAAAGAGGAATAATCGATGCGCATCCGGCCTGATTGCCCGGATGGTAGTGCCCAACTCCTTGGGATCACGAATTGCGATAACCTGATCAATATCAGAATGTTCATGCAACCATACGGCTGCGGAGGCCAGACCATCCCGGTCGGCGTGGGTGATAATAATGTTACTCATACCCAAAAGATAAGGGGCAGAGCGACAGTTCATGACGAGCTATCTTCTGTGATCTTGCCTGCGTGCTGCGTGCAAGCACTGATCATAGAACTTGCCTATTGACGCACTTGATTTGCTATCAACTCCCGCAAGTGTTTCGATAATACTTTCCCAGGAGTATGGAACTATTCTCAGCTTTCCCGAACCAACCTGCTTTTCAAAATACTCCCACCATGTTGTGAGTTCGCGGATAGCGCTTTCGGCATCAATATCCTTGGCATTGCGAAGTTGTAATTCATAGCTTTCGAAACGCTTTCGAACGCTGGTCATTTTCTGAGATATCTCCAGGTGACGGTTCAGTTGCCCCGTTAGTTTGGCGTGTGGTGCAAAAACATAAAGTACCATTTCCAATGCATCCTTCTCTTGGAGATTGGCGCGAACAGCCGAATATGTCATGCACGTGAGCGTGCGAGACAGTTGGTCATAATCCGGATAGTTGATCGTACCATTCCCAAATCCACTAAGTATCTTTGCCTCTATGACAATGAACTGTTGCGTGTCTGTCCGCAAAGTTATCCCCGCTGTTGTTCTTTCTTGAAGATCAAAATGGCCCACCACCGCGTCGGATGATGTCCTACTCTCGCCAATTCTGTCACCTCGTTTTCGTGAGCGGAATGGCGTTTGAAGCTGACCCTCGGAAAACCACTGAGCGTTCGCTGCGAATCTGAACGGCAAGCAATGAATACCCGACGCCTCTGCAAAAAGTACAAACCGGAGAAGCCATCCTTCATTGTAAATGATGGATAGAGGTAGGTTTTTTTGCGGAACAGCGTCATCTAGCATGCTCTTACAAGCATTCCAAAAGTCTAGCATCTCTTTGTTTCCGATTCTGCGTGATAAAAGACAGTGTACAGGACTACAAATGAGTATCTGTGAGCTTCCGGCGCCACTTCAATCTGTCGTCCTTGAGTTCTCTTTCAATGAGACAACAAGCCTCTTCTCGCTCGCGTTGTATTGTATTTCTATAGTCATTCTTGGCAAGACCCCTCTCGGTGCGAAATGTCTCCTTTTCGATACCAAGCTTGTCGGCTCGTCTAAACAAAGCGTTTTTGTAGGCTTCATACAATTCCTCCCATGTAATACAACCGTCAAATCGATCTAGTATTGATTTGTCTTCAGTATCCACGAGCTCGTTGTAATAACTTGATGACATTAGACCTATCACGACAGGAACTGGCAAGTGAACGTCTTGCTCTATTCTACCGCTTAAGCTGGCAAGGGTGGTTAGTGCCGCCCTGATTCCAAACTGCTTATCCCATTCCAAGTCTGATAACTGAGATTCGTAGAAATGTTGATGTGCTTTCGCCTCGAAGACAATAATGGCATCCTCTGAGAACAGGCAGAGATCGAATGTGCGCTTCTGAGGGAAGAATTGTCGTGACCTCTGTGAAGAACCAACTAAGACCGTTGCTCCTTCAGAAGAAGCGGGAGTACCTATCATCTTGTTGATTTCACCAATCTGCCATTCTGCGAAGATGTCGCGGTAGAAACAGACTTCGTAACCTGCTTCCCACTGCGCGTCTTCTTTGGGCTCGACACATATACTGGGCTTCGCTCCAAGCGTTTTGTTAAGCAATGAGATCATCGGGTAAACGTCGTGACGCATTTCTAGGTACAGCTCCGCACAGTAGACACGTTCTTCCCTGGATATTGTCGCCCATGTTCGATTATTCAGGTATGAAAGACTCATTTGAACTCCAGCTCGTTGTGGCATATGACTACTCGAATTTGTGAAGTGCCCTCATCACCGCCACCATCGCCTCTGTATCCCGCTTGCAATAAGCCCAGAGCTGTTGCCAAATTGACCTTGCTGCATCCGAATCTGTCTTGGCTAGTTCGATCATCTCAAGGTATCGCATAGACGCAGTATTACCATCAGCAATCTCAAGGTCGTCATAACCAAGTTCAGGGACTAGTGCGGGTAGCACATCTTTGATTGAAAAACTGCCATTGAAATCTGGATGATAGACATTGTCTCTTATGATTGCGCAAAGATCAACAAGACGAGCGATAATGTCATCTATTCGGTCGGCAAAGTCCGGAAGCGCTGATGCCATTTCCTTTAGGACCCGCTTTTCGTACGGCGTGTACATGAGAATTGGCGCTGAAGGGAATTGCTCCAATGCCGCTAACAGTTCACTTGCCAGCGGGCGCCTGGGATCGGTATTCTCGGCATGTAGATACCCTTGGTGCGTCGCTGGCTTGTCCACTGAATGCTCGATGTGAACGGAAAACTGAAAAGGCAGTGCCTGAATCGGACTTGTCCCAGCATAGCGTGGGAGAATTGGTGCAAACGTCTCGAAATCAAGGTGGTATCGTGGGAATGGTATACCGGCCAGCGCATCGGCGAGTCCGGGTTCAACAACACATTCACCAGTCTGTAAGGACCTGACCATGCGCTTCTGCGCACCACTGCGGGCTAGATTTTGGGCGGCAAAATCCTGAAGAGTTTCGATACCTTGGTGTATCAGCTTCTGCAACCTGGCTGGGCCGATCCCGGGCACCGAAGACAGCTCATGCGGCTCAGGAATCTCACAGGTGGAACCAAGAAAGGGACACTCGTATGGTGTCCAGCAATGGTTGCCCGGTTTGATCTCCGGAGGATTCTGGGAATCAATGATCAGCAATCCCTCGGTGATCATGTCATCCACAACATGCTCAAGGTCCCGCGCAGCGTCAGAACACTCTTGTTTCTTGAAAAGTCGCTCCAATTGATAGGTCTTGCCGTTGTAAACGTAGGTTCCGTTCAGGTGAACCACGCCAATGCTTCCGAAATCACACGTTTGTCCGACGCTCTCAAGCGACTTCCGCATGACATATGCCTGAATCGCAACATCAAGAACATGTTTGTCCTGTGGATTGCGGACACTCTTGACTTCCCAAAGCTCCCATGAGTCACCTGTGCGAGCAACAAGGTCACAGCGAACCTTTGTTCTACGATACTCGAATGCTGGTTCGAACACCGCTGAAACTGAAGGGTCTGCAATTGCTTCCATCGTATCTCTTGACGCACCCTCATGGTCCCAATACTCGGCTTGTATCAGTCTCCCTTCGGGATACAGGCCGCGAGCAAGTTCCCCCACCGCAGTTCCGCTATCAAATAGAAACTGCGCCTGCGGCGATGGAACTTGAGCTTTGTCACGGCAATGCACTTCATTCCATAGGCGCAAGGGGCACTGATGAAGTGCCATGAGCTTCGATTTGGAAAGATACTGCGGATTGGGGTTCTGTTGCATTTGAATGCGGTGATTAGCCAGTCGTTGTCAGCCTACGCGCTGCGCTTCATGAATCCAAAGTCCCCGCGAAAACGCGAATCATGATCAATCGCTCCAGAATCCTCTTGTCTGGCGGCGCCAACCAAGTCTTCCATGTAAACACAATCGCCTCGCAAAGCGGCTTCGGTTGCAGCCACTTCAACAACGATGGCAATCTGTCCGCCGGTGAAGCCGAAGGATTCTGCAAGATAATTGACGTCGATGTCTTCCGCAAGGGGAATGGTGGGTTTCAAGTGCTTTTGCCAGAGGGCGCGGCGGGCAGTAGCGTCCGGCTTGCCAAACTCAAGTTTCAGGTGGAACCGCCTGCTGAAGGCCTCGTCCATGTTGTCGGTAAGATTGGTGGTTGCGATGACTATCCCACGCATGTTCTCGAGTCCTTCCAGCCACAGAGCCATCATCTGGTTGTACATGCGCTCCGCACCGCTCTTTCCAAACTCACGGCGCTGCAACAGTTGGTCACATTCGTTCAGAAAGAGGATTGGAGGGTTTTCCACGGACCGCACGATGCGGCCATGCAAGTCAAGTAGTCGTCTGACATTCTTCTCGCTGTCGCCAACCCAGCAGTTCAGAAGCTTGCTGATATCCGTGACTAGCAAGGGCCGTCCGACTTGGTTGGCAAGGGCTAGAGCTGTTAGCGTCTTCCCTGTCCCCGAAGGACCATAGAACAGCATGCGCAGCGGAGCTTCATCAAATTCCCCGTCTTTCAGGTCTGACTTTGGCTGGACCAACCCCCATTCCACCAATCGGCCATAGACATCCGGTCGATACCGCAGCGTTGCGCTCCTGAGCGGTGCGAGAATCTTGTCGGGCAGCACCACGTCATCCATGCTCTTCGTCGGACGCACCATAGTCAACAAATCCTGCCTGACGAGAAGCCGATCTAGCGGATCCTGGGAAGCTGTTCTGTCGTGCAAACGATCTATCACATGCGGAGCCAGCTCAACATCCGCGTGACCATTGAGCCGAACAGCGTTGTGTTCTACCTCAATCGCTCCTGTAGCCCTAAGTGTCCCTTGGTAATCTAGAATCGACCTGATCCGATCGACTTGCGCCGGTGAAGAGGCAAGGGCCTCTGTGATGCTTGAAAGCTGCACTGTCTCAAAGTGCGCGTCGGCCCTCAAGAGAAATGCAATAACTTCCGTTGCGAACTCATCGAGACAGTGTTCGGAAACAAAGTCGTCGAAGGGAAATGTGCATTCCGTTGCCTGCCGCCGTTCGAGCATGAGGCGAACATGCGAACGGTAACCGGGATTTTGCCGTGGGTCCTCGTTGCGCGCCATCAAGGGCCGCATGGGCGAGAACTTCGCAGCCTCCTTAAGCTCGGACAGTATTGCGATCCGCCGATACCAGTCTTCCAAGTACGCGTTGTTGTTCGCATAGGGAGCAACATCTCGCTCTACTTGAGGTTCCTCGCCGAGGTCGAGAATGTGATCCAGCAATATTGGAGCAATCTCAAAGTGCAACTCGTAGAGTTCCGCCGGCGACAGAGCGGTCATCATCTCGTGGCGAAAGTTGTCGTCAGAAAGATTGTCACCTTTACGGATGATCAAACCCTGCCGGGTCATGTTCTGAAGCATGTAGGCGCCAACTAGCCGGTCAGATGGTTCCGCAATTGCCGCCTGAATCATCTTCGCGCCGGACAAGAATCCTGCGCCATTGCAGGTTTCGTTGTGCAACGCTGCAAGCGCTAACATCTCCTCATTGCTGCAGGAGAACGGTTCAATCTGTGCCTTAGCCTCCTCAATGGCATGTGCCAAGCCCTCTTGCCCAGGGCTAGAAACTGCGCTGAAAACTAAGTCGATGGCTTTTGATCGTGTGAAATTCACTTCTATTCCGGTAGACATTCTAACCCTCTTTTTGTTTGCTACCGGTAATATAGGCTGTAGAGCGACAATTGATGTCGAGCTGAATCCTGATGACTCATCGCTGGTCAGCGATTATGTCGGCCATTCTAACTTGAACAGGGTTGCTCCGCGAATCTCTGCACAGCCATAATGGCCCCAATCTGACGAAAGCAAGGCAATTTTGCGGAACTGAACTGGGAATTCAGGGTCCAGGGACCGCACCAAATCTCCGTCCCGAAGCTGGTGTACCTGGCTTGTTCCAGCCTCGTCCAGCATCTGGCAGTTTCCCATATGATCGGTAATCCACCACTTGGGTAGCACAACTTCCTGCATCATCTCTCTGGGAATTCCGTGCGTTGTCAACTCATTCACACAATGATTACTTGTTCCAAAGTTGCAACCATCGCAGACACCGATGAACACATCCGGTGCCCAGCGATCCCGTTGGCAAATTGCAGAAAACTGCTCATTGTCGCATCGGATGAAGAGCACTTTCGTCTCATAGGACGATACATCAGGTCGATGACTCGTCCAAGTGATGTCCGCGGTACGCGCTGGAAACCGATCAACTTGATATTCCTGAGCGTTGCTTTGGGTTATGGCCGTTTCCTCGTCCACGTACGATAAGTCCGCGGCAACATCATCATCCTGATGCTCTTCGCCAAGCGCATAGAATCGGTCAAGCAGAATAAACAGGTCAATCTTTGAAATCTGTGACTTCGAGCGCTTGCTCAGGAACTCTGGATGCAGGAACGTGAGTACTTTGGAGTCTTGGCCTGCGGAGGCGTAGAGAGCAATGCACCCAAGGGAACAAGTGTCCTCACATACAAGTTGGGCGAAGTTGCGGTCGTGCCTAACTCGAGGCATGTCTACTGATTATCTGGGATATGTGCCAGGCGGTGTTTCGGTCGAATAACTTGTTACCCTGATGGGATATCATCAGCAATGGTATGTCTTTCCCATTGAGGGAGATTGTATCGCACCCGTTCTTCTGAAACTTTTCACTATCCAGTTTGACAAGCTCGGCATTACCATTTAGATCCTTCATCGTCTTGCTCATCAGGAACTCCACAACATTGACGAAGGAGGTCACTACAATTTGTGGGTCACATGATTTTAGAATCCCTAAAGTAAGCGCAAGTTGTTCGCGAGCGAAGTCGTTGTAAGTGCTATCCATGGTCAGCCCAAGTCTTGATTCTTTCCCGGAAACCTTGTTTCCTTTGCCGCTTGGGAGATTAGTCCATTCTTTGACATCGAATGCCACAGTTCGATGCCAGTATAGCAAATCAAGATGGACCCAATCGTTCAATGTCCCGAATGCAAATTGGGAAGCAAGTTGGAAGGGCTTGAAGTGTGCGATGATCTTGTTCGTTCTCGCCTCATTCACAAGATACGTGATCAATCGAATCTGAGCGTCTTGTCTCTCCTGATCATTTCGTTGCCATTGAAAGGCCTTCTCCATTCGCAAGATTTTTTCATCTTTTGGCGCTTTGCTCTGATCTTTTCCTCGAGGACCAAGGTGTTCTTTCATTTCATTGTCAGTCACGAGATCAAGGCCGATTTCAGCACATAGCCGTCTGATTTCCATCTCTTTTGTATCACGCAGTCTATTGTAAGAATCGACGTGGCCAAATGACGGGTTAAGGCCAAGCGCAACTATAGGAGCATGCAGGTTTGTATTCGAGGGATAAAGGAGCGGAGCAAGGCGACCTACAGTATGACTTTCATACTTTGATTCTCCCCATAGCTTGATGACGTTTTTGTTCAGTTCGGCAATTGTCATGGCATCTCCTTTGTAGTTAAACTGCTTGTTTCGAACGTCGCACAATGTAGCACGCCGTCATATTCGGCCAGCGATCGAGCTGAAATCGGATGCACCGGTTTCCCTGCAAAATCCTGAATTGTTTCAAGCACAATTATGTCTTCGGCTAAATCGTATGTGGGCATTAGAATCTTATCCGGCAAGACCAGGAGGTTAGCGTAACAGCCGATGGCGCTAGTTTCCTTCGTGAAGTAGCGCGCCGATGGGATATTCAGAACCTCGAAGTGTCGCTCCAGTTCTGTCTGTGCCTTTTCGACTGCTCGCTCGTAGCGCGGAGACATTAGTTTGTAACCCAAGGTGCACAGGAGCTTGTCCTCACCTAACAAACAAACCATGCCGTCAGCGTGGCCGATCCAATCATACGGCTCTCGCGGTAAGAGGACAACCTCATCAAGTTCCAATGGTTCAAGCTTGCGTCGCAATTCGTCCTTGGTGAGCTTGTTGTCGGAAATGACCTTGTCGCATAGGATGGCCACTTTGCCATTTGAAACGAAGTTACCCGTTTCCATAACCAAGTCAAGCTTTCTGGCCTCTGGCCAGAACTTCCTGCGGAACTCCTCGACGCCACCTCTAAGATAGGTTTCGCGTCGCCTATGATAGGTCGGGGCGTAGGCCGGTGCAAATACTCCGTGCGGCGCTTCAATAACGCCGAAGTCACGAACCCAGAGGTCGGCCAGATCCGGAATTACCGTCATCTCAATCCCTTGGAACACGCCCGGCCGATTAGAAAGGATGACGATATTCCCCGCTGACTCTAGGTGCGAAAGAATCTCCGCATAAGTCACTTCGACCTTTGTGGTATCGTACAGGCTGGGATTGATTCCCGGGTGAACGAGGAAGTAGGTTTTCTTTTGCATGAAGGTAACCCGCCTGCCCAGCCCGCACCAGAGGATGCTGATGCGGGCCAAGCGTTGGGTTCAACTACTCAATCCGCCCGATCTTCTTGGGGTCAACGACACCCAGTGCGATTTCGAGAAGCCCTTCCGTGCTGCCAATGACACCTCCAGTCGAGGATTCATGAACGAGCAAACGCTCGCGGTAGGACGCCGTTTCTGCAGTCTGGGCCATCCATTCGGCGGCACCAAGCGCAAGGAGGTCTTGATGTAACTTGACTGCAACGGCAAGCTGCGCCTCTTTGGCTTCGGCGATTACTGCTGGCGCCTTGATCTCGACCAGGCGGTCCCGCTGCATCTGCAGCATTTCGATTGCGGCCTCTGCCTTCTCGAGGGCAACGGCATAACCCGCGTGCTGATAGTCAGCAGCGAAGCTCGGGTTGGTCGCAGACATCTTGGTCAGGATCCTCTCCAGAAATCCAAGCCGTTGCGATAGGTCGGTAATCAGCTTTTCGAGTTGATCGGTCTCTGGCATGGCAATAACTCCCTTCAATAATGAAAGTTGATAAAATAGTATATGATTGATCTTCACGATACGGGAATATACGAACGCCGCCTTTATAACGAAACTTGAATAATCAGTCGGTTCAATAAATCTTTGTTCCAGCCGTAAAAGCCCTTGTCAATCAAGGGCTTTTTAAGTTGATGTGGGAGGTCTGATTCCTAAGTCGCGCATCTTGATCTGCAACGTTCGCCGACTAACCTGGATTTCTTTGGCACATTGGGACACGTTCCATGAGTGCTGCGTGAGCATGGCTGTCAGGAAGTGCCGGCAGAATGCTCGTGTTGCAGATCGGTAGTTGGCTCGGACCTTCAGCGGTCCAATTTGGAGATCTTTCGCGTGGTCCGGGGGGGTGTTGTCGTGTTCACGGCCGCAATCTACGACCCCAGAGCGACAATTCCCGTCACACTATGAATAGTGCGCCAGACTGTCCTCCAGCGACAGCCGCAACCTCTCGCGCAAGCTTTTGGGCGACTGCACGACTGCGTGCATGCCCCACCTTAAAATCCAAGCCATTAATTCTTCTGTGATTCCGACTTTCATGGATAAGACAATGCTACCGTTCTTGAGATCGATTATCTCCTGGCTATGATGCCAAGTCCGGCCTTCGATGGATGGGCGAACGGTCTCGTCAAACTTGATTTTCACAACCTCTGGCTTTTCAGACCATATCCCAAACTTGTCCTTCATGAACGTCTTCAGTCTGAAGGCTTGATCTCGCGCGAAGCGTTCATCCGTAGCAGAGATCTTCTCAATTCGCGGTAGTGCCAGATAGATCCAAGACTTGTGATAGGGCTGAAAGACCACTGCATACAAGGACCCAGCGTGCAGTATCAAGCTGTAAGGATGGATTTGGAATCGCTTGCCTCGGTACTTCACCCAGCAGACTTGACGAGTAAGTAACGCCTTGAATAGATCCATCAGTACTTGGCTGAAGGGCTTAATCTCCACTCGGCCAGGTTCATGAAATGAAAAAGTATCTCCCATGTCCCAGAATGCGGATGCGATCTCGACCCCATCCTGGGGCACCAACTGCTCCATCCGCTCATAGACATGCTGAATACTCTCGCCAATCTTGGTTCCCAGAAAGAGTTCCTTGAACTGTCCAAGCAGAATCGCTGCCAGCAGTTCGTCCGGAGTTAGCATCAAAGGCACAAAATCAAATTCCCGCTGCAATCTGTAATACCGGATTCCATGTGCACCGGTTTCAAATCGTAGCGGGATATTCGCACCTTCGATTGAATTCAGCATCCGCTGAATCGAACGCTTGTCGACCTGTCGGTCTAGAAGTCCATGCAATTCTGCAACTGTGACTCGATCGTGAGTCATCAGTCGTTGCAGTATGCGCAAGGCGCGTTGGAGATGAGTTAGGTCAGGCATCGGGGTTTAGTCCAATGTGTATGCGCCTCAGCCTTTTGCAAGAATGCCTTCTACGGCTCATGAAACTGCAATCGCCTGCTACTCGGTGGGTTCAGTTTCCAGCAGCGCGAAAACGGTTCAGAGAATCAATCAAACCAGAGGACTTCAGATCTGCTAGTCCTTTGACGAAGAATTCGACGGCGGCACTTGTAAAATCCTGCGTATTTGACTTGTCAGCTGCCCAAAGCTCAAGAAATGTTGTTGTACGATGTGCAAGCACCCATGAGTTAGCTGACTCCTCCGCTACCCACCAACCCGGATGATCTCTAAGGCGAGCCATGGTGTCGCTTCCGATACACTGTTTGTGTTCGCGTGATCCGGGAGTAGCTACAACTGTTGTCGACAGCACTGGCACTCCTCTGACAACAGGGATAATGAGCCCTTCCTTTTCTTCGAATTGCTCAGCAGATGTGTAGATACCACAAATGATGTGTACCGACGCATAAGCATACCAGTACAACGCAACACGGTCTTGATTTACCATCTGCTCGAGAAGTTGGTTTCCAAAGCTCTTGGCAGCTACGGCTGTTCCAAAACACTCATTCATCTTGTGCTGGATCTGCTTGAATATTGTATCGAGCTTCTTGCACACTTTTATGGTGTGCTCAATCTGTGCTACGTCTGTAATATTCAGGGGAAGTTCCTCCACGTTTTCATCTTCAAGGAAATCAATGAACTCTGACAACAGCCGCAATCCGAACGATTGTGCGTTTTCTAGCCGCGCGCGGCGATATGCAACGGCCTCGTCATATAGATCTGCCCAACGTTTGGCAACCCAATCTTTGTGCGAAGCTTCGATACGTCGGGTGAGATACAATTTTCCAACTGGCACATATTTCGATTCACATCTCTCGATATATGAGTCATAGCTTTCAGTTTGCGGAACGAGCATGCCTCGTTCATTAACGGACCAGTTCTCCCCGGACCACCATTTTACCTCGACAACTAGAGCCAGCATTCTACAGTCTTCGACGTTATCGAACACGGCAAGGTCAATGAACTTGCAGGTACTTTTGCCGTCCTTGGCGTTTCGAACGCTCAGTTGTGTTTCCGGAACTGGTGCAATCAGCGGCTGCACTTTCGGAAACCACTTGGATAGCAGATGCTTCGTGAATCCAGGCTCGTGCTTCAGAAGCTGTGCCAACATTTCGGTGATCTGGTTCTCTTGAGGAGTATGGTCTTCCCGCTGGTAGTATTTATGTAGCGCGGAGAAGAGATTCCTGATTGTCATGATATGCTCCGTCGTCAGCCCGTATTGTGTACCCCGTACCTTGGATGCGATCTCCCAATTGTCAACAGCGAACTGCCCCCATTCTCTGTACCAGTTGTAGGATTACACTTGCTTACTTCCGTCGTAGCGTAGCGGAGACGGAAGTAATTGTTTTTTCGTTTCCGGCGCGGGCGGCTTGTGGCCCAATGAGCTATCCGGTCTGACCGTGTTGTACTAGTCACTACCGTGTCTTGTCGGATTTGTGCCAACCACTGGAGAACCAGATCCGCAATTGAAAAGTAGCAGTATTATCGGAACGCCAAAGTGAACAGACCGCAGGCTTGGGACAACCGCTAGTAGATTCGAACAAGCTTTCCTTCACGGTTAAATCTCTGACATGTTGGCCAAGGTTCTCGGCGGCATATTCTACGGCCAACGACTCGAATGATGTGGGACCGAATGTCTTGTCTGCCACATACTACCGCCCCGCGTTCAATGGCGGCAACCAGTTCAGAATACGAGTAGTGCAGAATGAGATGGCTATCAAAGAACCGAACGATCCGTTTCCAGTGCGGCCGTGCCCACGAATCGAGTAGCCAAAAAGACGTCGCGATAACTACAGTGTCGCTTCTCAATCGCTTCATCGCACAAATCTCTGGGCAAGGCAGACCCATTACAATATCGAAGGGTTCATTGACGCATCTACTCAATGCCGTCGCTTTATCTTCTTCGATGATTGAATCAATTTCAAAGGCCGCTAGGGACAAGGCAATCGACTCGAGGCAGCCTTGATTAGTAAGTAGTGCGCGTATTTGTGATTCCATTAGGTACCTGCTCAGTTTCTGCTTGATGGAGGTCGCAGCGGATTGTCCAAACTCTCAGAACCATGCAAAAATGAACTTGTCTCGTTCCGCAATAGTCATGACTCAATACCCTAGGCTTTCAAGGCCAGACATATCTCAGTAGTTAAGCTTTCCCCAGTGATCGTACGTCGGGGCAGCACCGCCCTCCGGTTTCGGAGCGGCGGTTTTGCTTTTGTGATAGAGCCGCACGTCGCCGCGATTGGCCAGCACCGCTCCTGCAAGCATCGCCACCGGCATCGGCGCCGCGCAGAAGATATGCAAAACGTCGTATCCCGTCCCGCTGAGCCGTCCGTATGCTTCGCGTAGTTGACGCGCCAGTTCTGGCATGTCGGCAGGCTCCACACTTCGCTCGGTCAATTGGACGGATTCGATCCGCTTCTCTGCTTCGATGTTCTTCAGGCCTTCGGTCGAAGCCAGAAAGTGCCGCACCTCGTTGTCAATCGGCGCTGCGGTCAGGCAACTGATGATGAGCACGGCCGGGCGCGTGCCGGGCTGTTTCCTCGTTCGCTCGAGCAGTCTTCGCTCGTGGCGATGGCGGCCAATGAAATAGTAATAGCCGGCAATCAGCAGTGCGGGCAGAGAGAGTGTGTCTGCTATGAGACCAATGAGACCGGCAAAGTCTGTGAGGTTCATGTTCTACCTTGAAGTTTGTGTAATCTTTGGCCACAGGCCGAGTGAGCAATCCGCAGCGATCCTTTTAATTAGGATCAGCTCTATTCTGCCGTATGGCGTGGTGTTGCTCGATAGTGTGAAGCGTGGCACGTGCAGTTAATGCCGATTCGGCCATAGTTCAAGTGCTATCATCACACAAAAAGCTGCTAACAGAAGATAAATCCACAGCTCCTCCAGATGAAAAACTTGTATCACAATACCTAGAACAAACCACAAAGAAAACGTTCCTACTACAATATTCCTAGCAGTATTCTTCCAACTCATGGTCGCAATCCCTTTAACTGAGGTCAGTGCGTTCTGTTCTACACGCAGCGCGTTGGCGGAACCCGCATCGATTCGATGCAGTCGCAATCCCTTTAACTGAGGTCAGTGCGTTCTGTTCGATCGGCTTTGTTGGGGTTAACTTCGACCTCTGCGCTCCGCCGTCGCAATCCCTTTAACTGAGGTCAGTGCGTTCTGTTTTTGAGCAAACCGGCTGCATGACACACGATGCAGAGGTCAGGTCGCAATCCCTTTAACTGAGGTCAGTGCGTTCTGTTTGACCATTGAGTCTGCTTGTGTTTGGGATGTTCAGTCGCAATCCCTTTAACTGAGGTCAGTGCGTTCTGTTGTATGCAGACCTTCGGTATGCAGACCTTCGGTATAGTCGCAATCCCTTTAACTGAGGTCAGTGCGTTCTGTTCTTTGCAGAAAGCGTCAACCTCTTCCTGAGTCAGTCTGAGTTCGTCGCAATCCCTTTAACTGAGGTCAGTGCGTTCTGTTGAGTCAGAATCGTTGGCACGTGAGTTTATTGTTGTCTGCTTGGTCGCAATCCCTTTAACTGAGGTCAGTGCGTTCTGTTCTCTTGAAGGGTTAAGCGAGTCATTGGTTTCTACCGCTTTAGGTCGCAATCCCTTTAACTGAGGTCAGTGCGTTCTGTTAAGAGCTTTAGTCGTAATTCCCACGCCGTTCTTATTTTGTCGCAATCCCTTTAACTGAGGTCAGTGCGTTCTGTTGGTCATACCACGTGGTCTCGGGGAATGGTATCCGGTGTCGCAATCCCTTTAACTGAGGTCAGTGCGTTCTGTTGTTGACTGGTTTTTCACATCTTCCCACTTACTGACAAGGTCGCAATCCCTTTAACTGAGGTCAGTGCGTTCTGTTCAATGACTCGCTTAACCCTTCAAGAGAATCGGTCTCAATTGTCGCAATCCCTTTAACTGAGGTCAGTGCGTTCTGTTAATGGGTTGAGAGATTTTTCCCGCGCTCGCCTGGGCAGGTCAGTCGCAATCCCTTTAACTGAGGTCAGTGCGTTCTGTTGAACTTAGCAACACGGAGGTGAAGTTCCTGCTGGCGTATTGCGGCGTGTCGCAATCCCTTTAACTGAGGTCAGTGCGTTCTGTTACTCCTGCGCCCTTTTTTTTCCGCGTTGGTTACTGTCGCGGGTCGCAATCCCTTTAACTGAGGTCAGTGCGTTCTGTTTCCGTTTCACGAGGCCCCGAAAAATTTCCGAGCTTGCGTCGCAATCCCTTTAACTGAGGTCAGTGCGTTCTGTTCAACTTACCTCTCTTGAAGGTTGTCCTTCAGGTGTAACTGAGTTGGGTCGCAATCCCTTTAACTGAGGTCAGTGCGTTCTGTTAAATTTACCCACGAATACGCTAATAGCCTTTATACGTGAATAGTCGCAATCCCTTTAACTGAGGTCAGTGCGTTCTGTTCCCACAAAGGAGACGGGGCCTCCGCCATCGCCAGCCTCGTCGCAATCCCTTTAACTGAGGTCAGTGCGTTCTGTTCTTTGACTTCCCAGTTCACTCGTTCGCAAGTGCCTTGTCGCAATCCCTTTAACTGAGGTCAGTGCGTTCTGTTTGAATAACGGGTTCACGAGTACGACAACGCCGGATGCGCAAGTCGCAATCCCTTTAACTGAGGTCAGTGCGTTCTGTTAACCTGAACTCGCACGACATTCTCGACGGTAGATACGAGTCGCAATCCCTTTAACTGAGGTCAGTGCGTTCTGTTTTTGATACGCCCGCCATTGTCGAACTTCTCGCCGGACACTGGTCGCAATCCCTTTAACTGAGGTCAGTGCGTTCTGTTACGTTGGTTCATTTTGCTTGAAGTAATCGCTTCAAAAAGTCGCAATCCCTTTAACTGAGGTCAGTGCGTTCTGTTGTAGATACCAGTCGTAGCTTGCAAGGCAACCATCTTCAACGAAGAGTCGCAATCCCTTTAACTGAGGTCAGTGCGTTCTGTTTCGTTCTGCAATTGCTGCCGGAGCGCGTCATCGGCGGCTTTGGCGGCCTTAGTCGCAATCCCTTTAACTGAGGTCAGTGCGTTCTGTTGTAACTCTCCGTAGTGATACGTTGCCCCGCCGTTTGTCGTGAAGTCGCAATCCCTTTAACTGAGGTCAGTGCGTTCTGTTAAACCCATGACTCTTTGCAGTATCAACGTGTTCCCACGTCGCAATCCCTTTAACTGAGGTCAGTGCGTTCTGTTTCTCTTGAAGGTTGTCCTTCAGGTGTAACTGTGTTGAATTGGTCGCAATCCCTTTAACTGAGGTCAGTGCGTTCTGTTTGCTTAGAAGCCATGGATAGCCTGCAGCGTGTCATGACAAACCACAGTCGCAATCCCTTTAACTGAGGTCAGTGCGTTCTGTTCCACTCCAACGGTGGACCAGCACACACCCGAAAGTTCCCGAGTCGCAATCCCTTTAACTGAGGTCAGTGCGTTCTGTTGGAGGAAATCGAATACCTCTGGCTCGCCTGCGTCGTCGGTCGCAATCCCTTTAACTGAGGTCAGTGCGTTCTGTTTCACGGAAGGACTGCTCCTCGCGAACGAAATCAACGGTCGCAATCCCTTTAACTGAGGTCAGTGCGTTCTGTTTCCACGAACTCAAACGGATCCTCGCATGAATACCTCTTTGGTCGCAATCCCTTTAACTGAGGTCAGTGCGTTCTGTTATCCGATTCCCCCAACGTGCCGACGCGCCCCCGAAGTCGCAATCCCTTTAACTGAGGTCAGTGCGTTCTGTTATGACGAGGCGTATGAGGGGAATGTGTTGATTTGGGTGGTCGCAATCCCTTTAACTGAGGTCAGTGCGTTCTGTTGCAGGGTGCCGTAGTGCATGGCGAATACCGCGACGTCGCAATCCCTTTAACTGAGGTCAGTGCGTTCTGTTATACAACATCTTTCGCAATCAAGCAAGCGACGAATGTGGGTCGCAATCCCTTTAACTGAGGTCAGTGCGTTCTGTTTGGCGGAAAGTCGCCGTATGAAGCGATGCAAGCCATTGACTCGGTCGCAATCCCTTTAACTGAGGTCAGTGCGTTCTGTTGTCTGAGGCACTTGGTCCGGCGTTCGCCCCTACGATTACTGCGCTGGTCGCAATCCCTTTAACTGAGGTCAGTGCGTTCTGTTGAAGGCACAGGCGATCATGAACATCACCCGTGATCTCCGTCGCAATCCCTTTAACTGAGGTCAGTGCGTTCTGTTCCGATGCCGCCGATGCCGCAGAGCACAAACGCATGTGTGAGTCGCAATCCCTTTAACTGAGGTCAGTGCGTTCTGTTGAGGAATACTTTTACGAATCCCTCGAAGAAAAGAGGGAAAGTCGCAATCCCTTTAACTGAGGTCAGTGCGTTCTGTTAGAAAAACTATTGCAGATAATGCAGGAATATCCTGCAAATAAGTCGCAATCCCTTTAACTGAGGTCAGTGCGTTCTGTTTCAAGTTTCCAAAATCTTCGTTCGCGAATTGTTGCGCTGGTCGCAATCCCTTTAACTGAGGTCAGTGCGTTCTGTTACGAAACAAAGCGCGCCTCCATCATCCGCGCTCGCGGATGTCGCAATCCCTTTAACTGAGGTCAGTGCGTTCTGTTCGCCGATAGGCGATGTTCATATCGGCGGTAGAGATTGCAAGTCGCAATCCCTTTAACTGAGGTCAGTGCGTTCTGTTCATGCTCGACGCTGGACGTCATATATTATCGGTTATTAAGGTCGCAATCCCTTTAACTGAGGTCAGTGCGTTCTGTTAGCAACACCTTCAACATGAACGAAATCAATCCCATCCAAGCCGCTTTCCGACACGGTGGGGGTTTGTGAACCATTACGCAAGTCATTCTCACTTTTCCTTTCTGTTAAAGCGCTGAAATTAATTACTTTGCAAGTGCGACACGGCATCAGCATTTCGGACGGTTTACGGACCGTGGCGCGCGTCATTAAACTGCGCAAGCGATTTGAATATCTGTGCTTAGGCTGTTTAATGGCCGTCTCCATGCTATACGATCCAGATATCCGGAATCTCGGTCAGCTTGCCTACTCCGCTGATCGCCACAGTTTGTTTACAACTTTCGCACAAGAGATACCAGCGAACTGAATCGTTTTCTCCGAGCAAACTTTCCGCCGCCTTACGCAGCCGCTCGAACTGTCGCTCGTCAAGAAAGAGTTCGAACACGGAACGCTGCACGCGCTCGCCAAAGCCTTTCAAGAGTTTCGCCAGTCGAGTGCGAGAACGGTCAACTTCAATATCATAAGCGACCAGGTAAAACCGCTTACTCACTTGCCATCCGCGTCGTAGCTGTAGGGCTCATACGGAATGTCGTCGGTCATCCATTTAGCCAGCCGCAGGGCCTGCGCGCGAAAGACCGTTCTGAAAGTTTGCTCGCCTTGATAGTCGGGATCACGGAAGCCGCGCGTCATCCGTTGTTCGTATTCCCGAAAGAAGCGCTTGCGCGGCTCGGGCTTGAGTCGCATACCGCCGTCGTCGATCGTCTCGAAGTCTGCAACTTTCATGATGCGATTGTTGAACAAGTAGAGCACGAGCCGATCCACAATCGGCGCACGATACTCTTCGAGCAAATCGAGAGCGAGCGAGGCGCGGCCATACTCGACGACGTGCAGAAATCCCAAGTAAGGATCAAAGCCAATCCCGTCGAGCAGTGATTGAATCTCCGCGGTCAGCAGGGAATACCCCAAGGACAGCGACGCATTCACAGGGTCCGGCGCCGGGAAGTACTTTCTTCCTGTGAACGGAATGTCATGCTTCAACAGTCCGCTGAACGCCGACCAATAGGCCCGCGCCGCCGCGCCTTCATAGCCGCGCAGAGTGTCCAAAGACGAGGCCTCAAGCGCCGCGTCGCGCTGGACGTTGAGCTGTCGCCGCGCTTCGTGGTAATCTGCTGAAGGCGACTCCGGTTCAAAGCGCTCCAAAACTTCGGCGGAGTTGCGAAGCTTGGCGCGGACGATGCGCTGCGCCAGAGAGAGTGCGGCGCTCTCGTCGCGGTGCTTTTCATATTGTGCCACGCGCAGAGGACTATTCTTCGGCAATGACGGAGTGAGCTGACCTCGCAATTTCCCGCTCGTGCTGAAAAAGGCGGTTTCGATTTCGCGCTCGAGCAATTCGAGGATCAGCGGCGTGGTCAGATGCACCATCCCGAAGGCACAGATCAATTCGACCTGATCGAGCGGAACGTCGGCCAGCAATTCACCGTCTTTCTCGGCGCGCAGTCGTTCGCCGTCCTTGCGCAGGACAGCGCCGTGCTCACTGACATAGAGCGTGGGCATTTCTACTTCGGAAGCTCCTCAAATTCAAGTTTGACGAAGCCGAAGGGGAGACCGTCACGGGTGAGAGCACGCAGCGTTGGATTTGCACGCGCTCCACTTAGTGCCTCGCGCTTTACTTCGTCTCGATACTTGAACGCTCTCAGATAGCGCTGATGCTCCACAGTCATATTCAGGAATCCGCCAAAGCGGCCTAATCGCACAACACATGAAAGCTCCTGCGATGCAGTCGCGTCCATCCATTCTCGAATTCCTTCCAAGTCTTCTTTGGCAGTCTCCGGGAAGGACATAGGCAACGGAGACTTCTCGTACGCATCCTCAAAGGCGCGTCGAGTGTTCCTTTTCACTGAATCAAGTATTTCAGGAAGTGTCACAGGCAACGGCATTATTATTGAGCGTCGGGCGACAGAAAGCGTTCCCTCGAAGTGTGGTCCCGCATCAGCCGAATCCAGCACCTCGACCAAATCTGTAAACGCCATAGACTCCTTGTTCACTCCACGACGGTGTAATTCCGGTGTATCAATTACACTTAAGAACTTAGCGGCGACGCTGCAGTCAGACACTTTCCACTCACCAAACGGATCGGTTTCGATGGATGCATAGCCCAGCGCTTGCTTTTGAAAGCGTTCGTACTCGCGGTCGTCCTGACGCTGATTGCCGCTCATCTGAACGACATGTTCTGGCTTTGCTCGGGTGCTAAGAACGGCGGTTCGCAATGCCCCTTTCAGGCTTGAGCCGGGAATAATGCGATTTCCGGTGAGGGTGTTGTGCGCGGTCAATTGTATGGCCGCCTGTCGCGTCTTGGAAATGAACCACTTTCCGTTTTGCCCGAAAGATTCCTCCACATCAGCGGATAGAAGAAACTCCTTTCGGACAAATTCGCGCCAAGGAGTTTCGGCGAGAATCAGTTTCCGAATTTCGTCAACCTGTTCTGCCGTACTCAAAGTGCCGTCTAAACGAGTGCGCAAGGTCATCCTTGTGTTCTCGTGTGCAGAAGCAACGGCTTTGCCCAAGTCAAACTCAATCAGTTTGCCTTTATCGTATGCGATGGAGAACGGGTCGAGCTGCTCGTCGCAGCCGATATGCACGGGGGACAGGACGGTGCCATTGATCTTCCAACGTCCTTCAAAATAGCTCATTTGAACTCCTCTCTCATATGAAAGGCGAGCGGGATGGTGTAGCCGAGATGGCGGATGTTCACGTCATCGCGCGTCACCACGTGTTCCAGCATACCGCCGCGGACACTGTCTTTCCAGCCCGGCCATAGGCCACCCGCCGCGCACAGCAGCAGCGGATGCTTGAAGACGTTCCCCGTGTTGGCCAACGCGCCGCCCAGCCGGCCGTAGTGCGTTTCGATTCCATAGTAGGCTTTGTGCGGATTGCACTCCGTGTCGGTCAAATGTCGGGAGAGTGACATCCACGCATTGGCATTCGCAGGCACGAAAAGCTCTTCCTCACTGAACGATTCAACGGTGAACACACCTAAACCCGAGGAGGCGTCCGCGCCATAGCCAAAGTCGCCCGCGCGCTTTAAGAGTTCCTTAACTTCGTCATGATTTCCCAGCGCGCCGGGGGCCAGATAGCCATGCAGATTGATCGGTTCAACGCTCTTGTTGCCGTCCTGCTCGTTCACTTTTGTCTTGCCATAGTGCGTGACGGGGCGAGCGTAGAGACTGGCCGACTCTTCCGTTGTCGTGCCGGTCAGACGGTTGATCGAAGCGTGGAGCGTGGAGACGCCCTCATAATACTTTTCTTCAGAAGTTTTCGCCGCCGCCATGATTGCGTCTGCCAAAGCTTTTTCGCTGAGACCGTCTTGAAGCTTCTTGATGGTCTCAACAGGAAGGAGCTTCACATCTTTATGCTTCTTGCGATCCTTTGCTTCACCCTTCTCGAATTTCAGCGGCATGAGCGGAATCGGCAGCTTACCCTCGGGAAAGAGATCTGAACAGGCGGGCGGGTTGGACGCCACACGTTCGAAGAATTCTTCCATCGCCTCCTGACCGTGCGCGTAGGCATACTGCCAGACGAGATGCCCGAGCAGCGTATCACCGCGCAACGGCGTGCCCACCGGCGCGCGCGGCTGTAAGGTGAAATGAATCAGTCTCACGCGGCGGCCTTTCCGGTTGACTTCTTCGCCTTAAACTCGGCAACAGATGCGAACTCTTCCGTGTTTCCTGTGTCACTGTGATTGAGCTGTAGGACAGAGAAGGACACTTTGCCGTAACCTCGTGAACCGTAACCGCCGAGGCAATCAAATTCCAGCAGTTCGAGAGCACGAGGAATAAACTCATTGAACACCTTCTCATCAACGTCCTCAAACACACGACAGACGAACTCAACAGCGAACTCTACACCTGCCGCGATACGCTCCGCTTGGCGGGGATTCAGCGCCGTGCCGGTCAGCCGATTGATGCTGTTCTCAAATTTAACTTCGACGATGTCAACGACAAGGCGGGACTTGAACTTGTCCGTAAGCTTGGCGTCGCGGGCGATGAAGCGAGTGGGGCCGATTTTCAGTTCCTTGCTTGCGTCTGAATCGCCGTTCCCAAACAACAGGACGATGGGATACTCTTTGTCTTCTTTGCTCGTGCAACTCACAGCGTTCTGTCCAACTGTGACACCCGAAGTATCGTACTCAAGCAATGTACGGAGTTTGCCCTTAAGCGACGACCCGGGAATATAAGGCTTGCCGTCCTGCGGATTCTTGACAATGATGTTGTCCACGCCGCCGATTTCGACTTTGTCAGATGCTCCGCCGATTCGGAGTCCGGTTTCCGCCGTCATGACAGCGGTCAGTTTGAGATATTTTTGTAGCTTCATTGTGTTGTTGTATCTCTTAGTTATCTTTCAATCCGTAGCCATACGCAAATCCAACCGCCGCTTCGAAGTACTTGACGAAGAGTTTGAAATCCTCAAAGCTAACAACATCATCGACTCCCCAAGTTAAGAAATTAACGAGGTCTACTTTCTGCTCACGTTTATCACGCAGCGCATAGGCACCTTTAGCCTTTAGAAGTTTGAACTCCAGCTTCTTATTCTCCCAATGTTCACCCTTTGGACCAATTTCCTGCTCTATCCGGCGAACTTCACCGAAGAACTTGCGAATCTGGTTTGTTGGAGTACAGGCTCCTTCCTTACTCCAGCTCCTACCTGCAGTTTCCGCCGTCTTAAGAAAGGAATCCTTATCCCGGAAGTTGAATTCGTGCTTCTGAAGCGGTACCGCCTTGGGTCCTTCGCTGCTGCTTCGGCTTTGCCGGCCCTGCCGAGATCCGCCTTGTGGCGGTCTATTCGGATTGTTCACTTTTCTTCCCTTCTCCCGCTTCGCGGGTTAGATAGATTGCCCAACTCAAGGCTATGTCGTAAAACTGTGAAAATGACTTATTGTCTGTCATTGTGAGGTCATTGAGATATTCATAGATCTCCCCCTTGTCCTCCTTGTCCTTCAGATTGCGACCGATGTCGTAGCGCATATGCGGAAGCCACATGGCGTCGTCTATGAGGTTCGAGTTCTCTACTGAAATCCTTCGAGCGCGCCGTGCGTAGTTCAGCACGCGGTAGATTTGTCCGACCGACAAGCTGTCATCCAAACGCCAGACTGTGAACTTGTCCTTGGCTTTAACAACTTCATTCCAATCCTCCCAGCCGATGAGCCGGCCCCAAATGCTAACGCGGTTCTTTATCTCTCGCTTTGCGAGCTTCAGCTGTTCTTCGACTTCATCGTGCAATCGGTTAACTGGAACGCCAGGCTTTGCCAGAGCTATGCCGGCACTGAAATGCTGTGTGCCGCACGTGAATTTATGAAACAAGGTTCGCCATTCGCCTACGGCATCCAGAAGTGCGTCCCAAGTACCGATGAAGAACATGTCATCTCCGCCGGCATAAACCGTGTAGATGTTGCTCCCGTGTAGCTTATTCTGCAGGACTCCGCCAAAGAAGAAGTTGAGCTGACGTGATAGGCCTATAAGAGTCGTCAAGCCGCCCTTTTCTCGACTAAGGACTGAGCCAAATAGCTGGCCCAGATTGTCCACGTCTGCCGCCAAAACCCCTAGTGACCGTATGCCGCGTTTCTTTGTGTCTCCGTCTCTGCAGGAAATGCCTTCATCAGCAAGATCTTCGAAAGATTTCACTTCTCCATTCTTCCGTGGCACATAATGGGCAACGTAGCGGAGCGGAACAGCTTCAAATGTGACCTCCGGATCCCATAGGCGATAAACCCTTTGGAGATTCTTCAGGTATCTCGGCTTGTCGTACAGTTCAAGCTTCAGTCCGGTTCCCGGAAACGTCTCGTTGTCCTTGTCTTCAAGAAAGTGGACAAATGGCTCGCTGACCAAATCCTCTCCGAGTTGCTTCTGAGCAAAGCACAAACTACAGTAGACGTCATTCTTGTGTTCGTTTATCATCATCTTGCCGCAGGCTTTGCACGGCTCTTTCCCTTCCTCAAACCTCTCACCTCTGGCACTGTCCACTTCCTGAATCCGCGCTGCAAACGGTCGCAATCTCTTGATAGCAAGATCTTGGAAAGCGGAATCATATGCTTGCTTGAGTTCCTCGGGATTGACCACCATCGCCGTCTTGCCGAACGGATCGCCCAATCCTATGTGAACACGCAGGCGGCCATGAGTCGTTTCAATCAGGCCCTTTTCGAGCCTTGCCTGAAACCTTTGAATCGATTCGCCAAGCCCGTCTCGATTAGGAAGCAACAGTACGAGCTTGCCGCCGCCATTCATAAGAGTTTGCGAACGAGGAAGTTTCAGCTCTTTAAGCAGCGCAATCTCGACTGCTTCAAGCATAGCATTGACAAAGAATGAACGCGCTCGCAACACCTTCGCCATGCCTTTGAATCCCGTAGGCTCCATATCGTATATGAACTTCTGAATACCTGCCAAGTCCAGCACCGCGAAGCGACAGAACTCTTTACCAAACTTCTCAGCATCCATCACATCTTGCTCGTTCATCACGAAGTCAGCAAGCGCAACAGCGATTGCCGCAGTTCCACGCAGGTGGTCAAACAGCGAAATGTCCGGAATGTCTATTGTGGAACTTGGCACGCACCACGTCGTGTGTTCCAATGCGCTCTGCAGTGCCTCGTAGCGCAATTCAACAAGTGACTCATGGATGCCGGACTGTTCCTTGTCTTCATACTGAAACTTGATTGAGTCAATTCTTGAGTCAAGTTCTCTTGCAAGCTCGGAGTACTTTGCCGTCTGGTCTTCGTCGGAACGTGTGCTTGTTGGAAATACGTTCTCCCCTTCTGGGGTCAGTATTCCGAGAGCATGCTCGTGTGGTGCTTCTGTTTCTCTCCATGATGCAAGCAGGCGTTTCGACTTGAAGTTGCCTTTACCCTTTTCATCACTGTCCGCATCCTGCGCTTTTGTACGATCCATGCCGGATGAACAGTGATCCGCTATTTGCATTAGCTCTTGCCACGGATGGCCTGAAGTTGGATTGTGATGATAGCTACTCACATTTTCAATAGTGTCCATTTCGTGCGCGGCCAGTCGAATTCCTTTAGCTAGCGGCAGGCTTCCTGAATGTCGTTCCCAGAATGCTGCCGTCCAGACAGCGTGCTTGTGTGTTCGACGACCAGATCCATCCCAATGAGGCGGGCATGCCTGGTCTTCAACCTTGCGGGACTCTGTCGTCAAGAATGCCTTGCCTTCAAAGTCATCCGCACGCTGATACAACTTGCCAATGTCGTGCAGCAAACCCGCGGAAGCCACTCCGTACAGTTTCCTTTTTCGTTCCTCCACTATACTTCCTCCTCAATCTTATACTTCCCCAACCCCATCGATGTGTTCTTCCCGACTTGCAGGATCTCGCCTGCTTTGAGCATGGAGTACTGCATGCCAGTCACTCCAGAAAGTTTCACATCTCCCATTAATCCGCCCATTTGCATCGTGGTGCGTTGCCGTGTTGAATAGCGTGTGCTTTCCTTCCAGAGGAATCGTGAGCTTTTTGTCCGCGGCAACTCTTCGGAATTGTCAGGCGTGACAAATCCAACACAAGTCTTTAGCCTTCGGGTCAACGCAGAGAAAAGCACATCCGCAGGCAGCGCCATTTCACCGTTGCCTTGCAGGCCAAACAGCGCGCGTCCCGACTTTATTCGCAACGGTGAAAGAGTGGTCACCGATACGTTTGCTGTTGACTCACTCGGAGTCAGATGGAACGTCGCTGGCCTTAGATTCCCAAACGCAGGCCGACCCTCTGAGTAAACAACTTCATCGGTATCGCACCGTTTCACTTCCTTAAGGAGTGCCGGAACTCGGCCTACGCCGAAGCCCATATCACCAGCCTGACGCCAAGCAAGGATACTGTAATGAGTCTCTTGCAGTGCGTCACCCCAAACTGTCCAGTCCACGTGAAACATTTGCCCCGGTTCTAGCAACGTTTGTCCATTCGTTCGCACATGCAAAGCAAATGGATGTGGTGCGAAACTTACGTCGCCGAGCACTTCATGCGATCCATCAAGCGGTGTTTCAAAAAGTCTACCATAGGTGCACACATTTCCCATCTTGCAGAAGCTTCCACAGTTCCCCGGTGTACGGCAAAACAACCGCTTCAAACTGACGCCAAAGGCTCCCCTGATCATCGAGCCTGGGAGATCAGGAAGTTTGAGTAAACCTCGACTCTCGAAAACCAATCTCAACTGCAGATAGTCAAAGGAAAGGGTACTCGCTTCATCCTGCATCATAGCTCCTCTTATTGATATAATTGCAAACTAAAGAGAAAATGGGTTCGCGATCTGCCACTTCAGTAATCAATAGCAGAGTGGACCAACCCTCCCTACATACCAGCTTGAACTGCACGCCCTGATCGTGAAGTGCGACGTACTTGCCAACTGGGCGATCGCTATTTTGTCGTGGGCTGAATCTTCCCAACTGCAAGCTCTTTACACCTGCAATTGAGAGGATCGGTTGTAAGAACTCCTGAACATCCTTAGGCAGCTCGTGAATGTCACAGACACCGTCCCCGAAAAGGGTGCTGTGCGAACCTTTCTTGCCGCTCGTAATCGAAAGATCAAACAATTGGTCGTCCGTTCGATCAAACGATTCTATCAGCGCCTTCCCAACCGGCGAAAGGTCATAGGGGTTTTTCGAGTCCTTCTTTGTGTCCTCCAGCAGCACCTGAATATCAGGAGGAAGATTGTCAAGAACGTGACGGGCTTCCTTCCTGCTTTGCGCATGTAAGACCTCATCAATGTTGTCTTCAAATTCACTAAAGCGCTCGTAGTCAAAATGGATCGGCATTGGCGGCAGGAACACCATTTGCCTGAACTCATCGTGAAGATAGGCAACTGGAACTCGGGCGAGCTGACCTGCCAGCAGCGCGTATGCCGCCTCTGCCTTGAACCCACCTGTTGCATTCACTATGGCACTCCCATCATACTTCCGGCAGAGGCGTAACACATCACGCACTATGTTCGCCATACCAAAGTCACGGAACTGACCGGTGTTAAAGCTGACCCCCTTGACCACGTGACTTTCAGCTACGAAGCCTTGACTATTGTAGTATTGGGTGAGCAGGTCTGCGCAGCGTTGCCCTTCAGGAGTCTCAGAGACGAGAAAGTATAGGTTGTCCTCCTTCGTCGAAAGGTCTAGTTGTGACAGCGTATTGACTTCAGCTGAGATATCCTTGGGCGTCGTCCTGGCCATCCACTCCAATATACTTTCATCGCTTATGTCCTGCGCAGACAACCCACGTTTGCTGTTCCCAAGTAGGCTGGTCCCTACAGTTGATATAATCGCGCGCAAATCTCCTCCTTTTTAGTTTAATCAGTTCTTCAGAAACGCTCTCTTTCGATCGGAGTGGTTCGTTCTATCACCGCGATCTTAGCAGGCGCAGCCCTTCAGATTTCGGAAGTAGCGTTTGGCAGTTTCGCCAAATGCTTTCGTGCCAGCCGCCGCTACACCGCCGCAGATTGCCCAGCCGCCGAACGGAATAAATTTCAATCCTGTTCGTGCCGCAGCACGCGCAACAAATCCGCCAACGCCAAGCGATGTCGCAACAGCCATTGCGTCTTTGACATCAAGTTTCTCGTCATAGATTGAACCGAGGTCCACTACCATTTTGTATTGCAGGCCCAGTAGCGGAACAATGTCTGAACCCGGGATTGGAATCGCACCGATGCCAGCGGCAATGCTGCTGTAGGTATTGATGACTCCGTTTGCTCTGTTACACTTGTAACACATATATGTTTCCTCTTTTTTCCCGTCGTTTATTTCGGTGCGACCAGCCCGACGGGTTTCGCTCGCCGCACAACCAATGTACGACGAGAATGCCCAAAACGATGCAGGGATTGGCAACATCAAAGCGCTATCCTTAGAATAGCGCTATTCCAAAGTCGGCGAGGAGGCTGTGCTGATTTGCATTCCTCTTGGAAGCGAGTACTCGGCTGGACGTCCTCTTCCACCGCCAGTTGATGCAATTCGCGCACGACGACCAAACTCTTTTTCGAGCTTATCATTGAGCGGCGTGATATAGTTCCTGAAGTTTCTCTTTGTCGTTTTCGCCCATTGGTCCTTCCCCAGTAGATCATCGAGCTTACGGGGCGTTCTATCAAGCTTGATCAGCACCTCAAATAAGTTGATGAACCGTTTTTTGAGTTCAACGGGAGGCTTTTGTACCTCCTGTATCCAGACTTTGCGATTCTCAAGGTCGACCAACAAGGTGAACTCCGGTGGCAAGTCCGGGCCTAGCGCTTGATTGGCGGCTTTCATGAATTTATCAAAAGAGGTTTTACTGCTATACAGGTCCGGCTTCTTCTCTTCGAGGTAACCGCGGAGCCGAGGAAAGGGTAATTCGGGGAGACTGATGGGGGATTCTTCGCCTTTGCGGGGATAAAAAAAGCCGCTGTCGAACTTTTCGAATTGCGGCGGGACCAACACATGATACAGTTTGTCTTCATTTCGAGCACAGAGCGACATGGCAAGCCCCATAAAGTAGCTCATTGTCTTGCGTCCGCCTGCCAGCGAGGCAAAGACTTGGCACATGTCGTCGAGGCAGAGTTGCCGAATGACTTTCAGTATCAGCTCTGCTGCTGCCTGAGAGTCGGAGTCTGTGATCAAGTCATCTAATTGATGTCCTTGCTCGTCAGAAACAACATGCCAATTTACTTCTGTGAGTTTGACATCGTGCTCGTCTCCAAGACCTCGGAGCTGTTGTTTGAGAACATCTTCAGATCGCGCCCTGCCGGACTTCGTCGTAATCAAATCAATGCGGTGAATGCCCAACCTGAAGTCATGCTGCTCTTCCAGTGCGAACAAGGTCTCGGTCACCACCGCAGGAGATGTACCGAGGACCATTACCAATCGCGGCTCGCGAGAATGCAATGTTTACCTCACTTCTTGTTTCTCACTCCGTTTGAAACTGCCACCTCCACCTGCACGACTTCTTCGCCGTAGTGGTTGATGACTTTGATGGCGATACGGCCTTTCTGCTAAAGAGTCGAAGTTGCGGGTGATGATTGCACTCCTCCATGAACATCGAGTGGAACTCACGCGAAAGGTAATGGGAATTCAGATTGGGGAATTCAATCAAGACGATGGGCATCGAGATAGGAGCTTTGACAGTGGGACCGTAACTCCTCAAGATACAGAGAGATTGATGATAATTCAATAGTATTTGCATGCATGCTGAATCATCTGCTGGTTAGTTACCAATTTACAATCTCAGAGCGTCAAACTCTGTCGCGCAGGATTTCAGTTGGTCGTTCTTTTCACTGGTTGTCGCAACGCGGTTCGGCGGGCTTCAGCTGACATTTCAGTTAACTGCGGATTTAGATCAGTCTGTTAAATATTGACTTACGGTACCGCTGGTGCCCGCCTGAGCGGCTGACTGCGTAACCCCCTTAAAAACAATGCCCCAGAATCGGCCTGTGGGGCGATATCCGCTAACCGCAGTACGCCGCCAAAGGATCGCCCGAAATCGGACATCTTTTGAACATCGAGTTCTCTAAATCCAGCGACAATCCGGAGAGAACCCGTGAAACAACCGAGAATAGAAAAGCCAGCAGAGTTGCTGGCTTTGAAGTTCAGTACGGGGGGGTTAGCCGCGACCAGTAATGCAGTATCCTGCGGTGCTGGACGGATCAACTGGGAGACCAGCGTCGATTCGATTCAGCAAGACGGAGGTCCATTCCATTGCGGTAAACAGTTCACCGGGGATGGCAGGTTCCCAGAACAGACAGCTGTACATACTGGGCAGGTCACATACACTGTTGAATACGCGGGGCTCGGGGCAGATGTCGGTAGTGGAAAAATCTTCGAACATGAAAGTCTCCTTTGGTTCTTTTTCCCGAAAACACGAAAAATCGCGATTGCGATTGAATAGGGGTTTTCGTTAAAGAAGACTTGATGCCCGAATCGGGAACAAATCTGGAACAAAACAAACCGAAAGAAAGTTCCTTCCAAATCTGAAAAGTGCTCAAATTCTGGTGTAACTGTTGACTATTACCAAAGTTGACTTGACAATCGGGGTCATTTTTATTATATTATAGATAAGCAGGTCCGAAATAGACTGCCCCAAAAGACCCCAAAAGACGAAGGAAGAGACAATTTGAACTAGCCACGGCGTATCGAAACACCTGCAGACAATGATCTGCTCCGACCTGTCCGTCAATACTACAGACGAACGACTAACGATTGAAAGCAGCACCAAAGGGTGCCTTTCAGCAAGTGACTTCGTCTGTATGGTATGATTCGATATGTAAATGCAATCAGAAATCCATCAGCCGAAGTCGCACAGACTCCGGCTTTTTTTATGCCGGTGAATTAACAAAGCGAAATGGAATGCAATTATGAAAACACCAAGATTCCCCTGGTATGAACCCCAGGCAAAAGAACACTATATCAACCAGCAAATTGACAAGCTGGTCATGGCACTATTGGCTCACGGGGCACAATTTTACCTGTATCGTAACCTGGAAGTGATGTATCTGAATGGTCAAGTCATCGACTTATTTCGGAAGTCAGCCGTGCTGGCATTCTTAAAGAAGATCAATCTACTTCCTGAAGCATACGCAAGGGAAGTTGTAGAACTGTTTCGAACAAGTATTGACGCGCGATATAAGGTCATTCCGGTAACAGCAATCGGAACAGTCAACGGGATCAAGCAGCCACGCCCCAGGATGGCGCCTTATCTGGGATCAGCAGAAGCACACTGGCTGCAACAAGTCATCGAAAGCGGAAAGCTTTCACAATCATAAGGAGAACAAATATGAAAACCAAAGATTTTGGAATTAGCTGCCTGCTTGCTTCGCATAGATGCGAAATGATTGGGCACGAACTTGACCAACGTGGTCAAGTCTGGATAGAATGGCGCGACACGGAGCTGACACGAAAGCTCGAACGCGACTTTTTCAGCGGCACTGCGACCGTCAACCTAGCAAACTATTTAAGCTCGCAGAAACAAATCAAAACAATGATATTTAACCTAAGGAGAACCGCATATGGCGATAACGAATATGAATTACACAGACGACCAATTAGTATTTAATCAGACTGAAAGCGCGTCGATGAATGGCGCACATATTATTGATATTACGTTTGAAATTACATTGTCAGTATCCCACAGGGAAGTACTTACAAAAAAGGACGGCGAAACCGTCATTCACTACGCTACGAAGTCATTGACTTCGAATGATGAAGACGCACTTACACATTTACTTACATCACAATGTTATTCAACCAACATCTGGCACGGGCATTGTGCCATTGAAACCTACGCTGGCATGACTGGTGCGGTCCTTGATTTTGATGGCACGCTAACTATTGAACAAGCAAGAACTCGTTATGCCAAGTGGAATCACATCATCCACACAACTACTTCGCACCAGTGGAAAGAACCATTGGCAGATCGTTTTCGCGTGATTCTGCCATACAAACCTGGTGCGTTACGTTTTCGTTCGCAGGAAGAACACGAAAAAGTCTATTGGACGCTGTTCCGGGACAACCCGGAGGCAGACACAAAATGCGGGTCGGCGAACAGCAAGTTCTTCCCGCATTGCAAAGAAAGCAAGTCAGCATTTGAAATGTATGTCAACTGCACGGGCGAGTACTTTGACATCGATATTTCTGACCTACCAGACAGTGTGCTTAGGGGGAAAAGACCGGATTTTGTGCCAAGTGATGAACTTGGAACAAAGGAAGATCTCGCACGTGTCTTGAAGTTCTGTCCCTTCATTCAGTGGTGCCTGGCACAAGCCGAAAAAGGCCTGCCAGAACCACTGTGGTATGCGATGATATCAAACCTTTGCAGATTCGAAGGCGGTCGCGAACTGATTCATGAAATCAGTGCGAAGGACCCTGTGAAAGGACGATACGATTTTGATGAAACAGAAGACAAGATAAAGCAGGCGCTGGAGAACAGCGGCCCGATTGGATACGACACCATTGTGTCGTGGGGTTGGAAGGGTCATGCACCGGGTGCTCCGTATTCACCAGCTGGATGGGCGAAGGCTGGAAAGTCATATAAGGGCGAAGTCCCACGCATTCTTTGGGAAGACACTTTGATTGTAAAAGTGGACGATAACTGGACAGCAACCTGTCTAGCCGATCTTAAGAACAACTTGCTGCCAGGCAAGCGAAAGCTGCCCGCAGTTTGCCCGAACTGCGACCATGACGCGGGGGTTGCGAAAACTGATGAATTTGGTTTTGCCTATGTCTGGTGCGACAAGTGCCAAAAGGCCAGTTATGAATCGCCAATCACGCCCGATATGTATGTCTACAAGAACAAAGTGCTGCGTGTTGAACGGCGCAACAGCATAGTAAGCGCGGAAGCACTGGACGAATCATCTTTTCGAACTGAACTTGATTACAAGTATGCCAAACGCAAGCTATTGACGGATGTGGACAGAAAATTCCTTGAAGCCAATTTTCAGCTTCTGCGCATTGGCGACGCAAATCTGGCAGAACCCGGGTATGAGGTGGACATGCCAGGTAATTCCATGACCTTTAAGTTTCCGGCACTGCCGGTGCAGGTTCAGGACAACGCCTTTATCGATACGTTTCTGGATCGTACTTTTGAATCGTATTCCGGCTTCATCAAAGATTGGATGGCCATGTATTCGTACACGAATCACGTTATGCTGCCAGTCATCGTGTTAACTGGTGAACGCAGTTGCGGAAAGGGTACTTTTGCTAATATGGTAGGATCGATCTTTCCATCACTGATGGGACTTTGGGAAGGTACTCCGCAGCGCTTCAACGAATACTACAAAAACAAATTGTTGTTTGTTGACGAAAATGCCAATGCTGACAAGCCCATGCAGTACGTGGAAATCAAGAAGATCACGGGCAACAAGATTCTACGAATCGATGAAAAGTTCATTCCGCCTTACAACACCCTGAATAATCTAAAAATTATTATTACCACTAACGACGCAAAACCGATATTTCTTAAAGCCAAGGAAGAACCCAAAAGCGAGAATACCAATAACTTCTTTATTTATCGCGTGCCTGATGTTGATGCCAGTGATATCAACGAAAACTTAGGCCAGATGCTTGAAGAAAGGCTTGGACACTATGTTCGGACGGAACTTCGGGTGCGATTCGAACATTTGATGGCCGCACGCGGCAAGAACAACCGGTACGGAATCCCGGCACCGATTACGCCGCTAGCGCGTTCCTTATTTGCCAGTGCAGTTACTACAATTGAAATTGAAGCCGAAGAACTGGCACGCCATCTGATTTTCGGTGTGAATCTTCCGAATCTTCGGAATGCCAACGCACCAAACATCTACTTCAAGGCACATACATACAACAACACACAATACGTTCAATTCCAGGAAATCCGTGACCTGGTCGGGCAGCTTGGATTCAAGGGTAGTCCGAATAGCCCGAAGTCCTATGTAACCGTGCTGCAGGAACAAGGTGTGCTTTCGCATGAAACCGACCGCACAGCAACCAAGCACTTAGGTTATCGAATTCAACGTTCCAAAGATTACTATACGACAACGGTCAGCGGAATGCTGCCGGTATGCGATGATATTGATGATAAATCGGCGTCACTGAAATCGGACTTTCATCATTCATCTAAATCCTCTATTTTGAATATGTTAGATGCCGAGAATGATAGAAATGATGAAGATGATACTACTTTTTGAACTGGTAATATGAAAATCTAAAAAGACTGAAAGAAAGGACGGGGCGGGCAGGCTGGTGGAAGCAGGGTGAAAAAACGCCATCATTTTCATCATTTCATCATCGGCCCGCCCCCAAACCTCCAAAATGAAAACACAAAATCAAATTCCCGAAACAATGCGTCTGAAAGCGTTAGGGTTTCACCGGCTGAAGCCGGATCCCATCAAACCGGATGTCGACTACCCACGGCACGATGAACGCACACCCCAAGCCGGTAGCTTTGCTGGCATGTGGTTGGATCACTGGTCACATTGGGGTGATGTCAAGAATCCAGTAGGTTCACCGATGGAGTAGGATCTCCTCCGATGTATTGTTTCACAGCGTCATTGTTAGTGAAGAAATCACGATGGTTTAACTATAAGAAGAATGCCGGCCTAAAGGGGTTTCTTCCCTCGAAAACGCCTCGACTTAGCTGTCGGGGCTTTTATTTTTTGTGTTTGAAAGTTGTCTCCGGTAACTTCTCCAAATGAAACGCAGTAAGACCATTACTGCCGCGCTTGTCTTTGCGGCCGGTGACGATCAGCATGGATTGGCCTGGAATTAGATGTCCAAACTTCTCCTGAACGTCAGGGAACACAGTGACATTCAATAGCCCAGTTTCATCTTCCAGGGAAAAGAAGATGACTCGTTTGCCGGACTTAGTTGGTGGTGTGTGCGGTCGAATGACCACACCTGCTGCTGATAGTACAGCCCTGGAATCTTGAATCGACTTAACTTCACGGCATGTTTGAATTCCTCGCTTCGTAAGCGACTTCCGCCAAAACGTGATAATATGCCGATCAGGTGAAAATCCCAATACACGGTGCTCTTGCAAGCTTCGCGTGAAGGGATCGAAATCCGGTCGACTAGAAATCACTGGCTCCAAATCCAAGGCCAGCGCAAGCCTGTCTGTTTCGACCGGCGGAAGAATCGTCCCCAAGCTAAAGAGTAGCTCTTTGCGATTGGAGTGTAAGCTGTCAAAGACTCCTGCCAGAACAAGATTTTCCAGAAGGTCGCGATTTAGTCTCACACGTCGAACGAAATCACCCCAAGACGTAAACGGTTTGGCAGCTACGATCTTGCTTGCTTCGGAATCGTTCATGCCCGCTACCTGCAAGAGCCCAATGCGAATTGCA